>Ga0307373_10003038_pt1 | contig 29671 bp, 25 predicted proteins | sample OX2MG_FD_202534 | JGI IMG/M metagenome (GOLD analysis project Ga0307373, IMG submission 202534) | Soil microbial communities from Risofladan, Vaasa, Finland - OX-2 | ecosystem: Environmental > Terrestrial > Soil > Coastal area > Acid sulfate soil | place: Finland: Risofladan, Vaasa | collected... | reverse complement strand
AAAGCAGTACCTGCTGTCCGCCGAACAACCCGGGGATCTTGCTTGAAAAGTCGCCGTGGAAATTACCGTGTATTGCCGTCTGAGATGTGCGGAAAGTGCGTTAGTAAGGACCCGCCCTCGGTTGTTTGCTTTCAGTAATCGTGCAGCCGTGCAGCCGCGGTGCCAACCGGAATCCCACGCTTGCGATCGGTGAACGCTGACCCCGGTTCTTCTGGTCGCTGGCGTGTAGCCCCTGACTTTAGAGTGATTCTGACCACTGTGGCCTTCGACGGCGGCCGCGATGGCGAATTGCCGACAATCGGTGTTACCTGCGGCCACCGGAGATAGGCCGACCGCTGACGAAATTCGTGAAATGTCGGCTTTGTTTTTGCCGGCAGGAGTGGCCCTTTCGATAATATGCCCGGCCATGCTGACCATTGCACACAGGGTTGAGAACGGCGGGCGAGGTGAGGACCGCGTCCTCGTTGAGCATTCTGGGTCACGAACCCTTGCGGTCGTAGCAGACGGTGCTGGGGGCACGGGTGGCGGCGCAGCCGCCGCGGCGATGGCGTGCTCGATCGCGGCACAAAGATTGCGAACTCGGGGCACGGGAACTGCGGAGGATTGGGTGAAATGCTTGTACGAAGTGGATCAGGCGGTGGTTCGGACAGGTGGGCAGTGCACGGCCGTAATCGTAGAGATCTCGCAGGGCCGTGTCGTTGGGGCCAGCGTCGGAGACTCCGGCGCGTGGCTGCTCACGGGAAAGGCGATTGTCGATCTCACCGAGAACCAACATCGTAAGCCTCTGCCGGGCTCGGATGAAGCCTTGCCGATGGGCTTCGGGCCGGTTGAATTGTCTGGGCGGCTGTTGATCGCCACCGATGGCCTATTTAGCTACGCGACGGACAGCGATATCGCGCAACGGGCAACGGCGTTATCGTTGAACGACGCAGTCGATCAATTGATCGCTGGGGTACGACTACCTAACGGCGCATTGCAGGACGATGTCGCCATCATTCTGCTAGAGGACGTCGCCTGACATCCGAAAAACCCCACAAGTTGCGGGGCGATTGAGTGTCGGACGCCGCGCCGCGGCTCGGTGGTCGCCAAGAGGGGTGATCGGTCAACCGACGACCTTGCGATGCGTTGACTCCCTTGTAGGATCAGCATCATCGAAGGAATACTGCCATGATCAAGACTGCCGCCGTTGCCTTGAGTGCTGCATTCGGGATCGCCGCCGTCGCACACGCGCGGCCCGTTCAGGCGGATCCGTATGTGCGCGTCGGTATTCGAGTGCCCGGGCTGGTCGTCGTCGCGCCGCTCGTGCGCGCACCGGTTTACTACCGATCGTACCGCTATGGGTACGCAATTCCCTATTGGCGGTGGAACGTCGATCGAGACGACTTCGACCATCGCCACGGGGATTGGCACCGTCATGACTATGACCCACGGCGGGAACGCCGCCGAGGCGAACGGCACGAACGATAAGATCTGAACGTCGTTGAAGATCGGGCGGCTCGGCAACGATGCGCCCGAAGGCAATGGTACGCGACACTTCCGATCGCACCCGATGGGCTGGTCTATTTGCTGTCGTCGCGTTTTTTCTGAGCGCCTTTTGGTAAGTGCCGTTCACCGCGCATGACTATGGAGCACATAGACGGTGCCCTGTAAACAGGCGTCAAAGTTTGACCAGGGTTTCGGCCTGACCGGCGCCGAAGGCTGACCAGGACCTCATCGGCATTTCTCGACGAGAATCTGGGGGTTGCTGCATCCTCCCATGGTCAATATTGGACGCCGGATACTGGTCAACCCTCGATGTCGGTTACCAACCCCCTATCTGGTCGAATTGTGGGATGTTGCTTCGATCGGTTGAGAGCGCCTCTCGTGATTCCGAGCATCATGGGCGCACGCGACAAACGCTATGTCGCAAACTACTGGAAATTCGTCGAACGGTTCGCCGTGACCCGCCTTTCCGGAGTACCCACCACCCTGTCTGCGCTCGCCAGGATGCCGCCCCAGGGCGAAGGTCTCTCCTCGCTCCGGTGCAACTTCGTCACCGGCTCGACCGCCCTGCCGATCTCGGTGCGTCTGGATTTCGAGCGGATCTCCGGAGTCCGGATCCTCAACTCCTACGGCCTGACGGAAAACACCGCGAGCGTTGCCATCGAACTGCGGGACGGAGCGTCGAAGCCACAAAGCTCCGGTGTGCCCGTGCCCTATACGCAGGTTCGCGCGGCAAGCTTCGTCACCGCGGATGCCGACTGGCGCGAGTGCGCGCCGGGGCAGATCGGCATGCTCCAGGTCAAGGGGCCGGGCGTCTCGTTAGGCTACGTCGGCCAATTGCCGTCCGCCCGCACCGCTGACGGGTGGCTGATCACCGGCGACCTCGGGCGTATTGATTCCGATGGCGTGCTCTTCGTGACTGGACGGGCCAAGGACATCATAATTCGGGGCGGACACAACATCGATCCGGGAGGCATCGAGGATGCGCTTCTCCGCTCGCCCGAGGTGCTCTACGCGGCCGCGGTGGGCAAGCCCGACAGCTACGCCGGTGAGCTTCCGGTCGCCTATGTACAGCTCGTTCCCGGCTCCAGCATCACCGATGCCGAGCTCATCGCGCTCGCGAGCCAAAATATCAGCGAGCGGCCGGCGACCCCGAAGGAGATCTACATCGTCGATCGGATCGCGATGACCGACGCAGGCAAACCTTCGAAGGTCGCATTGCGCCACGACGCGGCAAAGCGGGCGTTCCGTACCGCGCTGACGCAGGCGCTCGATGGCTTCCTGGCCGCCGACGCGTGGGACCTCGACGTACAGGGGCATCCGGTCCACGGCACCATCGTCACGATCTCGATTGCAGGTACTCCGGGCGTCGATACGATCGCGGTCGAGGCGCGCATCGCGGAGTTGATGTCGCGATACTCGTACGCCTACGAGATCGACTGGCCACGCTGAGCCGAAGGAGAAACAATGCCGGATCTCGAGACGAGAAGCGAATCGGTGGACGGATCGCCGGGCCAGGATTGCGTCACAGCCGGCATTGGCCTGCTGCTTGCACGCTTCAGCGACGCTGTCGATGGCAGGCGACCCAATGAGGTGGCGCGGCTCTTCGCACACGATGAGCTCTTTCAGCCGGGCGAGAAGGCTGTCCGCGGGCAGCCGGCCATCGAGAAGTTCTACATTGAGCGCTTGAGCTCGCCGCTTCGCAGGACCTGCCACGTTTGGGCCAATGTGCGCGTTTCGCGCTCCGGGACGAGCGCTGCAACGGTCATGGCAGTCCTGACGAACTATGTTTACGATCCGGCCGTGTCTCGTACGGAGCTGCAGCAACGCATCGGCAAAGTCACGGCAGCCTGCCTCAGGGATGCCGATGGCACCTGGCGCTTTCTCGAGCACCTCTACGATCGAATCTTCGCCGTCAGATTGCAGCTTGCCGATGCGCCCACGACCAACGAACCGAAGTAGGAGCAAGCATGTCGTCCATATCACTGAATGATGCTTCACGCATCATTGACTCGGGACTCGAGCGTGCGCGCGAGCTTCGATTCAAGCCCCTCACCATTGCGGTACTCGATGTGGGCGGCCATCTCGTGGCGATGAAGCGTGAGGACAACTCCGGGATCCTGCGACCAGAGATCGCACAGGCCAAGGCTTGGAGCGCCCTCGGCATGGGAGCCGGCAGCCGCGCGCTCGCAAAACGCGCCGAGCACGCACCCGGCTTCTACGCGGCGCTCGCCAGCACCTCGCTCGGGCGCATGATCCCCGTGCCCGGCGGCGTGCTGATCCGCAACGCTTCCAACGAGGTGATCGGTGCCGTCGGCGTGAGCGGTGACCTTCCGGACAATGACGAAGCCTGTGCCGTCCACGGCATCGAGCAAACGGGCCTCACCGCGGACACCGGAGCGGAGTGACGTTGAGGCTCTGCAGCTTCACCCAAGATTCGGTCGCGCGAGTCGGCCTCGTACTCGCAGATGAGGTCACCGATCTCGCCCGATGCGATGCGGGCTTCGCGACCGACCTACGCCTGCTGCTCGCATCCGCCGGCGAGCTGCACGAACGCATCTTGCGCGCTAGCGCGCGAGCGCCCCGCCTGGCGCTCTCGAGCATACGCCTCGAGGCGCCTGTGCGTAGTCCGCGCAAGTTCCTCGGCCTCGGCATGAGCTATCGCTCACACGCCGCGGAGATCCGCCGGCGCGGCGGCCAGGTGCCGGCGCACCAGCATTGGTTCAACAAGCAGGTAACGGCGGTAAGCGGTCCCTACGACCCGATCCACCTGCCGCGGGTCTCATCGCGGCTCGACTATGCAGGAGAGCTCGCGATCGTAATCGGCAAAGGCGGTCGGCACATTCGCCGGGACGATATTCACGAGGCAATTGCCGGGTTCATGATCTGTAACGACGTCAGCGTGCGCGATCGGCAGCGCCGGGCGCCAACGGCGACTCTCGGGAAGTCCTTCGATACCCACGGCCCCACCGGACCCTGGCTTACGACGGTCGACGAGATCGTCGACGCCGGGCGGCTCGGCATCCGCACCTGGGTCGACGGCGAGCTGCGCCAGAACGGCAACACGGCGGAGTTGCTGTTCAACTTTGGCGAGATGATCGAGGAGCTCTCGACCGTATTCACTCTTGAGCCCGGAGACATTCTCGCCACCGGCACGCCGGCCGGAGTTGGGCAGTACCGGGATCCACCATCCTTCCTCACTGTGGGACAGACCGTTCGCATCGCCATCGAGGGGCTTGGCCAGATCGAGAACAGAGTGATCGCCGAGCCGGAGGCTCCCTCGAGCGTCCGCCACCCAAGCGGTCAGGCTTGCTTATACTGTCATGTTGGAAGTGATGGCAACTTTCCTGGCGTTTCCGGCCGCAGACCTGGAAGCGCTCATCGTCGAGCGCTTCCAGCCTCGCAAGCCGGCGCTCGTCGACAAGAGCCACCGCGCCTACGCGGCGGGTCCGTGTGCAACCGAAGCATTTATGGACTGTGGACAACAGGCGATCCGATGAGCTTCTATGGACCGCCGCTCGGGAGAGGATCATGGTGACGCTGAATAATCCGATGGGGACGGACGGCTTTGAGTTCGTCGAATATACCGCTCCCGATGCAACCGAACTGCGCATGCTGTTTAATCGGATGGGCTTTCCCGTCGTGGCCCGGCACCGATCGCGCAATGTGACGCTACATCGTCAAGGCGACATCAATTTTGTGATCAACGCCGAGCCGGGGAGTTTCGCGCAGCGATTTGCCCGAGAACACGGCGGTTCGATCTGCGCCATGGGCTTCCGGGTCAAGGATGCCGCATTTGCTTACAAGCGGGCGCTCGAACTCGGCGCCAAGCCCGGACCGCAATCGGCGGGTCCCATGGAACTGAACATCCCTTCGATCGAGGGGATCGGCGGCAGCCTCATTTATCTTGTCGACCGCTATGGCGACCGAAGCATCTATGACGTTGACTTTGTTCCGGTGCAGAATGAGGCCGGTACCGGGGGAACCGGCCTCACGCTCCTGGATCATCTGACCCACAACGTCAAGCGCGGGAATATGCAGGTGTGGGCGGGCTTCTACGAGAAGCTATTCAATTTCCGGGAAATTCGCTATTTCGACATTGAGGGTAAGGCGACCGGGCTCTTTTCGAAGGCCATGACGAGTCCTTGCGGGAAGATTCGCATCCCGATTAACGAGTCGCAAGACGATAAGTCGCAGATTGAAGAGTATCTGCGCCGTTACAAGGGCGAGGGCATCCAGCATCTGGCGCTCGCCACAAACGACATTTATCAAACTGTCGATCTTCTGAGAGCCCGTGGCGTCGTCTTCCAAGATACGCCGGACACCTATTACGAAGGCGTCCCGGGCCGTGTCGCCGGTCATGAGGAGGATTTGTCGCAGCTGCAGCGCCGGCGCATTCTGATCGATGGTTCTGCGCAGGATGGCATTCTTTTGCAGATCTTTACCGCCGATGTGCTTGGACCGATTTTTTTCGAGATCATTCAACGCAAAGGCAACGAGGGCTTCGGTGAGGGTAACTTTCAGGCTCTGTTTGAATCCATCGAGCTGGACCAAATCCGTCGCGGCGTCATCTGATCGAGATAATTGACGTCTTTCAGTGAGAGGGTCATTTGTGCATCGTGCCGTTAGTGGTCAGCCCCATGGTGTCTCGCATAGCTGTCGAGCAAACTGCGAATCATCTTTTGATACGGAACTTTGGAGCGTGCAGCGTGACGCTTGAAAAACTCAACGCTTCGCCTGCTTAGAGAAAGGGTGACCTTCACTCCATCATCGCGCAACACGAGTTGATCCGGAGGGGGCAAGAAGTCGCCGACCACCTTAATTCGCCCGAGAGGTTCGTCTCGGTACTTTCGCTTGCTGCTCATAGATCCTTTTACCTCGGCGCCAGAATCCGGCACCAATAACGCGAATCACATCACCACGGTAGGTGAAGCGTACCGTGAGCGCGCCATCGCCCGTCTCCCACTCGAAGCTTGGGTTCAGAATCAAAAGCAGAGCAGACGTATGGCGATATTACCGTACGATGATATGGAAGTTCGCTGACCTCCAGCGTCAATCACCGGGCGCAACGCGTCCCGACCGCCGCCCCATCGGCGCTTGTCTCCGAGGCCTACCGAAATGTCGCGGGACGCAGTCCTGCATGCTGCGGCAGCCCGTCGGCCGGTTGGTTCCAGCCGGGGCGTCAAGCCGCGGGGTGCACAGCCGGCGATCCGACGGCTCTCGGCGGCCGATTCGCGCGCGGTTACCCTCGCGGCTAAGCGCCGCGGTACGATGTGCGTAGGGAGTGAGAATGAGCGAACCGACCAGCGCGAACGACGACCCCGCAGCGCCAACGGACGCCGCCGATGGTAGCGTCGACTACACGCAGTATTCGCGCGCGCAACTGCACGCATACCGGGAGCAACTCGATGCCGTGAGGTATCCGCAAAACGCTCAAAATCTGCGTAGCGAAATTGCGGCGCGGGAAGCGCGCAGCCTGCAAAAGGTGCCGGCGAACTACGTCGCCGAGGGACGATTCACGCGACGCGACGGATGGTTTGGCTGGTTGGCGGCGAAGCGGCGTCGAAGTTTGGTGTACGGCGAAGGTGCGATCGAGGTGCGCCCGGAGACGGTCGCCTTGCTCGGTTGGCAGCGGACATGGCTCGGCTTGGCGCAGCGATCCGAAGCGACGATCCCGACGAATCGCATCAGCAACGTCGCGTGCGATGGCGCATTTATTCGTTTCGACGTCGGTATCCGGCGCGTGCTGCGGCGGCGCATCGAATTCGTCGCAAACTCGGCGGAGCGCGCCGCGCGAATCGGCGATTTGCTGCCCAGATCCAGGGACCCGGGATTCGAGCAACGGTGGAGCGAGGTTCGCGACTTTCAGCGACGTCTGCGCGAATCGGGTGCGCGCGTTTGGATAACTCCGCTGCTCGTGATTGCGAACATCACGGTGTTCGTTGCGATGGCGGTGTCCACGAAGCAGATATTTGGGTTCGATCTACCGACGTTATGGGCCTGGGGCGCGAATTACGGGCCGCTTACGATCGGCGGCCAGTGGTGGCGCCTCGTGACGTCCCTGTTCGTTCACTTCTCGGCGATTCATCTGCTCGTCAATCTCTGGGTACTCTGGAACATCGGTCGCCGGACCGAGCAGCTGTTCGGAAATGCCGCGGGCGCCGCCATATATTTCGGCACCGGTATCATTGCCAGCCTGACGAGCATCGCTTGGGCACCGACGCTCAGCAGTGTCGGCGCGTCAGGCGCGATATTCGGCCTGGTCGGCGCTTACCTTGCATTCCTGCTGCATCCCGGGTGCGGCGTGCCCCGTTCGATTGCGCGGCGCCACTGGGTGAGCACGGCCATATTCGCATTGTTCAACCTGTATTCGGGCGCGACGCAATCGACCATCGATAACGCGGCCCATGTCGGCGGTCTAGTCAGCGGGCTCGCTCTCGGCTGGTGCTTGGCACGGCCACTAGGGCGTGAGTGGCGACGCAATTTCTCCTACCGAAAAATCACCGTGGCCGTGTCCCTATTCGCGGTCGCCGCAAGCTGCGCCTATTGGTGGATTCATGGAAATAGCACGGTGTTGCCCCCGCCGACGCGATACATGCGAGCGCACTCCTGGTATGTGCGCGGAGGATCGCGAAATCTGAGCGAGTGGCAGGCGCTCGCAGCCGCGTCGGGCGCGGGCGAGATCAGTGACGTTCAGCTGGGCCAAGCCCTTCAGCGCGACATCTTGCCATTCTGGCAAATGGCGGACGCGAGGATCAGCCGCGAAAACCGTACGCTGGCGGGAGCCGAACGACCGTTTGCGCTCTTGGTCGGACAATTCGTCCGGCTGCGCTTGGATTGGGCGCAGGCCGTGATTGCAGGAACGTTGCGCGGGGACCCGAGTGCGGCGATGACCGCACAGAAGTTGATGGCTGAGACGATGCGCGTCGCGGCGCGGATCGATCTCATGGCGATGCACGCGGCTATGGCTCAGCGATCCCGTCCGCTATCGCAAGCGGCGCCGTTCGTCGCACTGCGATCGCTTTTTAACCTCACCGACGCCCACTGCGTCTCCGCACCTCCGGGTTACCAGAGCGATTTCGATCCAAAGGACGACTCGGCTGACGGACCTGCCGTCCGTCATACCATCGGTTGTGGAGCGCAGCGCCTCTTTCTCCTCGGCGATTATCGGGGACTCGAGGCCCTGATGCGCCGGTTCGCCGCTGCGCGAGATTCATTGCCGGACGGCACGTCTCGATTGTCGGGAATTGCCGCGGGAATCGACACTTTGTTCGGTTTCGGCGGGCTGTCGATCCAGGATGTCCTGCAGCGTACTGCCGACTGGAGGCGCGACGTGCCTGGATCAATCAATGCCGGCCTGGTCGAGGTCGTGGCTCTCGAGAACTGGGCCTGGGCGGCACGGGGACACGGCTATGCGAACGCCGTGACGCCCCAGTACATGGCGGTCTTCAGTTTGCGTGTCGATATGGCCGCTGCCGACCTCGCGGATCTCGCGAAGCGCGCGCAGTCGGATCCGATCTGGTACCAACTGTCCTTGGCCAACGGCCTCGACGACTCCGACCCGGCTGACCGCCGGCGCGAGCTATTCGACCGTGGTTGGAAGAAATTCCCGACTTACTGGCCACTGTATCAGGCCATCTTGCGGGCGCTGATGCCGCGCTGGGGCGGCTCATACGGCCAGGTCGACGGGTTCATTCTGGCCATGAGTCACAGCGACGGTCGTCCGCTCGATGCGGCTCGATACGCGCGCCTCTACACAATGTACTCCGATCTCGAAGGTCGAGACTTCGATCCGTTCACCGCCGTCCCGGCGGATTGGCAAACAATGAAGACCGGATACGAGGAATTGCTCGCACGCTATCCACATAGCGACTATCTTCTCAATCGCTTTGCAAATTTCGCTTGTCGCGCCGAGGACGGAAACACCTATCGACATCTGCGGTCGATGATTGCGACTCGCGTGCTGCCCGACGTATGGACAGTGACTCATAGCTTGGCAAAATGCGATGCTGGATCCAAGACGTGGGCGGCCTGGTCGCCGGCGCTGGCGGCGGCCCACGACCGGTATAGCAAATGGCTCGCAATGACCGGACAGCATTCGCTCGGACCGATTACCATCGGAATGACGGCCCAGCAGTTGCTCGGGGCGGCCGGAACGCCGGTGGCAAAGGATCACAAGTCCTGGACCTACAACTCGATCGACGCGAGTCACAATGGCGTTTTGAGCGCATACTTCACTGCGGCATCGGCCGGTCAAGAAAGACGCGTGGACGCAATTGAATACGTCGGCGATCGGGCGTCCGCTCCCCGCCACATCGCCTTTCTCGACGGATTGTCGCAAGCGCAGTTGCTGCGCCAATTCAGCGGCACTCATATTGTGAAGCCAGTTAACCACGATCTCTTCTACATCTACTTTGCGAATGGCGTTTTCGCCGGTCTCAATGACGGAGTCGTGAAGTCCTACGGCATTTACGCCGTCAAACCTCAGTAGCCGCAGCAATTCGACGCGGTCGTGCGGTCGATGAGCCGACAAGCGGGGGGTGCGTGAACTAGTCCGGGCACGTCTCGGCAGCGGCGACCGCCGACGGCGCCACCTGCGGTTTGATTCGGCTGCCCCTGGCGCAAATCGAGGCTGTCTTGGTCCGATAGTTCGATTTGCGGCGAAATTCCCGATCCTGGGCCTCGTTTGCCCCTACAATGCTGCCAATCGTCAAGAGCCGTGCTTCCATGCGCTGGCACTTGTATCGACGGTCGGCGTCGCATGCAAATAGGTCGCCGCGTAAGTTGCACTTTTGGGCACTCACGGTGCCCGCAACCTTCGATGAGTTTCAAAGCACTATGAAGACGCCCACGGGTCTGCAGCCGCTGATCGACGACGGTATGGTCGATACCGTCGTGCGCCGCTTGAAGAGCGGCAAGGAGGCGTCCGTTTATATCGTCGCCTGCGGTGATCAAGTCCGCTGCGCTAAAGTCTACAAGGAAGCGCAGCACCGCGGTTTTCACAGGCTCGCGCAATACACCGAGGGCCGCAAAATGCGCAATAGCCGCGATCAGCGCGCGATGAGTAAGCGTGGCCGCCACGGGCGACGGGTGCAGGAAGTGGAGTGGAAGAATGCCGAGGTGGATGCGTTGTATCTCCTCGCCGGAGTTGGCGTGCGGGTCCCGATGCCGTATCTGGTCCACGAAGGCGTACTGCTCATGGAGTTGGTGTGCGACGCAGAGGGGCACCCGGCGCCGCGGCTCAATGACGTCGAGATTTCGGCTGCTCAGGCACGCGAATGGCATGCGTTCATGATCTCGCAGATCGTCCGTATGCTGTGTGCTGGGCTGATTCATGGCGATCTATCGGACTTCAACGTACTACTGAGCAAGGGCGGACCGGTCATTATCGATCTGCCGCAGGCAGTGCACGCAGCGAGCAACAACAATGCATTCGCGATGCTGGAACGCGATGTGAATAACATGCGCACAGCCTTTGGCCGAAGCGCACCGGAGCTGCTGGATACGGAGTACGCGCGCGAAATCTGGAAACTCTTCGAAACGGGCGAGTTGACGCCGAACGCGGCGCTGTCCGGATACTGCGCTCCGGACACAACCGCGGCGGACGTCGACGCGGTGCTAAATCACATAGAAGAGGAGCGCCAGGAAGCCGAACTTCGAGAGCGGCGGCGCTTGGAGGTCGACGCGGCCTAGGCCGGAATGCCTGGAGGAGAGCGGTTAATGTGCATTGGCTTGGGTCCGATCTGACAGACGATGGCTGATTGACCGGGAACGGATCTTCGCGCGCGACGGTTGTTTGCCATTCCGATTGGTGTTCGAAGGCCGGTCGGCAATAATCCATTACCGGGGTAATTGGCGCGCCTGTCGTTAGCGCAATCCAAGGTCACAGCGCAGGACCAGATCTCTGTCCCGGCGGCGGTGCGCAAGAAACTCGCCATCGCACTTGGCTCCCTGCTCGCGGTTGATGCGAACGTCCTTGTTCGGCTCCTCGTGCGTGATGATGCCGGCTACGTTCAAGCTGCGCAAGCCTTCATCCGCAGGGGAGCCTGGGTATCGCAGTTAGTCCTGGCGGAGACGCTTTGGATCCTCGACTCCGTCGATGATCTTTCACGCGCGCAGATCGCGAGAAAAGCGGGGCGCTTGCCGGTTGCCACCTTTGACCGCAACATTGCCAAGTTGGCCGGCGTCCAACGCTTGGGATAATTGCGCTGCCGGCCTTTTTCAATGCGGCACGCGCGAGCATCTCTCGAGGTTTGTGTAGCTAGCCCCAAAAGCCTCCCGGCCGGATAGCATGTGAGTCCACCGGCACCAGGTCAGATTTCGAAGTGTGGTGCGAGGCGTTGCTCTTCACGGCAATTAGATTTCCTCAAGCTGAATAGGTGTGGCTCGCGGACGCGACTCATTCGGGTGGATCGAGATGCTCGGCCTGACGTCGCGCTGGCGAAGGTCACGACGCCGGGCGCTGTCCCGAATGCTGCGGCAAGCCGTCGGCCGGCTGGTCCCAGCCGGGTGCATCGGCCATCCAGATGTGATCGACCGGCGTCACGCGATCGGGCTCATCGAGGCTGCCGAACGTAAAGTCGATCTCGGCGGGGCGTCGCTCACTCCAATAAGTGAGCGGCGTGCCGCAGACGCCGCAAAAAGCCCGCTCGACCCCTGGCGAGGAGCGGTGAGTGCGCAGCGCGGCGCCGTGAAACTCGACCGACGCCAGTGTGACCGTGAACCATCCGACCGGGGACGTGCCGCTTGCGCGGCGACAGAATTCGCAATGGCACCATGTCGCCGGATACAGCAGTGGTCCGCAGCGATACCTCACGGCCGCGCACAGGCAGCGCCCGGTCAGCGCCGAGGCGAGTTCTCCCCTTGAGCTTGCGGTTTTTGGTGACTGGCCCATCGATCGTCCCGTTCGCCATATCCTACACGCGATCGGGGTCTTGCGACCTCGCCGCGAGGCGGCGATGTAACGGTATGAAGGAAGCCGAGGCACCACACCCGTGAAGGCCGTGCCGACGAAGCCGAAAGCCGTCGCGCTGCGGATCGAGCTATTGGAGGTTCAGCCGCTCGTGTGGCGGCGGATCGTCGTCGCGAATCAATAGGCGTTCGCGAGCCTGCATTACCATCTGTAATGGGACATGGGCTGGTGGGACTCGCACGCGCACGAGTTCCAGGTGGGCGATCGGCGACCGAGGTGACGACGAGCAAATCGACATCCTGCGCCGGATCGGCGGCGCGTTCGGCCATCACCAGTTCGCTCTCAAGCGCATCAATCGCGACTGGTCGAGCCACCGGCGCAAGCGCCGCTGAATGCGGGGTCCGCGATCTGCCCGGTTGGCGCACCCGCGGTCGGTGTGCGCCGGCCGGCGCCAGTTCCCGTTTACAGATCGAGCGCAAGATACTCCGCCCCGGCGATCGGGTTGAATACGTAGGGGGCGATGAGCTTGAATCCGAGCGCACGATATAGCGCCTGCGCGGCGCTCATGCTCGGCAGCGTGTCGAGGCAGAGGCGCGTGTATCCGATCGCGCGGGCGTGATCGCAGATCCGCTCGACGAGTTGCCGCCCCAGGTGCTGTCCGCGCACTTCCGGCCGCACGTAGAGCCGCTTCATCTCGCAGGCGCCGTCGCCGAGCGCGCGCAAGGCGACGCAGCCCACCGCTTCCACGCCGCGACGCGCGAGCAGCAGTCGGCCGGTGGGCGGTGCGTAGCGCCCCGGCAAAGTCGCAACCTCGGCATCGAAGTCCTGAAAGCACAGATCGACACCGACGCCGGCGGCGTACTCGCGAAAGAGCGCCTGCACCGCGGCGAGATCCCGTGGAAAGTCGGCCTCGTCGATCGCGATCGGCGCGTTCGTCAATCTCGTCGATTCCCCTGTCACGGCTTATCGCGAAACAGCGCGTCGAGTTCGGCGTGCGGCATCGCCCGGCCGAATCCGTCGAAACGACCCTCCCCGGCGATCCGGCGCGCCGCGTCGAGGAAACCCGTCCAGGCCGCGCGCGCGAGCGAACCGCCGACGCTGATGCGCCGCACGCCGAGCGCCGCGAGATCCGACACCGTGAACTCGCTCGCCCCGCTGATCAGCACGTTCACCGGCTTCGGGGCAACCGCCTCGACCACGGCCGCGATCTGCTCGCGCGTGCGGATCCCGGGCGCATACAGGCAGTCGGCGCCGGCATTCGCGTAGGCGCGAAGCCTTTTGATCGTCTCCTCGAAATCTGGCCGGTCGCGAATGAATCCTTCCGAGCGACCGACCAAGAGAATATCGGCGCCGGCGAGATCGATTGCCTGGCGCGCTGCACGCAGCCGCTCGACGGCGACGTCCAGCGCAAAGAGCGGGTCGGCAGCCAGGCCGCTCGCATCCTCGATCGACAGACCCGCGACGCCGGCGTCGATGGCGAGCCGCACGCTCTCGGCGACGCCCGCTGCGGTCGTTGCGTAGCCGCTCTCGAAGTCCGCGTTGACGGGGATGCGCGTCGCGGCGACCAGCGCCCGCAGATGCTCGAGGACTCTCTCCCGGGGCATCGCGCCGTCCGCATGTCCTTGCGACCACGCGAATCCCGAACTCGTCGACGCGAGCGCGGGAAACCCCAAGGACTGCAGCGCGAGGGCGGATCCTAAGTCCCAGGGATTCGGAATCACGAAGCAGCCGTGTTCGTGCAGGCGCCGAAAGGCGCGCCGCTTGTCGTCGATCGTGGGGGCTAGTGTTGTCATTGGTCGGTCTCCGCTTGGGGTACGGTCGAATCATCGCGCCGCGTGGAGGCGGGGGCAAATGATGAGGCACTGTGTCGCGTACCGGTCGTCGCGAGGGAGGTATTGGCGGCGAATAGTTCGACGGTCCGCACCTTTGCCGCCTGTTCGACCAGGCTATTGCCGGTCTTGCACCACCGGCGCGAACATCTGGACCACACCTTGTTCGTGAATGCGATCGATCTTCGCCGCAAGCTCGACAAATCCGCTGCCTATTACCACGGCATTCATGTCTACCGCTCCCTCAACGGCACCACGCCCGCGAATCGCGCCGCAAACGCCTCATCATCGAGGGCGAACCTGGCTTACTATGCCTGGGAACAGCATTGCAACGGACCATTCGAAACTTTTGTCGCGGCTTGATGGCTAATGCGCCTCCCATAGGCTACTGACCAGGGCTACTCGGCTTGACCTTTTGCCGTCAGCGGCGCCCGGCCGGTATCGGGCGGCTCAATTTTGCCGCATACGTGGTATTCGCAGGCGCACGCTACGGTGGCTCTTCGACTTCCAGTCGATAGCCAAGCCGAGCGAGAGCAACGGTCCACGCGTCAGCGGCCTCGCCGCGCCGCCTCGATCGCGGCAATGTCTATCTTTTTCATTGTCATCATCGCTTCGAACGCGCGCTTGGCCGCTTCGGGATCGCGATCGGAGAGCGCGGCCAAAAGGGTCCGCGGGGTGATTTGCCAACACACGCCCCACCTATCCTTGCACCAGCCGCACTGGATTTCCTGGCCGCCATTTCGCACGATCGCGTTCCACAAGCGGTCGGTTTCAGCCTGATCGTCGGTCGCGATCTGAAACGAGAACGCCTCGTTGTGCTTGAACTGCGGGCCGCCATTAAGTCCGACGCACGGAATGCCGATCACAGTGAACTCGACCGTCAGTACATCGCCCCGCTTGCCGTCGGGGTAGTCGCCCGGCGCGCGCAGGACAGCACCCACGGTGCTGTCGGGGAAGGTCTCGGCATAAAAGCGAGCAGCATCCATCGCAGTCCCCTCATACCACAAACAGATGGTGTTCTTGTTGACCATTGTCGAGCTCCTATGAGAGTAGAAAGATTATTGCGCTTTAGACCGGCGCCGACCGGCAATGTACCAATTTGGCCCGGCGCCCGCATTGGCGAGCGGCGGCTTTTCCGCGATGTATTTTGATCTCCTGTTCGTGATAACTTATAAAGCGCTTAATCGGCTGCCACGAACGTTTTAGTGGCACGGATGGAGGGGTGAAAGTGTGAAAATTACGGGCGGATGTTTGTGCAAGGAAATCCGCTATGAATCTGCTTCGGATCCAATCATCACGCGCGTATGCTGGTGCCGCGTATGCCAGTATCTCGGAGCTGGTAGCAGTACAGTCAACGTCTGCTTCGCCACTGAGTCCTTTAGTATTCAAGGGGTGACACGAGAATATCGTGGTGTCGCGGACAGCGGCAACACCATGCACCGGCGGTTCTGTGCGACCTGTGGCACGCCGCTATTCAGCGAGGCGGCAATTCGACCTCATCTCATTTTCGTGCGAGCTGGAACGCTTGATGACCCCGAGATCGCGAAGCCAGCCGTCACCATCTGGACATCGCAAGCACCGAGCTGGGCCTGCATCAACGACAAACTACCGAAAGTTGACCGACAGCCTCCTCCGGCGGCTTGAGTATTCGCAAAATCGGTGTCCGACCGGAAATTTGTTGAGGATTGTCCGACGCCTGGCCGCGTGCGCGCAAGTTTCCAGGCCCGCAGAGCCGGATGTGCAGGGGTTGGACAATCCTCAAGGGGCGTCGTAGAGACGATGGTGGCGCCGACCTTCAGGGCGGTGACTTCGCTCACGCGCAGCCCCGCGCCATATGCAACCGACAGAGCGGTTCGATGCTTGAGGGTGCGGGCGCTCTCGATCATGCGACGACGCAGCGGTGAGATCTTCTCGTACGAGGCGCAATGTCTCACTTCGCAAGTTACGAAACAGAATCTCGAACGTCAGCTGCCCGCCCACCCCAGATCGAAGCCACCCCTACCGAGCGGTTTAGTCCGTCGACCCGTTGCTGACGGTCGCGACCGTCCGGTCTCGGGTGATCAACGCCAGGTTGAGATTGGCCGGCGGCGCCCCCATCTCGCCGTCGTGACCCCTTTATCCGTCCTTGATCTCTCGCCCATAACGCAGGGAAGCGATGCGGCCCACTCGTTCCGCAACACGCTCGACTTGGCACGCCATGCCGAACGTTGGGGCTATAGGCGTTTTTGGTTGGCCGAGCATCACGGGATGCCGGGAATCGCGAGCGCAGCGACCTCCGTGCTGATCGGTTATGTGGCGGGTGGCACCTCCACGATTCGCGTCGGCGCCGGCGGTATCATGCTGCCCAATCATTCCCCGCTCAATATCGCCGAACAGTTCGGCACGCTTGAATCGCTGTACCCGGGCCGCATCGATCTGGGCCTTGGTCGGGCACCTGGGTCCGACCAGCGAACGGCACAGGCACTGCGCCGGAACTTGGCGTCGGACCCGGATGAGTTTCCGCGCGATGTACAGGAACTCGCTGATTATTTCTCAGATTCACCCCGCCAACCGGTGCGCGCGGTGCCGGGGACTGGGCTAAACGTGCCGCTGTGGATCTTGGGATCAAGTCTGTATGGCGCGCAGGTTGCGGCCGCGTTTGGCTTACCGTATGCGTTTGCATCGCATTTTGCGCCCGCGCAGATGATGGCCGCGATCCAGTTGTACCGGAGCGAGTTTCGGCCCTCGCAAACTCTCGCCAAACCCTATGTCATGCTCGGCTTTAATGTGTTCGGCGCGGATTCTCTGACGGAGGCGAAATTCCACGCAACCTCGATGCAGCAAGCGTTCGTGAATTTGCGCAGCGGCCGTCCTTCGCAGCTGCCGCCCCCCGTAGAGGGGTACACCGAGCGCCTGGGGCCGCAGGAGCGGGCGATCCTCGATCAGGTGCTGTCGTGTGCCTCGATCGGTACTCCCGAGATGGTACGCAAGGATCTGCGTAATTTCGTCGAGCAAACCGGCGCGGATGAGCTGATGATCACCTCGCAAATCTTCGATCACGCCGCGCGTCTGCACTCCTTTGAGATTGCGGCCAATGCATTCACCGGTGTGCCGCTGGATCGGATTTTGTGAGGCGACCCCAGATTGATGATCGTCCACCGGCCGACGCATGGCCGCCCGTAATTGCGGAGCTGACCCCAAGCAGCCGACCCCGAATGGCAGCTTGCCGGCGGTTTGAACACGTTCAAAAGATTCAAATCACTGTAGTATCGACCCCAGGGCACTGAGCTTGGCCGGTCGCTGCTTTGATAATCCACAATCGTTGGTTAATCCCAAGTAGTTTCCAAGGGGATTCTGCATGTCGTTGACTCTCTACGCTCACCCGTTCGCCGCCTATTGTTGGAAGCCATTGATCGCCTTGTACGAGAATGCGACACCGTTTACCTATCGAATGGTTGACGATGCAGCGGGATGGGCCGAACTGGAGTCACTTTGGCCAATCAAGAAGTTTCCTCTTCTTCGGGACGGCGACGCGACGATTGTCGAATCCAGCATCATCGTGGAATACTTGATGCGTCGTTATCCCGGAACGACGCGAATGATACCGGTGAGCGACGACGCAGCCCTAACGGTGCGCTTCATGGATCGGTTCTTTGACAACTACGTCATGAGTCCGATGCAAACGCTGGTTTCGGATCGACTGCGAACGCAGACCGAGCGCGACGCCAAAGGCGTCGCCGATGCGAGGAAGATGCTGGACGTTGCGTATGGATGGCTCGAAGAACGGCTCACGCCTCAAGCCTGGGCGTCCGGCAGTACCTTTTCCCTGGCGGATTGTTCCGCTGCCCCGGCGCTTTTCTACGCAGATTGGGTGCATCCAGTCGGCGATCGATTTCCGGGAGTTCTTGCCTACCGCGGCCGCGTTCTTGCTAGGCCCTCTGTCGCCCGTGTCGTTGATGAGGCGCGTCCATTTCGCAAGTTATTCCCTCAGGGAGCGCCGGATTCGGACTGATGAGCCGCTGGCCGTCCGTAGTTGGCCGTCCGTAGTTGACCGGTCGCGTCGCAGAACGGCCGGACCCTGGCGGACTGAGCCGCCGTTCATCATGTGGAATTTAACACGTCGAAGCTGCGCGCAGGCCAGCAACAAACGATCATGACCCGTTGTTGACGGTCACGAGCGCTCCCTATGCCGCAAACGCCGCTGAGATGCCGTCGTCATATCTCCTTGGGCGACATTAGCCATTTGCGCCGTGGGCAATGCACGTCCGAATCGAACGTGTTGGCGCACCGAATCAAACTCGGGCCCCTCAACTCTTGTCCGGCTTGGGCACGATGTCGCTCCGGTGCTGGAGTTCCAGCATGGCCTCCCGCCGCGCTTCGGGCGTGCCCCAACGCGGTCTCGCATCTTTCCCGGGCGTGACCGACCGCGTGTGCGCCTGTTCACGCTTGATGTGCGACGCGGCGCGCTCCTTGTCCCGTTCAAGTCGCAACGCCTCCCGACGCCGCCGGTCCTCTTGTTCCCGGCGAGCTTCCTCCTCCAGGCGTATTGCTTCACGTTCCGCCATGATCGGCACGTGGCAGGGCGCCATGCCGGCCGCTTGCAGGTACCGGCGGACGGCATCTCTCGAGTACCGGGTCGCGAATTCACTGATCAGCGGCAGGTTCAGCGCGCTGAATATGGGGTGCCAGGACTCTTCGCCATCGCTCGACCGGGAACGCACCTGCAATGCAGGATTGAACTGGTACCACCCGTGTGAAATGCGCTTGAAGAGCGCGCGATTGTAAGCGTAGTCGCGTTCCACTTCGTTGCGCGAGAGCAGGTGCGACAGATACTGCCGCTTGTTGCGGGCCGTGCGCAGGACGTTCACCGGCAGGCATTGCCAGGCCCTAAGTATCACCTGAGTGTCGAGCGCGCAGTCGAGCGTGCGATCGATCCGCGCAAAGCGGGACTTGAACAGAGTCCAGAATGTCTGAAACAGAAGATATTCAGACAGATGCTTGTCGACACGCACCAGGCGCTCGCCGGCCTTCAGGTCCACATGTGGTGGCGCGAGCAGTTCGTACAACGTTGCGCAGGGGCCGCCAGCGAATCCAGGGCCACGAAAGGCCTCACGCAGTGATAAGTGCAGCGCATTGCACCCGTAGTCATCGGTGGCGTCCCGGTCAGCGCCGCGCGCGAGCAATGCCTCGACCAGAGGAATGTTGCCGACCGCCGCGGCCGCCATCAGCGGCGTCTGATTCATCGCCGAGCGATGGTCGATTCCATGGGCATCGCACTGGCGAAGCACGTCCTTGAAATTTCTCGCAGCGTAGGTCGCGAGATATTTGCGATTGAGTGCATTGCGTTGTTGTTCGAAGGCCTGTGCACCGCCGGTGTGAGCGGCGCCGAAGTGTGCCTCCTGGGCAAGATAGGCGATGAGCTCCGGTTCGTCGTGGAAAATCGCGTATTCATGCAGGCGCCGCCTTTGCCGGTCGCCCACCACGTTTTCGCGGAACACCTTGATCAGCAAATCGCGCACGACGGTCTCGTCGTAGACTGGCCAGGGAGGAGGCGTCGGCTTGAGAATCGTGCGGCGGATGGCGTCGGCCTGCTCCAGCTTGCCCTGCATTTCCAGCTTGTGCGCTTCCTTCTGCCACTCCTCGAGGCTGGATCTCCTGGCGTCCACCTGTGCTTCGCCGCCGACGGTGAGGAACAGCAAGCCGAACAAAGCATGCGAGGTGTCGGACTCGACGAGGTACAGGTTCCTCACGGCGCGTGTCATCGCGACGTACAATGCATTCACGAAAAACTTGTAAACCTCGAGTGCCTTGTCGCTCTTGTCGCGTGCGCGGCGATAGTCGAGCGTGTCGCTCGCCAGATCCTGTCGGCCCACACCCGCGGTGATCTCCGCGAATTCGCGGCGGTGATCGGAGACGAAGCGGTAGAGTACGACGTTCTCGTACTCAAGCCCCTTCGCTTCGTGAATCGAGAACAAAAGCGGCGTGGAGAAGAATTCGCGCGCAGCCGCCTTGTCCTCATCGCGCATGACCAGGACCGCGAACTCGGCCGACTCGCGCGTCTTGCGATCCAGGTCGCGCTTGGCAGCATCCTGATCGGCCAGCAGAGTCGCCGTCCCCGGCTCGCCGCCCACCGATTCGACCAGGAAGTTGCTCTCCCTGTCGATCGATCCGAAGCGGTGGTGTTTGATCTTCAGCAGCGTATTGGCGAGCCGGGTGATTGCCGTGCCGTTGCGGAAGTTGGCGGTGAGCAGGCGCAGCTCCTGGTGTTGCGCGAGTTCCGGGTCGCCCCAGAACAGGGACTTGACCCGACTCCAGGAAAAGAAGTTGGGATGGACGATCTGGTTCGAATCGCCGCACAGCACGAAACGGTCGGCGGACTTCAAGGTCTTCAGCACCAAGGCGAGCTGCGCCGTCGTGAGGTCCTGTACTTCGTCGAGAACTGCGAAGTCGTAGCGCGCCTCGGCAAGCGCCAGCCATTCGTGCGCGATCAGGCTCGAGTCGTAGAGCCCCGCTTCGGCGAGCCATGTGCGGTATTTCTCGAACAGGTCGTAGACCCGGTCGCGCTCCTCGGCCGGGTAGAGGGACTGGCGTACGCCCGTAGCACGGTACTCCTCGCGGGACAGCACTCCGCCCGCCCGCGCGGCGAGCACGCCGCGAATCTCCTCCAAGGCCTGGTGCGCGTCGATACCCTTGAACGCCTGCCCCTGGCGGATGCGCGCGAACCAGCCGGCATATTCGCGCCAGCCCGCCTCGCGTCCCGGCGGGAGGCGGATGGACTCGACGAATTCTCGATAGGAAAGAAACGTGGCGTCCTGCTCTTCGCGCTCGAAGCCGTGGGCGAAATAAAGATCACGCGCGCTTCGCGCAAGATAGGCGGATTGGGTCACGTACAGAACGTCGCCGGGAGCGTGTTTGAGTTTCTCCAGCGCGAGGGCGGTCTTGCCGCTGCCGGCGCCGCCCACCACGATCAAGGGTGGCGGAAGGCGATAGACCTCCTCCTGGGCGTCGTCGAATGAGAGCGGTTTGTCCAGGAAATGGACGCGACAGCGCTGCGGGTGCAAATATCGCACGGGCTGGGCGTCCGAGCGCGCGATCGGCAAATCGGCATCGGGGATCTTCGCGTCGTCGATGTGCGCTCCGCGCAGAAACCGCGAGCTACGGTAATCGTGATTACGGATCACCTCGAGCATCAGCGCGCAGGTCTCCCCGCTGTGCCGTACGAGTGCGAACAGCAGACGGTCGGCGGCGTTGAGCTTGGCGCGGTAGAACTTGCCGTGGGTGACGTGGTCCAGCTTCTTGACGTCTGCCGCGCGGAAATCTTCGCCGGCGATCGCTTCGGCGACCTTGCGATACTGCGCCGTCAGGGCTGCAGTGTCCAAGTCGCTGTATTCGAGGATTCTCATGCGCAGTAGGTCATTCCAGGATACGGGTCCGGGTGAGTATAAGTGCGTGGCCGCCGAAATCCTGCGGGTTTTACGCGCATCCTTCCACCAGTCATCGAGACACAGACGCCCGGATGATGACGTCGAAGCGGCTTCGGGTCGGACTCGGCCGATCGGCGAGCGCTCGGCGGTTCAGACTGGAATGAAGCCCTCGAGCTTCAGAGCCCCGCCGTCGCAAAGACGGCGAGGTGACGCAAATCGGGGTCCTTTGAGGCCATTGGACGATTTGGCGAATGGCCTATCCCTGACAATGCCGCTTATCGAATGGTCTGGGCAGGTCGTATCCTCATGCACCAACCAGTCACGGTACGCCTCAGGAGTTCTTGCATGAAGCACCGGCCACACTCGGGCGAAGGCTGATGACGAACCGGCAGGAATTGATCGCCGCGTACACGGCGACGCGCTTCGAAGCCGAAACGCCGAACGGAATGATCGTACTGCGGATCGGCGCGACCAATGCGGCGCTCGCGGGTCTCCTCGAACGCGCGGCTGTGGATTGCGCCGGCTACCTCACCGCATGGAATCCGGGCAGCGTCCCGCAGAGCGCCGAGCGTAACGCGAATGCGCACCGTCGATTGCTCCACGAGATCGAGTCGCGCGCCTGCCCCTACTACAGCGGCTACGGGCGCGACCCGACCGGAGTCTGGCCGCCTGAGCACAGTCTCCTCGTACTGGGGTTGTCGCTCGAAGAAACCTGTGAACTGGGGCGACGGTTCGGCCAGGCGGCCGTCGTCGCGGTCGATGCGGCGGCGACCCCGCGGTTGGTTTGGCTCGGGCTCGCCGATCGATAGCGCAGTCACCCGGAAGGGTCCCCTCGGGTGTGCCAGGCGTCTGCGCTGTGGCCCGTCTGGGCGATAAATCGCCGCGCGTCCGTCGTGGCGGACGCCGTGCTCTACCACGACCGAGACCCTTCATTGGGCCTACCACATGCCACCGAGAGCGACTGTAATCGCTTCGCCGTTCACGCCGCCGGCGGCGTCGCTGCACAAAAAAGCGATCACCTGCGCGACCTCGCGTGGCTCAAGCACCCGGTTCTGCGGGTAGATGGCCGCCCGCTCGCTCCACACCTGTCCGACGCTGATGCCGCGCCGTTCGGCTTGCGTCTCCGCCGAGCGCTCGGCCATCGCCGTTCGCACCCAGCCCGGCAACACGGCGTTCGACGTCACGCCGAATGGCCCGGCATCCTGGGCGACGGCACGTGCGAGGCCGATCAGTCCATGCTTGGAAGCCGTGTACGCGCTGCCAGAGCGTTCCGCCTTCTCACCGGCGGTCGAACTGGTGAATACGAGCCGGCCGTAGCCGCGTCTGCACATGCCGCCGACCGTCAGTCGCGCGAGCTCGAACGGGCCGTCGAGGTTGATGCGCATCGTCTCGCGCCAGACCGCGGGGTCCTGCTCCCAGACGAGCCGCTCGTGGGCCGAGCCGATGCCATGGTTCACCACCAGCACGTCGATCGGTCCAAGTCGCCGCTCGGTCTCGGCAACGGCCAGTGCGCAGCCCTCTGCGCTGCCGAGGTCGGCCGCCACGTACTCGAGGCCGACGTCGGCCAGCTCTTTCGCGCTGCGCGCCACGACCATTACGCGCGTGCCCGCCGCCGACAGCAGCAGCGCCGCCTCGCGGCCGATCCCGCGGCCGCCGCCCGTGACGAGCGCCACACGTCCGTTCATTCTTCAGCTCCCCCTGGTCGTGAGGGCGAAATGGTCCCACGCCGGGCGGTCGCGCACAATCGGCCGGCGCATTTTGAGCATTGGAACGGATAGGCGAGCGTCTCCCAGGCAGAGGAGCGCTCGTTGGTGCCGCCGATCTGTGCCACGACGTCGAAGAAGCGTTCATGGATCTTCAGGAGGAAAGGATCGCAACCGCAGATGACGCCGAACGCGGCCATGTCCGTCAGCGCCGGTTTGAAACGATCCGGCTGCTACGCTAAACTCGCGGTTTGGTCGCCATGCGCCATGCCGAGCTCAGCCTCCACGAACGATCCGTCCGCCTCGCCAGTCAACACCGGACCGCCGCTTGATTCCCCGCCTCTCACGGAGGCTGCCGACCGGAAGATCGTGCGCCGCACACGCGCGCTGCTGAACCACCTGCGTTTCGACCTCGATCCGATGGTGCCGATGTTGCTGATCGCCGCCGTCGTCGGCCTCGTCAGCTCGATTGCGGTGCAGGCGTTCCGCGAGGCGATGTATGCGATCATCGGCCTATATAGCACGCACAAGCATTTGGTGGCCGCCGCGGCGGCGCTGCCCCTGTGGCATCGCGCCTTGATTCCGCCGCTCGCCGCGATTTGCGGTGGCTTGGTGATGTGGGCCGGGCATTACTGGATCAAGCGACCACGCGGCCCCGAGTACATGGAGGCCGTGCGGGTCGGCGACGGTCTGCTGCCCGTGGGGCCGAACCTGGTGCGCACCGCTTCATCGCTCCTCGCGGTCAGCGGCGGAATCACGATCGGCCGCGAGGGGACGATGATCCAGTTCGCGTCGGTGATCTCCTCGATCATCGGCCGCCTCGGCCGTGCCGATCCGGCGCACCAGCGCCTCATCGTCGCCTGTGGTGCGGCTGCGGGATTTGCCGGCGCCTACCACGCGCCGATCGCGGGAACCCTGTTCGTCGCCGAGATCATCCTCGGCGGCCTGCAGTTGCGGGAAATCGCCGCGGTGTTGGTGGCGGCGGTGATCGGCGAACTCACGACTCAGAGCCTGTTCGCGACCGGCCCGCTGTATCTGGCGCACATGGTGCCGCCGGTCACGTTCGTCGACTTGCTCAATGCCTCGATGCTCGGCCTGATGGCCGGCCTGGCCGGGCCACTGTTCTTGATGCTGCTCGATACTTCGCGCCGCAAGTATCAGGCGCTGATCAGCTTCCTGCCGCTGCGCATGGGACTCGCCGGGCTCGCGATCGGACTTCTGTCTCTGATGATGCCCGACGTCTGGGGCAACGGCTTCAGCGTCGTGCAATCGCTGCTCGTCTCTCACTGGGCGCTGTCGACCCTGCTCGGCGTCTTCGTGCTGCGCCTGCTCGCGGTGACGGCGGCGAGCGCCGCCGGCATTCCCGGCGGCGTGCTGACGCCGACTCTGGCGCTCGGCGGGGCGATGGGCTTGATGGTCTCGCACCTGTTTCTCGCGCCGCACGCGAGCCACTCGCAGGCCCTGTGGACCTTGGTGGGCATGGGGAGTCTGCTCGCTGCGACCACGCACGCGCCGGCGATGGCGGCGATCATGGTGTTCGAGATCACGCGCAACTACAACGTCGTGATGGCCGCGATGCCCGCCTGCGTGATCGCCTCCGTGGTCGGCAGTCTGCTGCGTCACCGCTCCGTGTATGCAGAGGCGCTCGGTCTGCAGAAGGGCGAGCACGCCCCGCTCGACGGTTCGACGGACGGCATCTCGAAGCCCGGACCTCGCGAAGCGGCGCAAGTGCAAGGGACGCGGACTTGACCGGGCAGCGCGGCGCGGCGCAACCGCGGCGACAAAAAAATAGGGCCCCGACGTCGACGAGATCGGTCTTCGAACCCGCGTATATCACGGATCCCGAGATGCCATAAGCGCGGACGGGTGCGGTCTCACCGAAGGTCTGGGTCGTGTCGGCGCGCACTGCGGCGGTGTCCGCACGCACTGAGGCGGGACCGGGCCCACGCCGGCCGTGGCTGCCTGACGCGCCGCCCTCGCGGGGGATTTGCGCGCCCGGGGATTTGCAGTATCGTCACGGCACAAGACCGGATACGGTGCCCCGCCTCCGGCAGCTGCCGCGGCAGGGGCGCGAATCGAAGGGAGCCAATCGTTCCATGCGGGCTTTCAGCGCAACGACGGCGGCGTCGGCGATCCTCGGCGCACTCATCTGCCGGCCGCTAGGCGCGGCGCAACGCTTTGCCGATCCGCTGCCGCCGGAGACGATTCCCGACGTCGCGACCCTGCCGGCGAAGTATCCGACCGGCTGGGTGTTCCTCGACTATGCATCCGAACGGATCGAGATCCGCAACGTCGGCAGCGACGCGCGTACCGTGAAGGGCGACGTGCAGGCGCGCGACTCGACGACCTTGCTGGTGCCCGACGATCGGCCGGAGTTCTACACGGCCGATACGGTCTGGTCGCGCTATACGCGTGGGACACGCACCGACTACATCACCGTGTACGACAACAGGACTCTCGACCCGATCGGCGAGATCGTGCTGCCGGGCGCCAAGCGGGCGCTGATCACGGCGATGCAGGGCATGTTCGAATTCACGGACCATCAGCACATGGGGCTGGTGTTCAACTTCACGCCCGCCTCCTCGGTGACGGTGGTGGATCTCCTCGCCCGCAAGGTGCTGAGTTCGGTCGACATACCCGGCTGCATGCTGATCTTCCCTTCGGGTGAACGCGGATTCTCGACCTTGTGTTCGAGTGGCACGATGCTGTCGGTGAAGCTCGACGCGCACGGCCGCGCGATCGGCCACGCCGAAACCAAGCCCTTCAATCACCTCGGTCACAACCCGCTGTTCACCGCCTCGACGCTGATCGGCGGGGTGCGCTATTTCGTGACGATGCGCGGTGACGTCCAGCCGATCGACATGCGTTCTGCCTACGCCAAGGTGTTGCCCGGCTGGCCACTGGTCTCGGCCGCCGAGAAGGCGGCGCACTGGCGCCCGAGCGGCTGGCAACTGCTCGCGAGCGACGGCATCCGCGATCTGTACGTTCTGATGCAGTCGCACGCCCACGAAGGCACACAGAAGGACGCTGCGAACGAGATCTGGGTCTACGACGTGGCGACCAGGACACGCATTCGCCGCCTGCGCCTGGTGCGGCCGGGCGGCTCGATCGCGCTGACGCACGCCAAGAAGCCGCTGCTCGTCGTGCAGGCGGGCGACCGGCTCGACGTCTACGATCCTGCAACCGGCGCCCTGATTCGCAGTTTGAACCTGCCGGGATTCCATACCCGGATGTTGATCCAGCCGGTTCGGTGACCGATGCACGGCGCATCGATCGTGGGCTACAGTGCGGGATCCGGCGTCGCCGCCTCGCTTGCCGCGCAGTTCGCGGACTTCCTGGCGCTTTTGCTGCTCGCCGCCGCTGCGCACAAGGTCGTGCAACGATCGCGGACGAGGCGCGCGATCCAGTCGCTCACCGGTCTCGCGGCGCGGGCGGCGACAGCGGCGCTCGCCGGCCTCGCCCTGGCCGAGGGGATCGCCGGCGCGGCCTTGCTGATTCCGCCGCTGCGCGCCGCAGGGGCCGTGCTCGCGGCCGCCGTCTGGGGCGGATACTTCCTGGCGCTCGCCCGGGCGATCGCGGCCGGCCGGCGCGATGTCGACTGCGGCTGCAGTTTCGGCGCCGTGAGTCCGGCGATGCTCGGTGCCCGTCAATTGCTGCGTACCGGCGCTCTCGCGCTCGGCGCGCTGCTCGTGGCGCTCGGCACCGCGGCGCCGCGGGTGCCCGATGCGGGCCTCGCCGAGATGTCGCTCGGGCGCGCCGCTTCGCTCGCCTGCGGCTCGATCGCGCTATTCGCGCTGTACCTCGCGTCCGATCAGCTGATGGACCTGCGCCGGCTGCCGATCGGGTCGGCGCGATGAATTTCGTGATCGCCTCGCAAATTGCGCTCTGGATCGCGGTCCTCGCACTCGCACTGCTGTGCCTCGCGCTCGCGCGCCAGATCGGAGTGCTGCACGAACGGCTCGCGCCGGCGGGTGCGTTGGCGCTCAAGCAAGCGTTGCAGATCGGCGATCCGGCGCCGCTGTTCGCGCTCACCGATCTGGACGGCGATCCGGTGCAGATTGGCGGCGCCCGGGAGGGGCGCGGACAATTGCTGCTGTTCATCTCCCCGGACTGCCCTGTTTGCGAGTCTTTGCTGCCGGCGATCCGCTCGGCGCAGGGGGCCGAGCGCAAATGGCTGGATGTGATTTTGGCGAGCGACGGTGAGAGCGAGCGGCACAGGATGTTTGCGCGCGAAAAAGGGCTGGCGAAGTTTCACTACGTGCTCTCGGAACAGCTCGGCCGCGCGTTCGGCGTCGCGAAATTGCCCTATGCAGTGCTGATCGACGAGGCGGGCCGGTTCGCCGCCGCCGGCCTCGTCAATTCGCGCGAGCACCTCGAGAGCCTGTTCGTGGCCAAGGAGTACCGGGTGGGCAACCTGCAGCAGTATCTGCAAGAGCGGGGACGGATCACGGCGTCGACGGGAGAGTGGCGTGGCTGACCTGGATCGTTTCACCGAGAGAATGTTGCGCGGCTTCGCCCATCGGACCTCGCGCCGCAGCCTGTTCAGCGTACTCGGCGGCATGCTAGCCGGCGCCGCCTCCTTGCCGCTGTTGCCGCTCGCGCGCGCCGACGGTGCAACGTCGGCCGCCGATCCGAATTCCGGCGAGCGGGCACCGGTGTACAGCGGCAATCCGCAGGACCCGGGGAACCAATCGAGCTGCGATTACTGGCGGTATTGTGCGATCGACGGCTCGATCTGCGCGTGCTACGGCGGCAGCGCCCACGCCTGTCCGCCGGGGACGGAGATGTCGCCGATCTGCTGGATCGGCACCTGCCGCAATCCGGCCGACGGGCGCAACTACATCGTCTCCTACAACGACTGCTGCGGCGGCATCCTTTGGGGCCGCTGCAATTGTCAGCGCAACGACGGCGATCGGCCCGTCGTGCGCCCGCAGAATAACAACGAGATCACCTGGTGTTTCGGCGTGAAGAGCCAGTCCTATACCTGCACGGTGGCGATCATTCTCGGTGTCGCGCCGAAGCAAAAATAGCCCGCGGCGCGTGCGGCTCGCGGTGATCGTGTCGGCCGCTGCGGCGGTGTGCGCGGCGGGTGCCGTTGCCGCGACGGTTGCGGGGTATCCTCGGCCTGCGCAGCATGGGCCGACGGCGGTGTTGCCCGGCGTCGCCGATGCGCGCCGCGCCTGGCGGGATTGGGCTTTGAACTGTCAGGGTTGCCATCGTCAGGACGGCGACGGTTCGCCGACCACGGCGCCGCAACTCGCCGGTCGCGTCGCGAAATTCCTGCGCGTGCCAGGCGGGCGCGAATACCTCGCGCGCATACCCGGGATCGCGTCCTCACCGCTGTCGAACGCCCGCTTGAGCGAGGTCGTGAACTGGATGCTTTGGCGCTTCGACCGGCAGGACTTGCCGGCGCATTTCACGCCGTACACGGCGGCGCAGATCGGCGCGCTGCGCGTTCGGCCGTTACGCCTGCGGATGGCGGCGGTACGGCGCGACTTGTTGCGCGACCTGCGGCGGCGCCAGCGCTCAGCCGCGCGCTGAATCCGCCGCCGGCGCTCCGGTCCACGTCAGATCCAGCTGCTTCGCCGCGCGCACGTCGTCCAGCCTCTGCACCGGCAGGGTGTGCGGTGCGGATTTCACCCGCTCCCGGTCCTCGACGATTTCGCGGAGAATCGCCGCGAACGCGGCGACGAAGCCATCCAGCGTCGCCTTGCTCTCCGTCTCGGTCGGCTCGATCAGCAGGCACTCCGGAACGAGCAGCGGAAAGTAGGTGGTGGGCGCGTGGTAGCCGAAATCCAGCAGGCGCTTCGCGACGTCCATCGCGGTGACCTCGGACTCGCGAGCCTGGCGCTTCAGCGTGATCAGGAATTCGTGGCTCGCGCGGCGATTCGGGTAGGCGGCATCGAGGCCGAGCGCCTTGAGTCGTGCGCACAGGTAATTCGCGTTCAGCGTCGCGTGGTCGGCGACCTGGCGCAACCCATCGCGGCCGAGCATGCGGATGTAGACGTAGGCGCGCAGCAGCACGCCCACATTGCCCATAAATGCGGACAGGCGGCCGATCGTCTGCGGCCGGTCCTTCTCCTCGAGCCAGCGGTAACGCCCGTCATCCTTGCCGACGATGGGGACGGGCAAGAACGGCGCGAGACGGTCGTTGACGCCGACCGCGCCGGCGCCGGGCCCGCCGCCGCCGTGCGGCGTCGAAAAGGTCTTGTGCAGATTCATATGGATCACGTCGAAGCCCATGTCGCCGGGGCGCACCTTGCCGAGGATCGCGTTCAGATTCGCGCCGTCGTAATACAAGAGGCCGCCGGCGCCGTGGACGATGCGTTCGATGTCGGCGAT
>Ga0307373_10003035_pt1 | contig 29705 bp, 31 predicted proteins | sample OX2MG_FD_202534 | JGI IMG/M metagenome (GOLD analysis project Ga0307373, IMG submission 202534) | Soil microbial communities from Risofladan, Vaasa, Finland - OX-2 | ecosystem: Environmental > Terrestrial > Soil > Coastal area > Acid sulfate soil | place: Finland: Risofladan, Vaasa | collected... | reverse complement strand
CTGCTGAGCCCCGCCAGGGCCGGTGCCAGGCACCGTTCGTGCTCCTAAGGCACCGTTCGTGCTCCTAGGCCCCAGCGTCCTCGCGCTCGCAACGGCGGAGCTCCGGCAGAGCCTGAACGAGTGGGCCGTGTAGGGATCGAACCTACGACCTTGGGATTAAGAGTCCCCTGCTCTACCAGCTGAGCTAACGGCCCGAAGCGCCGCGTATCGTAGCGGCCGTGCCTGAACAGCCTGCGCGCGTCCTCTCCGTGGTCGGCAACCGGCCGCAGTTCATCAAGTCGGCGCCGCTGTCGGTCGCGCTACGCGACGCAGGCCTCGACGAGATTGTGCTGCACACGGGTCAGCACTGGGACCCGGAGATGTCGCAGGTCTTCTTCGAGGAGCTCAGCATCCCCGAGCCTACCTACCGGCTCGACCTGCGCACCTCCGACCCGGAGGCGATGACGGGGCCGATTCGCGAGGCGATCGAGCGGGAACGGCCCGACTGGGTCCTCGTCTACGGCGACACGAACTCGACCCTGGCCGGTGCACAGGCGGCGGGTGGCAAGGTTCCCGTCGCGCACGTCGAGGCGGGCCTGCGCAGCTTCGACCTGTCGATGCCCGAAGAGCGAAACCGGATCGAGGTCGACCGCCTGGCCGCGCTCCTGCTCTGCCCGGACGAGCGCTCGGCGGCGCAACTCGAGCACGAGGAGGCGCCCGGCCGCCGCGAGGTCGTCGGCGACGTGATGGCGGACGCGGTCCGGGTCTTCGCGCCCATCGCGCGGCGGCGCGAGCCTGCTTACGAGCGTCCGTACACCGCCCTCACGATCCACCGGCAAGCGAACACCGAAGGCGACCGGCTGCGGGAGATCGTCGACGCGGTCAACGACACCGAACGGCGGTTCGTCTTTCCGGTACACCCGCGAACCCGCCTCGCACTCGCAGAACAGAGGATCGCATTCGGTCCGAACGTCGAGACGGTGGAACCGCTCGGCTACCTCGAGATGCTCGCGCTCGTCGAAGGCGCCGACGCGCTGGTGACGGACTCGGGCGGCTTGCAGAAGGAGGCCTACTGGCTGGGTGTGCCGTGCGTCACGCTGCGACCGTCGACCGAGTGGGTCGACACGGTCGCCGCGGGAGGAAACCGGCTCGCCGAGCCCGGGGAGCTGGCCGAGGCGCTCGCCACCGCCCACTTCCCGAGCACCGTCCCGGTGCTCTACGGCGACGGCCATGCCTCGGAGCGCATCGCAGCCGCCCTGTACCCTTGAGCGCCGTGCCGGAGTCGAACCTCTACGACGTCGCCGTCATCGGCGCCGGCTACGTCGGCGTACCGCTCGCGGCCACCTTCGCCGAGGCCGGGCAGCGCGTGCTCGTCGTCGACGTGCAGTCGTCGATCGTCGCTGCGCTCAACGAAGGGCGCAGCCATATCGAGGATGTCAGCTCCGAGCGCCTGGCGGTGCTCGTCGACCGGGGCCTCGTGGTCGCCACGACCGACTACGAGGTCGTGAAGCAGGCGCACGCCGTGCTGATCGCGCTGCCGACGCCGCTCTCGCGCCAGCGGGAGCCCGATCTGTCCTACATCGAGCGTGCTTCCGCGAGCCTCGCCCCCGTGCTCCAGCGCGGCCAGGTTGTCGTGCTCGAGTCGACGACCTGGCCCGGGACGACTCGCGAGGTCGTGCAGCCGATCCTCGAGCACGGCTCGGGCCTCACGGCGGGCGTCGACTTCCACCTCGCGATGTCGCCCGAGCGCGTCGACCCGGGTCGCGAGGACTGGACGACCAAGACGACGCCAAAGGTGGTCGGAGGGATCAACGAGGCGAGCACCAAGGCCGCAGCGGACGTCTACCGGTCCGCGCTCGACACGGTGCACGAAGTGTCGACGCCCGATGCAGCCGAGCTGACGAAGCTGCTCGAGAACATCTACCGCGCGGTCAACATCGCGCTTGTCAACGAACTGGCGCAGCTCTGCGACCGGATGGAGATCGACGTCTGGGAGGTCGTCGATGCCGCAGCGACCAAGCCCTTCGGGTTTGCCTCGTTCAAGCCCGGCCCGGGGCTCGGCGGGCACTGCATCCCGATCGATCCGTTCTACCTCACCTGGAAGGCGCGTGAGTTCGACTTCTCAACACGCTTCATCGAGCTGGCCGGCGAGGTCAACAACAACATGCCGTACTTCTGCCGCTCGCTGATCTCACAGGCGCTGAACCATGGCGCGAACCGGTCGGTCAGCGGCTCGAAGGTGCTGATCGTGGGTGTTGCCTACAAGCCGGACATCGGCGACTGGCGCGAGACACCCGCCGAGAAGCTGATCCACCTGCTGCGCAAGGCGGGCGCCGAGGTCAGCTACCACGATCCGTTCGTGCCCGAGTTCGACGGCATGACCTCCGCGCCGCTCGAGCCCGAGGCCTACGACTGCGTCGCGATCGTGACCAACCATTCTCAGATCGACTACGGCGAGCTGGTGCGCCGCGGCAACGTGATCGTCGACTTTCGAAACGCCACGAAGGGACACGAGGTCGACGGCAAGGTCTGGAAGCTCTAGTGCGCAGAGTGGCCGTCGCCGGCCTCGGCTACTGGGGCCCCAATCTCGTTCGGAACTTCGACGAGCTCGCCGAGCTCGCCTGGCTCGTCGACCTCGACGCGGAGCTTCGTGACCGCTTCGCGGCCCGTTACCCCTACGCGAAGGTGACGGCCGACCTGTCGGAGGTGCTCGCGGACGACTCCGTCGACGCCGTGGTCGTCGCCACTCCCGTACCGACGCACTACACACTTGCGAAGCAGGCACTCGAGGCAGGCAAGCACGTGCTGGTCGAGAAGCCGCCGGCGATGTACGCCGCCGAGATGGACGAGCTGGTCCTGCTCGCCGCCGCCCGCGACCTCGTGCTCATGCCGGGCCACCTCCTGCTCTACCACCCCGGCGTGCTGAAGCTGAAAGAGCTGATCGACACCGGCGAGCTCGGGGAGGTCCTCTGCGTCTACGGCAACCGGCAGAACCTCGGCATCGTGCGCACGAACGAGAACGCTCTCTGGTCACTCGGCGTCCACGACCTGTCGGTGATCCTTCACCTGCTCGACGAAGACCCGGAGGTGGCGACCGCGCAGGGGCGGGACTTCCTCACGCCGGGGGTCGAAGACGTCGTGTTCTGCTACCTGCGCTTTCCGAGCGGAAAGATCGCGCACATGCACCTGTCATGGCTCGATCCGCACAAGATGCGCAAGATGACCGTCGTCGGACGCGAGAAGATGGTGGTGTTCGACGACATGGAGCTCGAGCGCAAGGTGACGGTCTACGAGAAGTCGCCGTGGAAGCGTGCCGAGACGTACGGGGAATGGCAGACACGCTCGGGCGACATCTACATCCCCAAGATCTCCACCGATGAGCCGCTGCGGCTCGAGTGCGCACATTTTCTCGAGCTGATCGACGGGCAGCACGATCGCGGCAAGGTCGCACGCGACGGCGCCCGCGTGGTGCGCGCGCTGGAAATGCTGACGAACTCACTCAATGACTGAGATCCACCCCTCCGCCATCGTCTACGACGGGACGGTGCTGGGCGAACACGTGCGCGTGCTCGAGAACGCAGTCGTGGGCAAGCAGCCGTCACTCGGTGCGGCCTCGACGGCGAAGCGCGAGCCGCTGCCGCCGGCGACGATCGGCGACGGCACCGTGATCTCGACCGGCGCAATCGTGTTCGCCGGATCGACTGTCGGAGCGAACTGCGTCGTCGGCGACCAGTCGTGCATCCGCGAGCGCGTGCGCATGGGGGACAACTGTGTCCTCGGGCGCGGCTCTCTGATCGAGAACGACACGACGGTCGGCGCCGGCACGCGTATCCAGGCGGACGCGTACGTGACGGCCTACTCGACACTCGAGGAGGACGTGTTCATCGCACCGTGCGTCGTGACGACGAACGACAACTTCATGGGGCGAACCGAGCGGCGCAAAGCCCTGATGCAAGGGCCGACGATTCGCCGTGGGGCGCGCGTCGGCGGCGGAGCAATCCTCTGTCCGGGCGTCGAGATCGGCGAGGAGGCGTTCGTCGGCGCAGGCGCCGTGGTGACCAGGGACGTCCCGCCCCGGAAGCTCGTCGTCGGCTCGCCCGCTCGCGTCGTGCGCGACGTCCACCCGGACGAACTGCGCGAGAACGGCGGCTAACTGCGGGCGAGGGAGAGCCGGTAGGTCATCGGGTCGAAGTTCGGCTCGACGATCTTCAGCTCGAGGTAGTGCGTGCCTGTCTGGGTCGCCGTGTAGGCGATCCGAGCCTGGGCCCCGACGGCGCGCGATTGCGCAAGCAACAGGTGCTGCGCGCTCGGGGTCTCGACCCGCTGCGTGCCTGGGGCCCACACGCTCATCCGCACCGAATCGGCCAGAGACGGCGTGACCCGGGCGAAGAGCCGCTGGCCCTTGTGCAGGTAGATGCGATAGACGTCGCGGCTGTCGTCCCAGTAGTCGAGCGTCGCCTCGATCGTCCGCGGCAGCGGCGGGAGCGCATGCGACCACGGGCCGGCGTCGTCGTTCGGCTCGTAGTGGTCGACCGCCGGCAACGGGTGCGACGTCATCAGGTTGAGCGCAGCCGCGACATCGAGGGTGCCCCAGCCCGTGTACATGTCGCGCCCCACCGGACATTGTGCGCAACCGGTCGCCGCATTCGCATCGTCGGCGCTCCGCTCGAGCAGCCACGCCACCTGCTCGGGACGCAGCGTCGGATTCTGGCCGAGCAGCAGGGCGGCCGCCGCCGAGACCTGCGGCGCGGCGAACGAGGTGCCGATCGCGTCGCGAAACTCGGACGGCCCGCAGTCCGAGTACGGCTCGTTGACGCACGCCGCACTCGGGTCGACGAGATTCGTGGGAATCGTCGAGAAGATCGCATCCCCCGGCGCGGCGATGTCGTTGTAGATGACGTCCCGGTTCGAGTAGTTCGGAACAGAGCCGTCCTGGCGCACGGCGCTGACGCCGATCACATGCGGCAGCGCCGCCGGATAGTGCGCGAAGCCCCACGGGGTGGCCGGCGACTGCGGGCCGTTGCCCACGGCGGCCACGACCACGACCCCCTTCGAATAGGCGTACTCGACCGCCGCCTGCTCGAGCGGCGAGTAGGTGTCGAGGCTCGGGTTGAGCGGGTCGCGGACCCCGCCGAGGCTGAGGTTGATCACACGCGCTCCGTTGTCGACGGCCCAGCGGATCGCTGCGACCTCGCCCGGCAGGGACACTGTGCCGTCAGGCTCCACCACCTTCGCGATCATCAGGCGGGCATTGAATGCAAGTCCGGCAATGCCCAGGTTGTTGAACGGGCTGGCGGCGATCTCACCTGCGACGAACGTGCCGTGTCCCTGGTCGTCGCGATACGGCGAGCCGCCGACGAACGACTTCGCAGCGACGATCTGGCCGGCGAACTCGGGATGCGTGCCGTCGATGCCCGAGTCGATCACCGCGACGTTGATCGGAAAGAGCTGGGGTTGCGTCGGCCAGTACGACCACGCGTGGTCAGACACGAGGTACCACTGGTGTGAGGCAAGCGGCTCGAGGTTGTCGAACGCCAGTGCGACCGCAGGCAGCGCAAGCGCGGCGAGCGCCACGACGACCGCGAGGCGACGTCTCACTGGGCGAGCAGCGTCGGCGAGACACCCGCGGCCAGGCCCTGGCCGGGCGCGCAACGGATGCGATACGAGCCCGGCGCGAGCACCCCGGCGAAGCTCCACGAGCCCGACCCGTCTGTGGCCGTGGCTGAGAGCGTGGTCCACGTCGTCCCGCTCTGCTGCTGGAGATAGACGGTCGCACCCGCGATGACCGGCGCGATTGCGCCCTGGATGCCGGCCGCTGTCTCCGTCGCATCGACCCGGGGCGCGACGGCGATCTTTGCGAGACCCGCGCGCACGTCACCCCAGGCGAGGCGGTACTGCGTCGTCGCCTGCGGCTGGACAATCGTCGCAAACGACCCGTCGGGGCCGAGCACGAGGTCGCCGGCGGGCGTCCAGTCCGGCAGGGCTGCCGTCTTCGACTCGAGCGAGAGCGAGTCGACCCCGCGTGCGACACCGGTCAGCGATACGGCGCCGCCGTAGGTCATCGTCTTCGACGCCGGCAGCAGCTGGAGCAGCGTCGGCGTGAACCACGTCGAGCGGAGGCCGAGCGCGCCGCGTACCTGGTTGCCGGTCAGCGTCACCTGGGAGTCGTCACTCGACACCACCGTCACCGCGCTGACGCGGCCCGAGGCACCGTCGGCAACCTGCACGTCGGCGATCGGCGCGGAGAGCTTCAGCGTCTTCGCGACCTTCGTCGCGTCCAGCAGCACGGGGCCCCAGTCGTGGTACGGCGCGAGCGTGTCGTACGGATCGGAGACCGACACGAGGTAGGGGACGGCGATTCCGGTGGCCTCGAGCGCCGATGCGGTTCGGCCGCCCGACGAGGAGAAGTACAGCGTGTCGGCGACCTTGCCGCTGTAGAGCACAACCTGCCCCGTGGTCGCGTCGACGGCGGCATTCGTGGAACTTGTCTCCGCGGCGACGCCTCCGTACCCCTGGCTGCGGGTGTCGCCGTACAGGTCGTAGGCACGATCCGGCGCCAGGTTGGCGAGCGCGTAGGAGCGCGCAGCGACCGCCTGCGCCTTCAGCGCCTCTGGCGACCAGGTCGGCGGCATCTCCATCGGCACGACTCCCTTGAGGTACTGCTCGAGATCGAGAACGTCGGTCACCAAGAGGGTCTTCCCGTCGCTCGAGGCGACGATCTTGCCGCGGTAGGCGACACCGCCGACGGCAAGCGGCACGGTCGACGCGAACGTGAATGGCGGCTGCAGCGCCGGCTGGGCGCCGAGCGTGAGCACCCGTGTGAGGACGAGCGGGCCCGGGTCGAGCTTGGCCGTCTGTCCGGTTGCGTCCGTCACCGTCCACGGCACGGTGGAACTGAGCGTGGCGCGCTTTCCGGAGGCGACGAGCACGCGAACGGTCGCCTTCCTGGCGACGCCGAGCGTCGTGCCCGAGTAGTAGTGGGCGAGAATCCTGCCGTACGACCAGCCGTGCTTCGCGTACCCGTAGGCACCCCACTGGCTGAGACCGAGCCCATGCCCCCAGCCGTGCCCGCTGACGACGAGCACCGACCGGGCCGGGCTCGTCAGCGTGGAGCCCGTCGTCGCCGGCGTGCTGGAAACGGTCGAGACGGCGGTCGTCGGCTCGAGCGAGGCGACGCCGGCAGACGGCTCCGCGGCGAGGATCGACGAGGCGAGCCCACCGAGCAGCAGCAGCGTCGCTGCGGCGAGCCGCAGGGCAAAACGACCCACGGGGGGCACGGTAGCCGAGGTGCCGACGGCACCCGCAGAGGTTTTACGGAACGTTTCCATGACGGTACGAGCGGCCGGACCGGTCGCCTTCTGGGGCCGTGTTCGCTGCGCGCGGGAGCATGCCTGCCCCGGTTTTCCCGTCTACGACAGGCGCTCGGCGTACTGTGTTTCGTAATAGCGGCGGTACTCGCCCGACTTGATCGGCTCCCACCACTCGCGGTTTTCGCGGTACCACTCGACGGTCTCCTCGAGGCCGCCCGCATCGAACGAGCGGCTGGGGGCCCAGCCAAGGCCGCGAAGCTTGGACGAGTCGACGGAGTAACGGCGGTCGTGCCCCGGCCGGTCCTCCACATGCCGGACGAGATCCGGGCTCGCGCCGGTGAGGTCGAGGATGCGCTTGACGACCTCCAGGTTCTCGCGCTCCTGGCCGCTGATGTTGTAGGCCTCGCCCGCCGCCCCGTTGCGCAGGGCGATCTCGATCGCCGCGCAATGGTCCGCAACGTGCAGCCACTCGCGGCGCTGTTTGCCGTCGCCGTACACCGGCAGCGGCAGCCCGTCGAGAGCGTTGGTGATGAAGAGCGGCAGGAACTTCTCCGGGTACTGGCGCGAGCCGTAGGTGTTCGCACCACGCGTCACGAGTGCATCGACGCCGAACGTGCGCACGTAAGCGAAGACCTGTAGCTCGCCGCCTGCCTTCGAGGCCGAGTACGGGCTCGACGCGCGGAACGGCGCGCTCTCGTCGCACGCCGGCGCGCCGAGCGGGATGTCGCCGTATACCTCGTCGGTCGAGACGTGCACGAGCCGCATGGCGTGGTGGCGGGCGTAGTCGAGCAGCACCTGCGTCCCGAGCACGTCTGTGAGGATGAACTCGGCCGGGCCGAGAATGGAGCGGTCGACGTGCGACTCGGCGGCGAAGTTGACAATCGCTTCGCAGCCCTGCGCCGCCAGCGCCACCGCTTCGGGATCGGCGATGTCGCCCTCGTGGAACTCGTGCACGAGCCCCTCGAGATTCGCGCGGCTGCCGGCATAGGTGAGCTTGTCGAGCACGACGACGGCCTCGCCCTGCTCCGCAAGGCGCCGGACGAAGTGCGAGCCGATGAATCCGGCTCCCCCGGTCACGAGCACGCGCATGACTACAGGGTACTCGTCACAGGCGGGCGAGACACTCGCGCAGCCCGTCGCGCCAGTGCGGAAGCTGCGGTGCTCCCTTCTCGCTGCGCAGCACCGAGTATGCGGGCCGCGGTGCCCGCGCACCGAACTCGGCTGTGGCGATCCGGCGTACCCGCGTCGCGAGGCCGGCCTCCTCGAAGATCGCCTCCGCGAAGTCGGCCCACGTGCAGTCGCCCGCGCCCGCGACGTGGTAGACACCGTACGGCAGCTGGAGCAGCTGCTTGGTCGCCTCCGCAAGATGCGCGACGTAGGTCGGGGCCCCCCGCTGGTCGCCGACGACGTCCACCTCATCGCGCTCGGCTCCGAGCCGCAGCATCGTGCGCACGAAGTTCTTCGACGTCCAGCCGTACAGCCACGACGAGCGCACGACCCAAGCACGCCCGCCCGCGGCGGCCTCGCCGTGGAGCTTCGTGCGGCCGTACGCCCCGAGCGGTCCCGGTGCATCCGACTCCACGTACGGCGAGCGTTTGACGCCGTCGAAAACGTAGTCGCTCGACCACACGACGAGCGGCACACCGAGCGCCGCTGCGTTCTGCACCCCGCCCACGTTGACCGCCGCTGCGCTCTGCGGGTCTTCCTCGGCCGCGTCGACGTCGGTCCACGCAGCGGCGTGCAGGATGAGCTCCGCCTCGAGCCCCGGCGGCGCCGGGTGGGTCACGTCCCAGTCGGCTCGCGTGAGACCGCGCGCCTGCGGAAACGCCTCGAGGAGCGCCTGGCCGAGCTGCCCGCCGGCGCCGGTTACGAGCATGCCGCCGCGTCGCGCGGCGAGAGGATGGGCGTATCGGTGCTCCACAGATCCCTGACGCGCGGGTCCCGCCAGCAGAGGCCCTGCTCGTCGGGATCGCCGGGGTCGTACTCCGCCGTGACGTGGTAACAGAAGAGCAGGTCGGTCAGCGCCTCGAAGCCGTGCGCGTGGATGCCCGGGATGTAGATGGCGACGGGGTTGTCGTCGCCGATGTCCTCGGTGAACGTGTCTCCGGTGACGCGATCGAGCACGACGACACGCGCCGTGCCCTGCAGGCATGCGAAGAGATCGTCCTGGCCGCGCTCGTGGAAGTGCAGGCCGCGGATCGTTCCGGCGCGCGAGAACGAGACGTTCGTCTGGCGCGTCGGCTTCGGCAACACGCTTTCGCGGCGCAGCTCGAAGAACCAGCCCCTGTCGTCGTCGAACCGGCGCAGAGGGATGCGAACGATCCCTTCGACCACTACTTGTTGGCGCCCGTCTCTTCGATCCGGCGTCCGATCTCCGCAAGGTCGCCCCAGTGCTTGCCGCCGTCGTGCCACCAGCCTTCGACGCGATGCACCGCCAGGTCGCCGCGCTGCGCGTAGACGCGGTTGACATCCGTGATCTCGAGCTCCCCGCGACTCGAGGGAGCGAGGTCGTCGATGATCCCGAAGACGTCGGGGGGATAGCAGTACAGCCCCACCACCGCGTCGTTGGACGGCGGTGCGTCGTAGCGCACGTCCACCCGTCCTGCTTTCTCGACGAGGTCGGTGACGTTCATGTCGCCGTCGTAGGCGACGACGCCGAAGTTCTCGGGATCCGGAACCTCCTTCACGAACACCATCGCGCCGTCACCCCACGATGCGATCGCGCCGGCATGGGCGTGTTCAAAGATGTTGTCGCCGAGGCAAACGACCAGCTTATCGCCCGCGGCGAACTCGCGTGCCATGCCGACGACCTGGGCGATACCGCCCGCCTCCACCTGCACCTTGTACGACAGGTCGAGATCGAAGAGCAGCTCGTCGCCGGAGCGCGAGCGCACCTGCCCGTTGCCGAGCAGGTCGATGAACTGCCCTGCATGTTGCTGGCCCGTGACGATCAGCACCTCGCGGATGCCGAGCCGCTGCAGCAACTGCAGCGGGTAGTACACCATCGGCCAGCTGCCGACCGGCAGCAGGTGCTTGTTCGTGACACGCGTCAGCTCCGCAAGCCGCGTCGCGTTGCCGCCGGCACAGATCAGCCCCTTCACGAGAGCGATCCTACGGCAGCCGCCGCGTCATGTCCTCGTGCGGCGACGAGCCCGGTGATGCCCGCGATCACGCCGACGGCCGCAACGCACATCCACATCTTCGCGTCGCCGTACGCGCTACGCACCTCGAGACCGAGGAACGGCGTCGCCGCCCACCCCACCGACCATGTGCCGCCGAAGGCACCCATGTACGCGCCGCGGATGTCGGCAGGCGCAAGCGCTGCGACGACCGCCTGCGAGGTCGGCACCCACAGCATCTCGCCGAACACGAAGACCACGATGACGACGAAGATCACCGGGGCCGAGCCGTTCACGTTCAGAAGCAGAAACGGCACGCCCATCATCGGCATCGCGATCCCGAGCTTCACCGACGCGGGAACGGACGCCGTCCACCGGGTGAGGCGAAGCTGCAGCACGGTGACGAGCAAGGGGTTCGCGATCATCAAGAAGCCCCACGCGGCGGGTGCGAGGTGATGGGTCGTGGTGACGGAGATCGGCAGCAGCGTCTCGGTCGCGACGTAGGTCATCGTCGCAAAGACGGAGGAGAGCATGAAGAGCAGGAACGGCGAGTCGCGGATGATCACCGCGAAGGAGCCGCGCGCGGGCGGGCCGGCGGGTGCGAAGGCGCCGCCGCGCGGGATGTAGCGAAACGCGATCGCAAACCCGATCGACGACAACACGAGCGTCCCGAGCCACAGGTGCGACCAGTGCCCGCCGATCAGGAGCGCGCCACCGAGCACCGGTCCGATCGTGACGCCGAGGTTGGAGGCGACGCGCACCGACGCGTAGGCGGCCTCGTGCCGCTCGGGCGCGACGAGGTCGGCGACCATCGCCTGATCGGCCGCGTTTCCGAGCGAGCCGAAGACCGGCAGGAGCGCGAGCAGGGCGAGACCCCAGTAGACGTGGTGGCCGACCGAGAGCAGCGCAAACGGCACCAGCGCCTGGAAGCCCCAGCCCGCGAGGATCAGCGGCCGCCGGCCGACGTGGTCCGAGAGGTGGCCGCCGATGTAGCCGGTGCCGCCGGCGAGCACGGCGCCGCCGAGGTAGGCGACGGCGAGCGTGGTCTGCGGCGCGTGCAGGCTCTTGATCGCCCAGATGCCGAGAAACGGGTACGAGGTCGCTCCCGCGATGGAGCCCGCGAGGCTGACGGCGAGCACCGGCCGCAGGGCACGATCCACGTCGCCGCCCCACACGAGCCGAAAGAGCCGGGCGAAGAGCGTCATGTCACGAGCGGTGTGCGCGACACGAGCCAGAAAGCCCCCTCGACCGACGGGCCGATCAAGAGCGCAAACGCCAGCGTCCCGATCCCTGCCTTGCCGCCGAGCGCGAACCCGCCCAGCAGCGCCGTGGCCTCGATGCACGCCCGCACCGCTCCGATCCGCACGTGCGTCCGCAGCGCTCCGACGAGCATCAGCGAGTCACGCGGGCCCGCCCCGAGCGCGGCCCCGATGTACAGCGCCGTCCCGGCGCCGAACAGCACGAGCCCGGCCGCGAGCAGACAGGCACGCGCAGGGAGCGGCCAGGTCGCCAGCTGCCCGACGAATCCGAGCGGCTGTACGAAAACGATGAAGAGGCCGATCAGCACCGCGTTGGCAACGGTGCCGACGCCCGGTCGCGAGCCGAGCAGCCACGCGAGGATGAGCACGATCAGGCCGACGAACTCGTTGGCGAGCCCGAACGAGAGCGGCGTGTGATTCGCGATCCCCTGGTGCAGCACGTCCCAGGGCGGCAAGCCCAGGCGTGACTCGAGGAACGAGACGATGCCGCACGCGCAGAAGAAGAGGCCGGTGACAAGCCAGACCGACCGCGCGACCAGCCCGCCACGCAGGACGGGAGCCGCGTGCATGAGCGAAAACTAGTGAAACGGCGCCAGCAGGATGAGCGTCCCGATGAAGCCGACCGTGGCCGCGAGATACCGCATGCCTTCATCCTCGCCGGGCACTTTGCGTCTTTTGTGTCGTGACCGTACGGAATTCGTTAGCGTCAGGGCATGTCTGTGCGCCGCCGCCGGTCGTGCCTGACAGTCCCCGGCGACGACGAGCGCAAGCTTGCGAAGGCCGCGACGATTGCCGCCGACGAGGTGATCATCGACCTCGAGGACGCCGTCGCCGCTCCTCGAAAAGACACGGCGCGAGAGACGGTGGCACGGGCGCTCCGCGACCTCGAGTGGCGCGCACCCACGGTCGCGATCCGGGTGAACCCGGGCTCGCAGGCGGATCTCGAACTGGTGCGTGCTGCGCGGCCCGACGTGGTCGTGTTGCCGAAGGTCTCCTCGCCCGGCGACCTGGAGGGACTACCCGTGCCTGCGGAGGCGCAGATCGAGACCGCGCTCGGCCTGGTCGAATGCGAGCGCATCGCCGCGGCCCCGGGGCTCGAGGCGCTCGTGCTCGGCCCGGGCGACCTGGCCGCCTCGCTGGGCGTGCCCGAGCTGACGATCGGCGAAGGAGCGCACGTCGACTACGCGCTCGCGCGAATCGTCGTGGCCGCCCGCGCCTATGGGCTCGCTGCCGTCGACGGCCCGTTTGTCGTGCTCGGCGACGACGCGGGGCTGCGCACCTCCATCCTGCGGTCGCGCGGCTTCGGCTACGACGGCAAGTGGTGCATCCATCCCGCACAGGTCGAGCTGTGCAACGAGCTCTATGCGCCGACCCCGGCCGAGATCGAGCGCGCGCGACGGATCCTCGCCCTCGACGGAGTCGCACGACTCGACGGGGAGATGGTCGACGAGGCAAACCGGCGGATGGCCGAAGCGATTCTCGCTCGACTCCCGCCCGAGGACTGACGGTGCTACGGCGGTTCGTCGCCGGACGCGACCTCCCCGAGGAGCTGCGGCTTGCGACGAAGATGACCCTGACCGGCACGCTCGCCTGGTGGGTATCGAGCGCACTCGGTGCGCACCGGCCGATCTTCGCCGTACTCGTTCCGCTCGTCGCGATGACCGGGGATCCGTTCAGCGTGGTCAGCGTCTCGGTCAACCGAATCGTCGGGATCTTCGCCGGCGTCGGCATCGGGATCGGGATCGTCCACGTCGGCCTGCCCGGCACCGTCACCGTCGCGATTGCGCTCGCGTTCGGCACCGCGGCCGGGATCCTGCTTCGTTTCGGCACGCGGGCGAACGTGCAGGCTGCGGTCAGCGCGCTCTTCATGATCGGCGTCGCGGGCTCGTCGCACGCGGGGATCGCGCGCGTCTGGGAGACGGCGATCGGCGCCGCTCTGTCGGTGCTCGTGGCCACGTTCGTCTGGCCGCCCGATCCGGCACGCGAGCTGCGCAAGCGCCTCGAGCGACTACGGCAGGGGCTCGCCGCCGATCTTGCCGCTGTCGCCGAGGACCTTGCGACCGGGAGCGGCGCGTCGGCAGCCCGGCTCGACGACGTGCGGGCTCACTCGCTCGAGGCGATCCGCGACGTCTTCGAGCTCGAATCTGCCCACCGGGCTCTTCGTTTCAGCCCGCTCCGCCACCTCGACCGCCCGGCTGTGGCGCGCATCGACGTGAGCATCAACCTCGGGGCGCGGCTCTACCGGCACACGCGCTCGATCGCCCGTGACGTCGCCGACGCCACAGTCCGCTCCGAGACATTGGCCGCCGCCACACGGCACCTCGCGGACGCCGCCGATCGCTCGCTCTCGGGTGGGGAGACGAGCGAGCCGCTGGCCCGCGCCGCGGACGCGCTCGCTGCTCCCTCAGACGGAGACGCGGCGATCGTCGCGGCGCAGCTGCGCCAGCTTTTGGCCGACCTGCGCGTGGCGACGGCCGGCGGCGATTTCGAGCGAGCCGAGTAGCGAGCCCAGCCGGCGGGTCCGGCGGATGTCCGGCCCGTCGCGGGGCCGCGACCGAGTACCGTTTACGGGGCATGCCCCGCAGGGACCCCGACCGGCTGCAGGACGAGATCGAAGAGCTCTTCGCGGACCTCTGGCAGGTGCCGCGGTTCGCCGGGCTCCGGCGCGGCTTTCGGCCGAACGTCGACTGCTTCCACACCGACGAGCCGCACGCGCTGACAGTCGTCGTCGAACTTCCCGGCGTCGACCCGGGCTCGGTTCGTGTCGTCGTCGGCGAGCGGGTATGCGTGATCGCCGGCGAACGGCAGCGGCCGCAGGTCCCCGGCCGCGTGTACCAACAGGTCGAGATCGAGTACGGCCCCTTCGAACGCCGGGTACGGCTTGCCGAGGATGTCGATCCCGAGCAGGCGTGCGCACGGTTCGAGCACGGCGTCCTGACGGTCGAGCTGCCGATCGCGGACCGCGCGCCCCCCGCCGGCCGCTACCGGATCACGGTGGAGCGCCTGTGACAGACGTGATGTTCGACACCCCCGAGCCGCAGGACCCGGTGCTCGAGTTCCCGGCGGTGCTGCCGGTACTGCCGCTCAAGGAGACGGTGGTCTTTCCGCAGTCGATGTCGCCGCTCGCGATCGGCCAGGAGCGCTCGGTACGGCTGATCGACGACGTCGTCGCGGGCGACCGGCTACTCGCGCTCGTCACCACAAGAGACGCATCGATCGAATCGCCCGGCTGGGCCGACCTGTACGAGGTCGGCACCGTGGCGATCGTGCACAAGATGATCAAGGTCCCCGACGGGTCGCTACGGATCCTCGTCCAGGGGATCGAGCGGGTGCGGCTGCAGAACCGCCTCGACGTCGAGCCGTACCTGCTCGGAGAGTTCACCGCGCTGCCCGACGTGGTCAAAGAGACGCCCGAGCTCGAGGCGCTCACGCGCAACGTGCAAGGATTGTTCGCGCGCATCATCGGGCTCGCGCCCTACCTTCCCGAAGAGCTGCAGCTCGCCGCCGCCAACGTCGACGACCCGAGCGCGCTCTGCCACCTGGTGGCCTCGACACTGCGCACGATCAAGACCGGAGAGCGCCAGCAGATCCTCGAGGAGGTGAACGTCGAGCGGCGGCTGCGCGAGGTGTCGGCGATCCTGAGCCGCGAGCTCGAGGTGTTCGAGCTCGGATCGAAGATCCAGTCGCAGGTGCAGTCGGAGATGGAGAAGGGCCAGCGCGAGTACTTCCTGCGCCAGCAGTTGAAGGCGATCCAGCAGGAGCTCGGCGAGGCTGACCCGGAACAGGCCGAGATCGCCGAGTTGCGCGAGCGGCTCGCAGCTCTCGGCGAACTGCCGGAGGAGGTGCGCAAGGCTGCCGATCGCGAGCTCCAGCGCCTCGAGCGGCTGCCTCCGGCCGCGGCGGAGTACGGCGTGATTCGCACGTACCTCGAGTGGATCTTGACGCTGCCGTGGTCGCAGTACACCCCGGACAACCTCGACCTCGAACACGCGCGACAGGTTCTCGACACCGATCACTTCGACCTCGAGAAGGTGAAGGAGCGGATCATCGAGTTCCTGGCCGTCGCCAAGCTGCGCCAGGAGATCTCCGGTCAGATTCTCTGCTTCGTCGGCCCGCCGGGCGTCGGCAAGACCTCGCTCGGACAGTCGATCGCACGCGCGCTCGGCCGAAAGTTCATCCGGCTGTCGGTCGGCGGAGTGCGTGACGAGTCGGAGATCCGTGGCCATCGCCGCACCTACATCGGCTCGATGCCGGGCTCGATCGTCCGGTCATTGCGAGACGCCGAGTCGGCGAACCCACTGATCCTGATCGACGAGATCGACAAGATGGGAGCCGACTGGCGTGGCGACCCGGCGAGCGCGATGCTCGAGGTGCTCGACCCGGAGCAGAACCGCGCGTTCCGCGACCACTACCTCGACCTGCCGTTCGACCTGTCGAAGGTGCTGTTCATCTGCACCGCCAACACCGTCGACACGATCCCCGGAGCGCTGCTCGACCGCATGGACGTGATCTCCCTGTCGGGCTACACGGAGGACGAGAAGGTCGGGATCGCAAAGCGCTACCTGGTGCCAAAACAGCTTCGCCTGCACGGACTGAAGCGTGCGCAGCTCACCCTGCCCGACAAGGTGCTGCGCGCCGTGATCCGCGAGTACACACGGGAGGCCGGGGTGCGCAACCTCGAGCGCCGGATCGCGGATGTCTGCCGCAAGGCCGCGTCACAGGTGGCGCAGGGTCGCGCGCAGAAGCTGAAGATCGACGATGCCCGGCTACGGGAATGGCTCGGAGCGCGCCGTTTTGCCGGCGAGGTACGCAAGCGCACCTCCGCGCCGGGCGTTGCGACCGGCCTTGCCTACACGACCGCCGGCGGGGACGTGCTCTTCATCGAAGCCACGGCGTACCCGGGGAAGGGGCGCCTCACGATCACCGGGCAGCTCGGAGAGGTGATGCAGGAGTCGGCGCAGGCTGCGGTCTCGTGGGTGCGCTCGCACACCGACGAGCTCGGGCTGGCAGACGACTGGTTCTCGAACCACGACCTGCACATCCACGTTCCGGCCGGCGCCGTGCCGAAGGACGGGCCGTCGGCCGGCGTGACGATGGCGACCGCGATCGCGTCGCTCGTGCGCGCCGAGCCGGTGGCCGAGGACGTCGGCATGACGGGCGAGATCACGCTCAGCGGCCAGGTCCTGCCGATCGGAGGATTGCGCGAGAAGGCGCTCGCTGCGCAACGGGCGGGGCTAAAACGCGTGATCTACCCGCGGGAGAACCAGTTCGACCTCGACGATCTGCCGCCGGAGACCCGCGCCGCACTCGAGTTCATCCCGGCGGACACGATCGAGGACGTCTTCACCGCCGCATTCGACGGCAAGCGTCGCGCGCGGCCGCGTGCCGCCCAGCCGCTGGAGCGCCAAGCGGCTATGCCAGCGCGAAGCTCTTGATCAGGTGAGCGCAGAACACGTCGCTCGACGACGCAAGGCGGCGGCAGAGGAGCTGGTATTCGCGTTTACGGTCGAGCACGAACGCATACTCGTCGACGTGGTCCCCGACCTTCATCGTGTACGCATGCGACAGCACGCCGCCCGCCTTGACGACCGACGACCCCGCCAGCCGGCCGCCCGTCTGCTGCGCGAGGGCCTTCATCCGCAGGTCGAGCTCGACCGTCACCCGGGTGAAGAGGGCGGCGGTGTACGGGCGGACGAGCGCGAACGTCACAACTTGCACGAGCTCCGAGCCGCTTGCTGCCTCCGAACGCCGCAGCGCATGCTCGACCTTCCAGCCGGCAGGCGCCTGGAAGCTGAAGCCGGCGCCCGTCACGACTTGGTAGGCCGCCTTCGGCTCGCTCGACCCCCCACATCCTGCGAGTATGAGCAGTGCCACAAGGAGCGCGTACTCGCGTCGGAGCATCCGAGGCAGCAAGCGCGCAGTATCGAGGCGAAAGGATCCGGCGAACATGGCTAACACAAAGGACAAGGTTTCCGGCGCGGCGGGCAACGTCAAACCCTACGTTGAACGCGCGATGAGCGACGAGAAGCTTCGTGCAGACGTGATGAGCGCGTTTGCGACAGCGAAGGACCTCTACGGCGAACTGGTCGGAGGTCGCAACGCCGTGACGCTCGCCACACGGGTCGCAACAGACGAGGAGATCCGCGACAAGCTGAAGGCCGCGGTCGAAGACCTGCGGAGCGCGGCCGACCGGCTGCAGGGCAAGCGCACACACGGCGGGCGGACAACGACGCTGCTCGTCGCCGGCATTGCGCTCGGCATTCTCTTCAACCCGGTCACCGGGCCCGAGACGCGCAAGTGGGTCAAAGAGATGATCGGCGGCGGAGACGACGAGTTCGGCGGCGACTACCCGTCGGCGAACGGCGACAAGTAGCGTCTAGCCATCGACCAGCGCCGCCCGGATGACAGCTTCGTGCTCGTCGATCCAGGCAAGCGTGTCGGAGAGCACGGTTCGCGCGTCGCGGCGGGGCCGCCAAGTGGAATAGGTGCCCAGCCGACTGCAATCGGAGAGGAAGAGCGGGATGTCGCCCGGGCGGCCGGCCGTTGCCGGGCGCACGTCCACCTCGGTCCCCGTCAGCTCCCGGCAGAGGTCGGTCGTTTCGAGGAGCGACAGGCTGCACGAGCGTCCGCCGCCGACATTGACCGTCAGGCCGCACCAGCGCTCGGCGTCCGTGACCTGCTCCTCCAAGAGGTCAACGAGGTCGGCGACGTGCAGCAGGTCACGCACCTGCTTTCCCGAGCCGTCGAAGCCGATGTACTCGAGCGGCCTCCGGAAGCGGTGCGCGAGCAGCCAGTACGTGAAGACGCCCTGGTCGACCTTGCCGAACTGCCACGGGCCGGCGATGACGCCACAGCGATTCACGACCGCGCGCAACCCGAACGCTTCCACGTACTCGGCGACCAGAAGCTCGGCGGCCAGCTTGCTCGCGCCGTAGAGCGTGCGTGCTCCCTCGAGCGGGAATCCCTCCGCGATCCCGGCCGACGACGCGCCGGGAAGCTCCTGCTGCTCTCGTAGCTCGAACCGGCTCTGGGTCTCGACAAGCGCGAGGCGCCGGAGCGGGGCCAGAGGATAGACGCGGCTCGTCGAGCAGAAGACGACGAAGGCGTCGTCGCGGCGCGCGAGCTCCAGACAGTTGTACGCGCCGAGCAGGTTGGTCCGAACGAGGTAGTCGAGCCCGCCCGCCAGGCCCGCGAGAACGGAAGGCTCCGCCGAGCACTCGAGCAGCGCGTCGATCGGCCCGATCGACTGGAGATCGGTGAGCTCGCGCACGTCTCCGTGGATGAACTCGACGCCGGCGTCGCGCAACCTCGGCAGGCTCAGCTCCGAGCCGCGACGGTGGAGGTTGTCGAAGGCGGTCACGTGCCAGTCGGGGTGGCGCCCTGCGAGCGTGACCGCTGCGCTCGAGCCGACGAAGCCCGCGCCTCCGCTGATCAGAATGCGCACGGGTGGGAGACTAGTGCGCTCCGCGTACGTGCACCGCGTAGAAGTCGATCTGAGCCGTGCCGCCTCCGCCGACCCGGAAACGGTCGATTGCGGTGCCGCCCTGCGGCGCCGGCAGGGAGCGCAGGTGCGGTAGCCGCATGACGAGAGGGTCCGCGGCACTCGCAGGGACGAGGGCGAACGTGCCGCCGCCCTCGCCGCGGGCCTCGATGCTGACCGGCCCCGGGCGCAGGGCGACAGATCGTGCCACGTCGAGCAGTCCGGTCCGGAGCTGGATCGACGCGTAGACGAGGTCGCCGGCACCGGCGGCGGGAACGTCGACCCAATGGCCGGGACGGGCGTTGGTCGACGAGAGGAGCCGCGCCGTGCCACACCGGTTGGCGGCGCGCGCGGCGACCATGGGCCCGCCGGCATCCCCACCGGCGCGGCGGTACCGGCAGAGCTCGGTCAGAACGAGCGCAGGCGCCTGCCACAACGGATTCTGGCCGTCGATGGCGGTCCAGGCGAGCAGGATGCGCTCGGCGCCACTCGCCGCGAGTGAGGCCGCTGCGAACCCGTCGAGCGAAGGATCGTAGGCGGCGTAACTCTCGAGCAGCGGCTCGGGATGCCAGTCGAGCCCGTAGGCCCAGGCGACCGTCGCGCCGAGCTGCTCGACGTCGACGCTGTGCCCGCGGAGCTCCGAGAGCATGGCGCTCGAGAGCGGCGTCGTCGCACGGATTGCCGCGCGGGATGCCGCGATCGCCTCGGTTCGCGCAGTCCCGTTTGCAAGCAGGCGGACCTGGGCGACCGCGTGCCCGAGCGTGGACTCGGGCAGGACCTCGTAGACCAGGTGCGGTCCCGACGACCCGACCACGACGAGTGCCGCCGCCGCGGCGGCGACGAGTGGGGCGGAGCGGAGAAACGACGGCCGGTGAGCCCGAAAGACCAGCCAGGCCGCGACGGCAACGAGAACCGCCTCGGCCACCCGGTCGCGTGGCCCCAGCTGAGCGACGGTCGCGGCGGCGAGCAGCAGCGCGCAGGCTCTGAGCACCGGCGTCTCCCAGTCGACGAGGAGCAACGCGACCGCGAGCGCGGCATAGAACACGGTTGTGTGCGCGGCGTCCTGGCGGACGAAGCCTTCCTTGAAGAACGCGAAGGCGAACAGGGCAACGGCGAGCCAGAGGGCGGCGCCGCGCGCACCGCCGAGCATTCGCGCCTGAACGAGCGCGAGCATCGCCGAGACCGCCACGAGCGCCGCTGCGATGAGGGTGGCGTGGCCGGGACCGCGGAGCTGCATTCCTTGCGCGTACGAGGCGACCAGATGCGCGGAGAGCCTCGCCCACTGCGGCAGGTCTGCGAGCCGCCCGTGCGTCGACCGCCAGAGCAGCGCAAGCGACACCATGAAGCTCACCGCCAGCGCGAGCTCGGCGCGGATGCGCCCGGGCCGGAGCCGCCACGCGGCGAGCGCCAGCAGCACCAGGCAGACGAGGCCGTCGTTCGTCTTCACCAGCAGCTCGAATGCGGCGGCCGCCCCGGCCGGAACGACCCAGGAGCTGCTCGGCGCGCCGGCGCTCTCGAGCGTGCGCAGGCACGCCGCCAGCACGAGCAACACCGGAACGTCGGCAAGCGGCACCGGCGCCACGGCGGCGACGGCGGCGATCGCGAGCGCGGCCGGCCAGGGAAGGCGCTTCCGTGCCGCCTGCAGCACAACCGCGATCAGCGCGGTGTGGACGACGGCCGCGAACACGAACGCAGCGACTGCGGTCGTCGAGCCGACGAGTAGTGGAAAGGCGAGGAACCCGAGCGGTCCGTACGTGAAGACGACGTCGCGACCGGGCTCCAGCCCCTGCATGGCGGCCATGTGCAGTCCGACCTGCCAGTACGCGTTGATCGTGTCGGCGCGAAGGCTTCCGATCGGCCACGCGAGCACTGAGAGCAGCACCGACGCCGGCGCCCACCACCAGGCGGCCACAATCGGGGCGAGCGCCACGGGACGCCCCCGCGCGAAGCCGGCGACGTGCGCGTTCACGGTCGCGAGCCGACGTACAGCGTCTGCTTGCCGAGCAGCCGCCACGCCGGTGGGAACGCGAGATACAGGCGAACGAGTGCCGCCGAGGACGGCAGCTTGCTCTTCGTCGTGTAGGGCAGGAAGCGCACGATCAGCCGCTCGGTCCGCAGGCCGCCGAGCTCGGCTGCCTCGACCAGGCTCCGCTCGGTCAGCGCCGTCTTGTGGTCGATGAAGTCCCAGTAGCGCGTGCCAGTCAGGCGGATGTTCGGTTGCAGGACGACGACGCGGCCGCCGGGCCGCAAGAGCTCGCCCGCGACACGCAGTTGCTCGATCACAGCCTCTCCAGAGGGAAGATGCTCGAGGTAGTTGCTCATGAAGACCGTGTCGAAGTGCGCCGGCGGAAGCCGGCCGGCGAGTTCGAGGCCGTTGGCCTGCACGAAGTTCACGTCGGCCGGCAGGTGGCGCGAGACGTCGCGGAGGTCGCTCGCCCAGCGCTCGCGAGCACGGATGGCGCCGATGAACTCGCCGCGATCACAGGCCAGGTCGAGCACGGCGCCGTGCTCGGGGACGTACCGTTGCAAGTAGCGGGCAAGCTCGCGCCAGATCGCTTGCTTGGCCGTCTCCTGGCTCGGGGAGAAGCGGTGCCCGTAGACGCGTTCGAGCGCGTTGTCCAGTACCTCCATGTCGGTCACTGCGCCGGGCCGATCGGGTGCGCGATGCGGCCCGGCCGAAGCCGCACCGGTCCGGCCGGAACGCTCGGCCGCAGATAGTCGCCGCGGCTCAGGTGGTGCTCCAGGAAGACCGCGAGCAGTGCGAAGAGGTAGCGGCTGCCCATCTCCTGCAGCCCGAGCTTCGACGCGCCGGTTCTCCGGTTCGTCCACGAGATGGGAACGACGGCATAGCTGTGCCCGCGCACGATCGCCTTCAACGGCAGCTCGATCGTCAGGTTGAAGTGGTTCGAGACAAGCGGCTGGACGGTCTCGATCACTTCGCGGCGGTACGCCTTGAAGGCGTTCGTCGTGTCGTTGTAGCCGTGCCGGAAGAGCGCGCGGATCACGAGGTTGACGAGGCGGTTGAGCGCCAGCTTGAAGCGCGGATAGTCGTTCACGCGCGAGCCGCGGAGAAACCGCGAGCCGAACACACAGTCGTAGCCTTCCTCGAGCAGCCGGTGATAGAGGATGACGTCGTCGGGACCGTCGGAGCCGTCGGCCATGACGACCGCCACAGCGTCGCCCGTGAACGCGTGGAGCCCGGCGCGAACGGCAAGACCGAAGCCGGGCGGGTACGGCGAGCGCAGGCAGCGGATACGCCCGTCGCCCCGCGCGAGGCGGCGTACGAGATCGCCCGTGCCATCGGTCGAACCGTCGTCGACCACGAGCAGCTCGAAGTCGACGCCTTCCTGTGAGAGCGCGGCTGAGAGACCGGTGAGCGTCGCGGCGATCGACTCCGCCTCGTCGCGGGCGGGAATGACAACCGACAACTTCATAGGGCACGTATCGGCGCCGCTCTGTACCGCCTTGAGCGGCCCGGGGCGGGGCTAGCCGCGACCGAGGTCGGCCGTCGGTGTCAGCACCGACGGCACGAGCGTCTGCATGAGCGCCGACGGCGCGAGCGGCGCGAGCGAGCGGGCAAGCGACGCCGGGTCGAGCCCGTCTGCGCTGGAGATGTCGTTCATTCCGAGCAGGATCGCGCCCGGCTCGGGCCCAGGCGGTCTGCCGTGGACCACCGGCACCCAGCCGACGGCCACCGGGAACGGCAGATCCTGCTCGTGTGGCCACGCGTCGAGGTACCCGGTCGGATCGACCGCACCGTCGTAGCCGAGGTAGAGCAGCGACACCGGGTGCACCTCGAAGTGCAGGTGGTAGGGCGTGCCCTCGGCGTCGCCCGTGTCGCCCATGAAGCCAACGACCTGTCCCGCCTTCACATGCGCGCCGTCCGTCGCAGCAGCAGCGAACGCGGAGAGGTGGGCGTAGTAGAACTGGTTCCCCTGCGAGTCGAGGATCCAGAGGCGGTTGCCTCCGACCTTGTTCCAGCCCACCGAGAAGACCGTGCCGTCGACGCACGCGACAAGCGGCTGCCCGAGCTGCCCGAAGATGTCGTCACCGTGGTGGTAGGTGACGTCGGAGCGCGCGGCGCCGAAGGTGTCGGCGTACGACGACGCGCCGTAGACGGGGAACACGTACGGGGCCGTAGCCAGCTTCGGGTGGAGCTTGAGGGGCGCTCTTGGCGCCGGTTGTACCTGCCGGGGGAAGAGCTGGGGCGCGTCCCCGGCGCGCGGGTTGCCGGTGCCCGGTGGGACCGTCTCACGCGCGTGGGCGGTGCCCGTGAATGCGCCGCGAAGCGCTGTCTGTACGACCGCCTCCGCGTAGCCGACGCGGATCTCGCTCGACGCCGGCAAGCCCCCGTGGTCGGAACCGAGCCGAACCTCGAGCTCGATCACGGTGCCGCGGTATCCCCGCGCCCCGGGCGGCGCGCTGCGATCGACCGCCCGGCTCCCGATCGTCAGCTCGCCCCAGCCCCCGAGCGCGACGCTCGAGATACCGGGTGCGACCGCTTGGCCGCCGACGCGCAGGTTCACCACCCCACTCCCGTTCGCGTTTCCGCCTGCGCCGCTCGAACCGGTGCCGGCGGAGGCGCGGCCGCTGACGGCATCCGCGGTGACCTCGCCGCCAAAGAGCGACAGGGAGGTGACAACGCTCTCCGCCGTCGCGGAGGCGTTCTGAGTCACAGCGGTGACAGCGCTCGCAGTCGTCGATCCCACGGAGACGACCGAGCCGTTCGACGGATATGAGAACGCGGCGCCCGCAGAGGGCGCGCCGTTCGGCGGCGAAGAGACCGTCGCCGTGCCGACGCTTCCGGACGGCAGCGAGATCCTGATCGCCCAGGCGGTGGCCGACGCGCCCGGGGTGCGCGAAGGGCCCTCTGCGCCGGCCGACCCGAAAGCCAGAAGCGCGAGGGGCAGAAGCAGTGCGAAGCGGCCACGCACCGTTCCCCGATGGTATCCGGGCCGCACGATCCCCTTGGCAGCGTTCGACGCCGAAGATCGCGGCGAAGAAGCCCGCAACGAGACCGATCCCGACGAGCTTCGGCACCTGGCCTACTCTACGTCGGGTGGACGCGCTGACCCGGATCACGGCGGAGCCCGGGCGGGCTGCCCTGTTCCTGGACGTCGACGGCGTGCTCGCGCCGATCGTGCCGCGGCCCGAGGACTCGTCTGTCCCGCCTGCGACCCGGGACGAGCTCGAGCGGCTCGCCGACCGGTACGGCCTCGTGGCCTGCGTCACCGGCAGGACGAGCGAGACCGCCCGGGCCATCGTCGGCGTCGACCGCCTCCGCTACGTCGGCCAGCACGGGCTCGAGCTCGACCCGGACGCGGAGTCGTGGGCCGGCCGGGTGCACGCCTTCGGACGCGCCCGGCCGTGGCCGTGGCAGGAGGGAAAACCGCTCACCGTCGCCTTTCATTACCGGCTCGCGCCCGACGAGGCCGCGGCCCACGCGCAGCTCGAGGACGTCGCCAGGTCGGCGCTCGCCGAGGGCCTTGCCGTCCGCTGGGGCCGTCTGGTGCTCGAGGTGCTGCCCCCCGTCGAGGCGACGAAGGGCACGGCCGTGCGCGCGCTGCTCGCGGAAAGCGGCTTGCGGCGCGCGCTCTATGCCGGCGACGACGTCACCGACCTCGACGGCTTCGCAGCGCTCGACGGGCTCGATGCCGCAGTGAGAGTGGCGGTCGTTTCGAGCGAGGGCCCGTCGGAGCTGCGCGAGCGCGCCGACATCGTGGTCGCGTCGACCGACGAGGTGCTCGAGCTCTTGCAACAGCTGTAGGCAATCGTACGAGAGGAGAGGAAATGTCCGGCCTAACGCACATCGGCAGGGTCATGGTTCCGGTCGCCGATCAGGACGCGGCGATCGCCTTCTACACGGAGCTGCTCGGCTTCACCGTGGTTGCCGACATTCCCTTCGGTGACGGCGAGCGGTGGGTCGAGGTCGCACCGCCGGGCGGCGGCGCCGCGCTCGCGCTGGTGCCCCCTCGCGGCGACTACCAGACCGGCCGCATGACCGGGATCGCGCTTGCGACGACGGATGCGCGGGCAGCGCACCAAGAGCTGAAGTCGGAGGGCGTCGACGTCGACGCGGACATGATGGGCGGAGACGGCACGGTGCCGCCGATGTTCTTCATCCGCGACCAGGACGCGAACACGCTGATGGTCGTCGAGAGCGCGTGAGCCTCCCCATCGCCGCAGCAGGTTCGGTGGGTGGGCGAGCGTCGCCTGACCCCCGAGGGCTGATCGATCCTGGTTGCCGGCGCAGCCGGAACCAGGATCGTGTCTGAAGCGCTTCGGCGAAGGTGTAGCCGCGGAGGCCTTCACTTACCCCCCAACGCGAGCCGGAACCTCAGATAGAACGCTGCAAAGACAAGGACGATGCCGACGTTTGCGATCAGCCGCTCCCAGAACTGGTGCCTGAAGAACAGGACATCCACACCCACCACAACGGCTACCAGAGTAAGCACGTAAAGCACGACGGTGGCCTGTCTTCCCACCGTTTCATCCTACGCGTTGGCGGTTCTCCCGAGGTGGGCCGCGCCGCGCGGTGCTGGACGGAAGGGCGCCCCCATGGGCGAGTTCCGACCGACCCCCGAGCGCGGCAGTGTTAGTCGGAGGCCGGAGTCACGAACAGCCCGAGCTCGAGCCGCACGTCTAGCGCTCTCGCTAACCGCGTCCGGTGGCCTGAATGAGGGTGAACGTCGTGCCCCAGCGGGAGGGATCGGCGAGTTCCCGCTCGGCGCCGGCTGCGAGTTCGTCGAGTTCGGTCCCGCCGACGAGCTGGAGCAGGCGGGGTCGGAGCGAGACGCTGAACTGCAACGGCAGGCGCAGGTACGCGTGCCCGTGCGGGAGCGCAAGCAGCTGAGCCGTGATGTGCGATTCCGTACCGAAATGATCGTGAATCAGCTGCCCGAGTCGTCGTCCAACGCCGAAGTCGCCGCCGGCAATTGAGAACGCGTCCAAGATCAGCTCAATCAAGCGCTCGGCTGCCTCGGCCGGCGGGTTGAAGTGCCATGACGACGGGTCAGGGTCCTCCAACACGAGCAATCCGCCCTTCCGCAACAGCCGCCGATACGCGTCGAGCTGCTCCTCGACGCGCCCGAGCGGCGCGAGCTGGAAGCGTGCGTGGACGAGATCGAACCCGGGCTCTAGAGCGCTGGCGAACAGGTCGTCCTTCACCAGCTTCACGTTCGTGAGCCCCTCGGCCTCGACCGAGGCGCTCGCGGTGGAGAGAAGCCGGTTGTCCACATCGGTGCCGACCACCTCGCCTTCGACCCCGACCGCGCGACTCAGCACTGGCAGCCACCCAAGGGCGCCGCAGCCGACGTCGAGCACGCGCGCGCCTTGCAGCTCGGCACTCCCGGAGGCGAGCAGCGACTCGCCAAATGGATTCCACACCCGCGCCTGCAACTGGAGTCGCTCAAGCTCCGCCGTTTGCCCCGCCATCAGGTACGACTCAGTCACGCGGCGATGATGTCACCGCGGCTGAGGCCGGCGCAATGACATGTCCCAACGATAACTGCCCGCGCCCGCAGATCTGGGTCGAGCGATAAGGCTGCAGCGTGGGCGAGAGAGTTCGGGAATGACCCCCGAACTGGCAAACACGCAGAGACCGGGGGGTACCATCCCTGCCGTGGGACGCTGGGCGTTTCTGGTGGTTCTCGCGTTGGCTGTGACGGCGCTGCTGAGCGCGTCCGCGCAGGCGAAGGGGCGGCTGTGGCTGAGCGTGCCACATTCCGTCGCGACTGGCCGAACGGTGACGGTCGCGGTGCGAACCGGGGAACCGCTGAACGGTCTCAGGCTAGTGGTGGTCGCCCCGAAGGTGTCCGTCATGGATGTGGTCTCGGCGACGACTCAGGGCGGCGCTGCTACCTGGCCTCGCGCGATCCAGATGCCTCGCGACGGCTTCGCAGTCTTGATGACGCGCACCGGGACATTGACCTGGAAGGCGAAAGTGACGTTCGCCAAACCGGGAATGTGGCGGCTTGTCATACCGAACTGGAGCCTCCAGGGCTACGCGATGCCGCTGCCGCTCGTGAAGACGATCCACGTCTTGACATAGAGCTCCCCTCCCTCTCCCGACGCCTCGGCCACGCCAGCGATGCTACGGCCGAACGGGCCGGTGGGGGGTCGCGTCAGCTCAGGTCGCGGCGCTCGAACGTGAGCGGCGTGAGGATCGCGAGCGTGACGACGGCCAGCGCCAGCAGCCCGGTGTGCCAGGGGGAGAGACCCTGCCTGAGCGGGTCGCCGGCGGCGTAGTGAAAGAACGGCGAGGCCTTCTGCGCCGGCGAGAGCGCCGAGACGACCGCCGCGAGCGCATTCACGAGGTACGCGGCCACCGCAGCGGCTACGGGCACCGCGACAGCCGGGCCGTGCCGGCCGAAGGCGCTGCCAACGAAGAGCGCCAGCACGCCGTAGAGCAGCGCGAGCAGCGTGGCATCGAGCGTGGCCGCCGCGAGCTTGTCGAGGCCGACGTGCATGCCGGCGAGGCCCGTGCCGATCGCGAGCGCAGCCCAGAGCACGAACGCGAGCACGGAGAGCTCGGCGGCGAGGGCGGCGAGCTTCTCCAGCGCAAGCCGCCGCCTGGAGATGGGGTTCGCGAGCAGCAGGTCGAGCGTTCCCTGCTCCTCCTCGCCTGCGACAGCCCTTGCGCCGGCGCCGATGGCCGCGATCAGCAGGAGCAGCGGCACCATCAACGAGAAGACCTCGCTGCCGAGATAGCCCGCAGCCGAGGTGTAGTCAACGGTGCCGCCGAAGGCGATGAACGCCTTCAGCGCCTTCGGGTAGTCCTGGATCAGCTTGTTGAGACCCGCGTTCTGATGCACCGAGGGGTAGACCGAGACCATCATCGCCACGAGCCCAACGAGGCCGAGGCTCCACCAGAGGAGCGCGCGGCGGCTGTCTCGCAACGTCTTGGCGAAGACGCTACGGAGCATCGTGACCCTGCCGGTAGAGCGAGAGGAAGACGTCTTCGAGGTCCGCCTCGTGGCTGTCGATGCCGAGCACGTGATGGGCGGCCAGCGCCTTGACGAGCGGATCGATCTCGCCGCGCAAGGCGAACAGAATGGTCGAGTTGTGCCGTTCGACTTCCTGCACGCCCTCGAGGCCGGCGAACGCGTCGCGAGCGGCGACCTCGGCGAGCGTCACCTCGACGTGGGTGAGCGCATGCGAGCGGAGCGCTTCGACCGTCTCGATCAGCAGCACTTTCCCCTCGCGCAGGAGCGCCACGCGGTCTGCAACGTGCTGCACTTCGGGCAGCACGTGCGAGGAGAGAAACACGGTGCGGCCCGTCGATCGCACTTCGAGCAGCAGCGCGTAGAACGTCTGCTGGACGAGTGGGTCGAGGCCGGACGTCGGCTCGTCGAGGATGATGAGTTCGGGATCGTGCATGAACGCCTGAACGATCCCGATCTTCTGCCGGTTGCCTCGCGAGAGCGACTTGACCGGCCGGTCGAGTTCGAGGCCGAAGCGCTCGGCGAGTGCATGTCCGGCTGCGGGCGACGACAGCCCTCGGAGCTCCGCGAAGTACTGCAGGATCTCGCGCCCGGTCAGGTGCTCGTACAACCGCAGGTCGCCCGGGAGGTAGCCGATGCGGCGTCGCAGCCCCGGGTTCGACCGCGGCTCGACCCCGAACAGGCGCACGATGCCGCTCGTCGGCCGGATCAGGTCGAGCAGCAGCCGGATCGTCGTCGTCTTCCCAGCCCCGTTCGGGCCGAGGAAGCCGAAGATCTCACCCTGCTCCACGTCGAAGTCGAGCGACTCGATGCCGCGGTCGCGGCCGTACGACTTCGTCAGCGCGCTCGCGCGGATGACGGGTGTGCCCTCGTTTCGTGCCACACGGCAAGCTTCGCACCCTGGGCCTCTGTAGGGCGTCCGTAGAAGCGACGGGTGTCAGCGGTCGCGGTGCGTGCGCCGCAACGCGTCGAGCCGGCGGCGGGCCTGCTTTGTCGGTCGTTCGCCGAGGTCGGCGCCGAGCGGCCGTGCCAGGCGCCGCTCGAGCGCCTGACGCTCGCGTTGCTCGATCGACTCCGGGGTCTCCGTATAGAGCGTCGCGGCGACGGTGGCAGAGCCGCGCTTGTCGGCGATTGCGGCGACGACAACGCTCCGGTGCACCGCACCGATCGTGATCTCGACCGTGTCGCCCGCGTGCACCTCCTTCGACGGTTTCACGCGCTCGCCGCCCACGTGCACGTGTCCCGCGAGCACCGCCTCGGTGGCGGCGCTGCGCGTCTTGAAGAAGCGTGCCGCCCACAACCACTTGTCTGTGCGCGTTGCCTCCATCAGGCGGGCCTGCAGGCGGCGCAGGCGCCGCGCAGCACAACCTCGTGCCCGACCACCGAGTAGCCGCTGCGCTCTTCGACCGCCTCGATTGCCTGCTCGAGGCGCTGGTCGGCGAAGGGCTCCACCTTGCCGCACTCGGCGCAGACGAGGTGGTGGTGGTGTGCGGCACGCGCCGGCTCGTAGCGGACGATGCCGTCGCCGACGTCGATCCGTTGCACGAGCCCGTGCTCGTCGAGCCGCTCGAGCATGCGGTAGACGCTCGCGAGCCCGAGCTTCCGTCCCGCCACGG
>Ga0307373_10003033_pt1 | contig 29719 bp, 25 predicted proteins | sample OX2MG_FD_202534 | JGI IMG/M metagenome (GOLD analysis project Ga0307373, IMG submission 202534) | Soil microbial communities from Risofladan, Vaasa, Finland - OX-2 | ecosystem: Environmental > Terrestrial > Soil > Coastal area > Acid sulfate soil | place: Finland: Risofladan, Vaasa | collected... | reverse complement strand
CCGACCTCACGCAGCGGGCAGCCCGGCTCGAAGAGGGCATCCTCGTCGCCCAGGCATTGTTGCGGGGTGAGGTGGCCGAAAGCGACCTCTGGGCCGTCAAAGGGGCCCGGGTCGCTCCGCTCCCGCCGGAAGGGACCGAATGGTGGATCGGTGGTGGGGTGGCCAAGGCGATCGACCGTGCAGCGCGGCTGGGTGACTGCTGGTACGGGAACGCCGACCTCACGCCGGAGACGGCGGCCCGCGACATCGCCCTCTACCGCGAGGCCTGCGCCCGTCATGACCGCACCCCGGTCCGCGTTCCCATTCGCAAGGACGTGTTCATCACCGAGGACCGGGCGGAGGCCGAGAAGGTGGGGGACGCACTGGTTGCCGGCGGGTACCGGGGCTTCGGGCGCGGAGCCGTGGCCTACGGCGATCCCGAGGGCGTCGCGGACCAACTGTCCGTGTTCGGAGAACTGGGGTTCACCGACATCATCATCAGGACGATGTCTCCCGTTCCGGCCGAGCTCGGAGCCGATGCGGCGGACCTCTCGGTCGAGTTGGCGGCGGACGTGCGCTCCCGGCTCGCCTGAAGCGGGTTCAGTCGGTCGCGACGGTGCCGGCCACGGGGTCGAGGGTGCTCTCCGACCGCAACAGCAGATCCGTGCACTCGACGTTCAGCGGGCGACCGAGGTGATAGCCCTGGGCGAAGCGGCAACCGAGCGCACGAAGTGCCTCCTCCTGGATCGGGTTCTCCACGCCCTCGCCGATCGTCTCGTAGCCGAGCGTGTGGGCCAGCTGCACCATGGCGGCCGCCAGGCTGTGCGAGTCGTCGCCTGACCCGAGCGTCTGCACGAAGGACTTGTCGATCTTGACGATGTCGACCTGCAGCCGGTCGAGATGTGACATGGAGGAATAGCCGGTCCCGACGTCGTCCAGCGCGATGCGGACGCCGGTCGATCGCAGTTCGACCAGGTTCCGCACCGTCGTTTCGTTGTCGGCCAGCATCGCGCTCTCGGTGATCTCCAAAATGAGCGAGCGGGGATCGAACTGGCACTCCTCGACGTGGGCCGTGATGCGTTGGGCCAGGTCGGGGTCCATGAGCTGTCCCGGAGAAAGATTCACGCTCATGACCAGGCCATGGGTCCAGAGGCCTTGTTCGTGCCACTGGCGGGCCTGCAGGCAGGAGGACCGGAGGACGAAGGCGTCGATGTCGCCGATGAGTCCCAGCTCCTCGGCCAGCGGGACGAAGAGACGCGGGTCGACCAGGCCTCCGATCGGGTGGGCCCATCGCACCAGGGCCTCGAAGCCGATGATGTGCCGCGTGCCCAGATCGTAAATAGGCTGATAGTGCGTCATGAGGTCGGCATCGTGGATGGCCGTCCGCAGCTCACGCTCCTGCTCAATGCGCGCCAGCACGGCGGCATGCATCTCCTCGCGGTACACCTCGAAGCGGTCCTTGCCGCTCTCCTTCGCCTTGTACATGGCGATGTCCGCGTTGCGCAGGAGCTTCTCGCTCGTGATGCCCGGCTCGTCGAAGGCGATGCCGATGCTCCCGGCCGAGGTCGTGGCTCGTGCCCCCGGGGGAACGGCCGAGCGAAGCGATTCGAGGATGCGCCCGGCCAGCAGGGTGATGTCCTCCTGGGACGAGACGTCCTCAATCAGGATGGCGAACTCGTCCCCGCCGAGACGGGCCGCCGTGTCGAGGGGTCGCAGGCAGTCGGAGAGATCCGTGGCCACGCGCTTGAGCAGCTGATCCCCCTCCCCGTGCCCCAGGCTGTCGTTCACCGTCTTGAAGTCGTCGAGGTCGATGAAGAGCACGGCCAGGTGGGAGCCCGTCAGGCCGATGCGGGCCAGCGCGTGCTCGAGGCGGTCCTGGAACAGCGCCTTGTTGGCCAGTCCCGTCAACGAATCGTGAAAGGCCCGGTACTCGAGCTCGTCCTCCAGCCGGATGCGGTCGGTGACGTCGCGGAAGCTCCAGACCCGCCCGACAATGGTGCCGTCGACGGCCTGGGGCCTCGACGTCAACTCGAGCGCGCGCCCGTCCTTGAACTCCAGCGTGTCGAAGCTCTCGTTCTCCGGCTTCTGCACGAGCTCGCGGCGTCGGGCCAGGAACGACTGGGGGTTGAGCAGCTGATCGAGGACGAACGTGAGCTTCGAGGAATCGTCACCGATGGCGACGAGGTTCTGTCCGATGCTCCAGATCTCGGAGAAGCGCCGGTTGAAGCCGGTGATCGTCCCGGCGTTGTCGACGACCAGGATACCGTCGGCCGTCGAGTCGAGCGTGGCGGTCAGGAGGGAGAGCGTCTCGCTGAGCTGCTGCTCGGCGGCCTGCTGCTCCGTGGCGTCGTGCGCCGAGATCACGAAGCCCTCGACCGTGGGGTCCTCAATGAGGTCGACGATGCTCAGCTCGAACGGAACAGTCGACTCTCCGTCATGGCGGAGGAGCTCGACCCTGATGGTGACGGGATGGGCGGCGGTGGCGCCGCGCGCCGCCTGGGTCAGGGCGGTCATGAGTGGCCGGCGGTCGTTCTCGGCGACGATGTCGGTCAGTGGGCGCATCTCAATCAGCTCGGGGTCATGGCCCAGCAACCTGGTGATCGCTCCCGAGGTGGATTCGAGAAGCCCCGTGGCTGACACCAGCATGATGACGGACCCGACGTTGTGCACCAGTGATCGGAAGCGCGCCTCACGACCGCTGGCCAGCTCGAAACGCCGGCGCTTGGTCAGGTCGCGCAGGCAGAGCAACACGAGGTTCTTGCCGGAGAGGCGCAGAGGGGTGCCGACGATCTCGACCAGGCGCCATCCGGTGACCGATTCGACGCGGATCTCAATGGGGTCACCGACGACCTTCTCCTGAATGGAGGTGAGCGAGCGGAGCACGAGCTCGTGGTCGTCCGGGTGCACCAGGTCCAGCCCGGAGATCCCGATGGTGTCGGCCAGCGATCGTCCGAACATTTGCTGCGCCGACGAGTTGCCCCAGGCGACGTTGCCGTCCTCGTCGACGATGACGACGCTGTCGGGAAGCTTCAGCATGGCGCCGGCGAGCGACGCCACGTCCTCCATGGACGGGGGGGCCTCGGCCGGCGCCGCTCCGTCGTCGCCGGATTTCGGCGTCGATCCGTCCGTCACCCCTGCGTCGTCACCGATGCGCCGGCGCGATGGCTCCCGCCGTCTGTCTCGCCATGGCATATCTCTACTGTCGGACAACTGGGACTGCAGAGTTGGTTGCGATCTAGTTGCACAGGCACGGTGTTACTCCCGTTACAAGATCGCAAGGGTCGGTGATCGTGCATGTCGACCCGTTCCTTCCGCCAGGTCGCGGCTAGTTCGGGTTAGGTGAAGGCGTCGTCGGGAACGGGATAGGGGACCGGCGGGAGTCCTGGCATCGGGTTGTCCCACCACAGCGTCACTTCGACCCGATGGGCGATGCGCCAGCCCTCCGGCGTGCGGACGAGACGGTCGTGGTAGGAACCGCCGACAAGGAACAGCCACTGCTTTCCGTCCACTTCGCACCCGTTGGGGTTGGAGAAGTCCGCATGCGAAGTTGCCGTGTCCGCGCCCGGCGTCAGATCCACGGCACGGTTGAACACGAGGTGCTGTGTCCAGGTGAAGAGGGGGAGCACAGCCGACAGCCACTCGGCGACTTCGGCGAAGGAGCCCCGGATGCCGCCGGCCGAACGGTAGTCGAGGGTGGCGTCCGGGGTGAAGACCGTCCCCAGATCGTCCCAGCGGCGGCTGTCGAGCACGTTCGCATAGCGGGTCAGGAGGTCGTCGATCTCCCGCCGGTCCAGCAGGTAGCCCAGCTCGTCGGTCATGGCTCGACGGTAACAACGACGCCCGCACCAGGCGAGTGCGCTGCGTGCTGGGTAGGGTCGGGCGATGGCACACGAGGTGGTGACGGGCTACTGCTGGCCGCAGTCGGTGGCGGCTGGAGAACAGGTCGGCCTGCACCTGTCCTCGTCGGGGGCGCGACCGGCGCGGATCGAGGTGGCACGGGTGGGCGCCCGGCGCGAGGTCGTCTACAGAGCTGACGCCGTCGCCGCGGGCGAGCACGAGACCCCACGCGATGCCGCCGCCACCGGCTGCCGGTGGCCGACCGTCCTGACACTGGACGTCGACCCGGCCTGGCGCTCGGGCTACTACGAGGTCGTCATGGAGATCGACGTGGGTGAGAAGGTCCGGCGGGACTTCGCGTTCTTCGTCGTCCGTCCCGCTGCGGGGACGCGGATCGTCCTGGCGCTGGCGACGAACACCTGGCATGCCTACAACGACTTCGGCGGCCCGAACCTCTACACCGGAGGGACACACGTCTCCATGCAGCGGCCGATGGCGGCCGGGTATCTCTTCAAGCCACCTGGCAAGGGCCGGCGCGTCACCGGCACGGGCGCACCCGATCCGCAGAACGCCGCCCACGTCGGTTACATCACGATCAACCACCTGTCGGGCTATGCCGGGTCGGCGGGCTGGCCCGACTGGGAGCTGCCGTTCATCGAGTGGGCCGAGAAAGAGGGATTCGAGATCGGCGTCTGCACCAATGCCGATCTGGCCGAGCACCCCGAGGTCCTGGACGGCGCCAGCCTCTATCTCTCTGTCGGTCACGACGAGTACTGGTCCAAAGGGATGCGCGACACGGTGGAAGCCTTCGTCGCCGGCGGTGGGAATGCCGCCTTCTTCTCGGGGAACACGTCGCTCTGGCAGGTGCGGATCGAGGGGGACGACCACGACGTCATGGTGGGGTACAAGGCCTTCTTCAAGAACGACCCGCTCCTGGGCACGGCGCGGGAGGCGGAGGTCACGACGTTCTGGTCCGATGTCCTCGTAAGCCGCCCCGAGAACGCCATGACCGGTGTCTCGTTCACCCGTGGCGGCTACCACCGCATCGGGCGCAACGTCACCTCGGGGCTCGGCGGTTACACCGTGCATCGCGCTGGGCACTGGATCTTCGAGGGCACGGGACTCGGGTACGGCGACGTGCTCGGTGTCGCGGCGACGGTCGTGGGCTACGAGTGCGACGGCTGCGTGTTCACCTACCGGGACGGTCTGCCGTACCCGACCGGCGAGGACGGCACGCCCCCGACCTTCGAGATCCTCGGTACCTGCCCGACGCGGCACTTCACCCGGGAGACTGCGCCGCGCCCGCCCAAGCCCGGAGAGCCCAGTGAGTTGGAGTACATCGCCTCGCGGGTCTTCGGCACCCGGGATCCCGAGGCGATGGAACGCATCCGCCACGGCCATGCCGTGCTCGGCGCCTTCACCAACGAGGCCGGCGCCACGGTGCTCACCTCGGGTTCGACCGACTGGTCGCACGGCCTGGCAGCGCGTGACCCGCAGGTCGAACAGATCACTCGGAACGTGCTGACCCGCATGGGGTAGCGACGGTCAGGCCGGCGTGACCTCAATCAGCACGTCGCCGTTGGGCAGCATGTGCGCCTCGTCGCGGGCCGCCAGGACGATCGTCGTGAACCGGCTCTGGAGAAGCGCGGGGCCGGCGATCGGGGCGCCGGGATGGAGCGCGTCGCCGTCGTAGACCGGGACGTCGTCGTGCCAGGCCTCACCGGTGAAGACGCGGCGGCTGCCGATCGGCTCGGGGGCGGGTTCCTCGTCCAGCACCAGCTCCGCCGGCTGGTCGACCAGCCCGGTGGCCAGCAACCGGACGCCGCGCACGACCGGCTCCTGCGAACGGGCTTCAATGAGCCGGGCCTCCTCGTTGCGGCGGTGGAACTCGCTGACGGCGGCCTCCAACGACTCCTGGCTGATGGGGCTCCCGGCGGCCTTGTCGATGGGGATGGCGACGTCGAAGGTCTGTCCCGGGTACACCAGGTTGATCCGCCATTCGTAGACCCGGCGTTCAGGCGGAATGCCCGCCGCCTCGAGCGCGTCTTCGGCCGAGGTCATGAGCTCCTCCGCCAGCTCGCTCAGCTTTGCGAGGTCGATCGCCCGCCAGTCCCCCTGCAGCGTGCGGGCCTCGTCGATGACGTGGTTGGCGGTGAGCAGGCCGAGGGCGGAGAAGGCTGGGGCGGCGCGGGGGATGAGGACACGACGCATGCCGAGCAGCGCAGCGTGGCGGGCCGCGTGGACGGCCCCCATGCCGCCGAAGGCGACCAGGTCGAGCTCGCGCGCGTCGGCACCGGCGAGGGAGAGGATGCGGCGGACGGCGTCGCACATGTGGGCGTCGATGATGGCGACTGTGGCGACCGCCGCCTCTTCCGCGTCGAGACCCAGCGGCTTGCCCACGGTGGCCAGGGCCTGGCGCGCCCCGTCGACGTCGAGGTCGAGCCGCCCGCTCCAGAACGCACCGGGGTCGAGGCGGCCCAGCACCACGTCGGCGTCGGTCACGGTGGGCTCGGTCCCCCCGCGGCGATAACACACCGGGCCCGGGATGCTGCCGGCCGATTCGGGCCCGACGGTGAGAGAGCCGGCCCGGTTGCGGCTCAGCGAGCCCCCGCCGGCGCCGATGGAGTGCACGTCGACCATTGGCAGGGCGATGCAGTAGCGGTGCCGCCAGTTCCAGTCGGTCTTGACCTCCGGCCTGCCGCCGCGGATCAGGCAGACGTCGTAGCTCGTGCCCCCCATGTCGACGCTGACGACGTCGCCGAGTCCCGCCGCCGCGGCCGCGCCCGCCGCCGCGACCACCCCGCCCGTCGGTCCCGAGCTGATCGTGGCGAGCGGCCGTGTCTTCGTCGCCCGCGGGGTGGCCACGCCGCCCGAGCTGGTGGCCAGGAGGAGCTCCTCTGAAAAACCGGCCTCCTGCAGCCGGGCCTCGAGGCGATCGAGGTAGCGGACGATGGGCGGTCCCACGAATGCGTTGACGAGGGTCGTGGACGTCCGTTCGAATTCGGGCGGCTTCGGCCACACCTCGTGGGACAGCGAAATGAGCTCGACGTCGGGATACTCGTCCAGAATGATCTCCCGGGCCCGCAGCTCGTGGCTCGGGTTGAGATAGCTGTGCAGGAAGCACACGGCGATGGAGGTCACGCCGAAAGCCCGCAGGCGCGCCGTTGCCTTGCGCACGCCCTCCTCGTCGAGCTCGCGGTCGACAGTGCCCTCACTCGTGACGCGCTCGTCCACCTCCAGTCGTACCCGACGGCGGGCGATGGGTTCTGGGGCCGGGTAGCTCGGGTCCCAGATGTCCTCCTTGTAGCAGCGCCGCATTTCGATCTCGTCGCGGAAACCCTCGGTGACCAGCAGGCCGGTGGGGGCCCCGGTCATCTGAATCATGCTGTTGTCCGCCGCCGTGGTGCCGTGCACCACCGACGCGGTCCGCCCCAGCAACGCGGCGGCGTCGGCCAGGCTCTCCGCTTCGGCCAGGCGGGCGATGCCGGCCAGGACGCCGTCGGACTGGTCCTCGGGGGTCGTCGGCGTCTTCTCCAGAATGATGGAGCCGTCCGGGCGCAGCAGGACGCAGTCGGTGAAGGTCCCGCCGACGTCCACCCCGATGCGATAGCGGTCGCTGCTCATGCCCCGCCCTCCTCTGACCGGTCTGCCCGGAGTTGCTTCGTGGCGTCGTAGTCGATGGCGAGGTCCATGGCCTCGAGCGTCCCCGTGATGACGACGCCGTAGTCGCGCTGCGCGCCCTCCACCGAGACGTACTCGTCCCACACGTCGTCGAGGACGGCTTCGACGTCGCGCTCGAGCGGGTCACCCCAGCCACCACCCCCGCCGAAGTCGTAGACCAGCTGGTCGCCCGTCTCGAGCAGGTGCGCCGTGACGACGGGGGAGACCCGGACCTCGCGCTCGGTTCCCTTGCTGACGAAGCAGACGTCGGGGCTTCCCGGCAGCCCACCGGCGATGCCCGGGTGCAGGTGGCGCTGGTTCACGCAGTACTGGCTGATGGAGGTCGGCGTGCGGGCCTCCTTGACGAAGTGGCTGCCGCAGCCGCCCCGGAACTTGCCGGGGCCGCCGGAGTCGGTCAGGTAGTTGCGTCCCCGCAGAATGTGCGGGAAGAGCCGCTCGTTGAGCTCGGCCGACGCCTTGATCAGATTGCCCATGGCCGGTGCCAGGGCACCCCAGCCGTCGACGCCGTCGACGCCGTTCACCCAGCCGGCGCTGACTTCGCCCCCGTGGTCGAAGAACGACTGGCCGGTGCGCGGGTCGACCTCGCCCCACATTTGGCGTGGGCTGCCGAACTTGTAGGTCTGCGGTGCGCAGCGTTGCGGGATGATCTGCGACATGGCCACCGCTATGGCGTCACCCACCTCCACACCCGGGTGGTGCGTTCCCGAGCTGACCGGCTTCGGCTCCTCGGGGTTGAGGCAACACCCGAGTGGGACACGCAGCTCCACGCAGTCGAAGAATCCCTCGTTCTTCGGGATGGATGGGTCCACCAGGCTTGCCAGTTGGGCGATGGCATTGCCCCGGGTGTTGCCGAAGGTGGACCAGCCCGAGATGTTGGGCCGGGTGTCGGACCCTTCAAAGTCGAGGATGAGCCGGTCCCCGTCGACGGTCACCGCAATGTGGACGTGCAGGTCCTGGTTGCCCTGGGGGTCGCTGTCGACGTAGATGTCGGCCTCGTACGTCCCGTCCGGCCACCCGGCGATCTCCTCGGAGAAACGGCGGCGTGCGTCAGCGATGGTGTGGGTGACGGCGGCCCGGACGGTGTCGGCCCCCCAGTGTGTGGCCAGCTCCTGCAGGCGGGCTGCACCGAGCTGGGCCGCGCCGACCTGGGACCTGAGGTCACCGATGAAGCCGGCGAGCCGGTTGTTGGCCCGCATCGTGAGGATCACGTCCCGGCGCTCGTGCCCGCCGTCGATGATCTTCAGGAGGGGATAGCGCGTGCCCTCGCTGTAGACGTCCTTGGCCATGGTGTTGTAGCCGCCGGGGACGGCCCCACCGGTGTCCCCGTGGTGGCACTGGATGGACGCGACCAGGAGTAGCGCTCCGTCGTCGTCGAACACCGGGGCGAAGACGTTGAAGTCCGGGAGGTGGCCGCCGCCGTGGTACGGGTCGTTGGCCACGATCACGTCGCCCGGCTTCAGCTCCTCGCCGAAGAAGTCGATGGCGAAGCGGACGGGCAGGGTGCTCGACAGCATGAACTGGGGAATGCCGACCGAGAGTGCCGCCAGGCGGCCTTCGGCGTCGAGGATCGTGGCGTTGCGCTCGTTGGACTGGTTCAGGATCGGCGTCGTCGCCGTGCGGGAGACGTAGGTCGCCATCTCGAAGCACACGGTCTCCATGGCCGATCTGATGACCTCAGCTGTGACGAGATCGATCTCGCTGGTCTCCGACATGGCTCCCCTTCAGGTCGTGTGCTGTGCGCTGCTGGTCACCGGCGGGTGGCTCCCCCCGCCGACGGCCGCCCGCGAAAGAGGGTACCTGAGCCATCCGGCCTGGAGAATCGGCGGTGGCGGGCCACCCGATCGGTGGGACGACGCCGCTCCGGCCTGGCTTCGCCCCTGCGGCGGCCTCCGGAAGCCGAGGTCAGAGCCTTCTGCCGCCGGTCCGGGCTCTCTCCTCTCGGAAAGGTGCGGCGCCGCTCGAATTCGGGAACCAATGGTGACAGGAGGGCGTTGGAGTAGTTGGATACACAGAGAGCCACCAATGGGTGGCAAAGGAGTTGAGATGAGCGATCGTTACCGCAAGGACCCCGAGGCCATCGCCAAGCTGGGTCCGAGGGAGTACGCCGTCACCCAGGAGGCCGCCACCGAGCCGGCCTTCGACAACGAGCTCTGGGACAAGAAGGAGGCCGGCATCTACGTCGACATCGTGTCGGGCGAGCCGCTGTTCGCCTCCCTCAAGAAGTTCGACAGCGGCTGTGGCTGGCCGAGCTTCACCATCCCGCTGGAGCCGGCCAACGTGGTCGAGCACTCGGACATGAGCCACGGCATGGTCAGGACCGAGGTCCGCTCGGTCCACGGCGACAGCCACCTCGGCCATGTCTTCAACGACGGGCCCCCGGACCAGGGCGGCCTGCGCTATTGCATCAACTCGGCCGCACTGCGCTTCGTCCCCTACGAGGATCTCGAGGCCGAGGGATACGGTCAGTACACGAAGCTCTTCGATGGGGGAGCGACCAAGGAGGAGGTGGCCCAGTCATGAGTGCCACGACAGAGAAGGCCATTCTGGCCGGGGGATGCTTCTGGGGCATGCAGGATCTCATCCGCAAGCGCCCCGGGGTCATCACGACCAGGGTCGGGTACGCGGGGGGGGACGTGGCCAATGCGACCTACCGCAACCACGGGACCCACGCTGAGGCGATCGAGATCACCTTCGACCCGGGCGTGACCTCCTACCGGGACCTGCTGGAGTTCTTCTTCCAGATCCACGACCCGACGACCAAGAACCGTCAGGGCAACGATGTGGGGCTGAGCTACCGCTCCGCCATCTTCTACGTCGACGACGAGCAGAAGCGGGTGGCCGAGGACACCATCGCCGACGTCGAGGCCTCCGGGCTCTGGCCCGGCAAGGTCGTGACCGAGGTCGTGCCGGCGGGACCGTTCTGGGAGGCCGAGCCCGAGCACCAGGACTACCTGGAGCACTACCCCAACGGCTACACGTGCCACTTTCCTCGGCCGGGGTGGGTCCTGCCCCGGCGGAGCGACGCTCTGGCCGGGTAGGACTGCGCCGTGGCCGACGAGCCCATCAACCCAGCGGTCGGGCCCAGCGGTGCCGGGTGCGTCGAGTGCCTCGCGACGGACGGATGGTGGTTCCACCTCCGCCGCTGCGCGGCATGCGGCCACGTCGGCTGCTGCGACAGCTCACCGAGCCAGCACGCCAGCAAGCACGCCCGGGAGCCCGGCCACAACATCGTCCGGAGCTTCGAGCCGGGTGAGGACTGGTTCTGGGACTACGAGACCGAGCAGTACTACGACGGCCCGAAGCTGGCGCCGCCGGAGCACCACCCGATGAGTCAGCCCACCCCGGGCCCGGCCGGCCGCGTGCCGGCCGACTGGGAGCGCCACCTCCACTGAGGCGCCCGTATTCTGCAACGAGGCGAACGGCCGCGTCGGCGGCCGCTGGCCCACAACGATCGGAGGTTCCCCGTGCCCGCAGTCACCGTCAGTGACCTGACCACGCTGCCCGCCGTTCCGGCCGTCGACCGGGGCCAGGTCACGGAGCGTCCGGTGCGCTCCGTGACGACCGCGCCTCGGGGCCTGGAAGGCGAGGGCTTTCCCGTGCGCCGGGCTTTCGCCGGCGTCAACCTCGCCGACCTCGACCCATTCGTGCACATGGACCAGATGGGGGAGGTCGAGTACGCGCCGGGGGAGCCGAAGGGGACGCCGTGGCACCCTCACCGCGGATTCGAGACGGTCACCTACATGATCGACGGCACCTTCCAGCACCAGGACTCACACGGCGGCGGGGGTGTCATCAGGGACGGTGCCACGCAATGGATGACCGCCGGGAAGGGCATCCTCCACATTGAGACGCCGCCCGAGGATCTCGTCGTGGCCGGCGGCCTGTTCCACGGCATTCAGCTGTGGGTGAACCTGCCGGCACGGGACAAGATGATCGAGCCGGCCTACCAGGGCCTCGAAGCGGGTGACGTCACCCTGGTGTCCTCGGCTGACGGTGGCGCACTGGTGCGGATCATCGCCGGGGACGTCGCCGGCCACCGCGGCCCGGGATCCACCCACACGCCCATGGCGTTCATGCACGCGTCGATCGCCCCCGGCGCCCAGCTCGAGCTCCCGTGGGACCCGAGCTTCAACGCCCTGGTCTATCTCCTGGCCGGCTCTGGTCGGGTGGGAGTCGACGGCCGGCCCGTCGCCAGCGGGCAGCTCGTGACCTTCGGCCCGGGGGACTTCGTCTCACTGCGGGCGGACGACACGCAGCCTGGTGGAACGGACCACCTCGAGGCGTTGATCCTCGGCGGCCAGCCGATCGGCGAGCCGGTCGAGCACTACGGGCCCTTCGTCATGAACACGAAGGCCGAACTCGGGCAAGCCCTCGAGGACTTCGAAGCCGGCCGGCTGGGCACCATCCCGCCCAATGCGCTGATGCCCCACGTGCCCGATCCGGCCCCGGTGCGCACGGAGCAATCGGGCATCTGAATCCGGAGCGGCCGGCCGCCGCCGAAGTCAGCCGCAGAAGACGGCTGCACGGTGTCCGGTCGATTTTGGGCGGCTCTGTGTCTAGGCCTGCGGCCGCAGGCCGTCTTCGATCATGACGAGCAACCGGCCACTCTGATCGGGCGTCAGCGTGGCGCTCATGCACATCGACCCGAGAAGTTGCATGAGGTCCGGCGCGTCGACGTCGGTGCGCACCACGCCCGCGGCCTGAGCACCCGTCAGCACAATGCTCAGCGCGCCTTCGATCCGCTCGCGCGAGGCCGAGCGCAGAGCCGGGTCCTTCTCGAACGCTTCGTGCAGCTCGTTCATGAACCGCTTCTTGCCGGACGCATAACGGACGAAGGCCTCGAGCCAGGCCACGAATGCAGGCCAGGGCTCGAGGTCGGCGCTCACGGTGTGCGCTACGGCCTCCAGTTCGTCGACGTCGTCGACGTAGACCGCCTCCACCACGTCGATGCGCTTGGGGAAGTGACGGTAGAGGGTGCCGATCCCGACGCCCGCCTCCTTGGCGATGGCCTCCATGGAGGCGCCGCCGCCCTCCTGGTCGAAGACCTTGCGGGCCGCGGTGACGAGGAGCTCGTAGTTGCGCTTGGCGTCGGCCCGCATGGGGCGAGCCGGCGCCGTCCCGACCTGGTCCCCGCGCTCGACCGTCGCCGTGTCCACTGCCGTCGTCGCCGTTTTCGCCGTCATCTCCTGCGTTCCCTCCCCGGTCAAAAGCCAGGCCGAAAATCACTCTTGCAAAGCGGAGGCACCCTCCGTATACTAACCGGAGGAAGCTTCCGCTTACCAGAATACCAGCGGAGAGATCGGAATCAAATGCCTTCTTCACTCACTGTCGTATCGCGTCCCACACTCGCCGGGGGACCCGCCGCCGGCCCGCCCGGCCGCTTGAAGACCCTGTTCAGAACCCCTTCTGTGTTCCTGTTCGTCATTCTGGCGGCCCAGCTGATGGTCGTCTTGGACACCACCATCGTCAACGTGGCCCTACCGCACATCCAAGAGGGGCTCGGGCTCTCGGGCGGCGAGCTCTCCTGGGTCATCAACGGCTACCTGCTCACCTTCGGCGGCCTCTTGCTCCTGGGGGCCCGCTCGGGCGACCTGCTCGGTCGGCGCCGGACCTTCCTGGCCGGCATCGCCATCTTCACCGTGAGCTCGCTCTTCGGGGGTCTGGCCCTCACCGGCTGGATGCTCCTCTCCGCCCGGGCCCTGCAGGGGGTCGGCGCCGCCCTCGCTGCTCCCTCCTCCTTGGCGCTCCTCACGACCATCTTCTCGGACGGTCCCCAACGGGTCCGCGCCATCGGCCTCTTCACGACGGTGTCGGCCGCCGGCGGGGCGATCGGCCTGGTGGCCGGCGGCGCGCTGACGCAGCTGGTCTCGTGGCGCTGGGTGATGTTCGTCAATGTCCCGATCGGCCTCGCAGTCCTTCTGGTCGGGCGCATCGCCCTGCAGGAGACCCCTCGTCGCTCCGGTCACTTCGACGTCGCCGGCGCCGTCACGTCGACGCTCGGCATGGTGGGCATTGTGTTCGGGCTCGTCGAGGCCGGCACCCGCGGCTGGTCGAGCCTCCTGACCATCGGCTCCCTCGCCGTCGGGGCCTTCTTGCTCGGCGTCTTCGTGCGTATCGAGACCCGGGCCGAGGAGCCGATCGTGCCGCTGCGCCTCTTCGCCAGCGGGACGCGCACGACGGCCAATGTCTCCCGCGGCCTGATGTACGCCGGCATGTACGGCATGTTCTTCTTCGTGGGCCAGTTCCTCCAGGACGTGCAGGGTTACTCGCCCCTGCGCACCGGCCTGTGCTTCCTGCCCGTGCCCGCATCGGTGTTCCTGTCGTCACAGCTGGTGAGCAAGGTCCTCGTCCGTCGGGTCCACCCCAAGGTACTGATCATGAGCGGCATCAGCCTCACGGTCGTCGCCCTGCTCATGTCGAGCCAACTGCACGCCGGAGCGTCGTATCTGCAGATCTTCGTCAGCCTCGTCCTTCTTGGCACCGGCTCGGGGACGGCCCTGGTGCCGTTGACGCAAGCGGGGCTCGCCGGCGTCGACCCGGCTGACGCCGGGGCGGCGTCCGGCCTCGTGAACGTCACCCAGCAGGTGGGGGCGGCGCTCGGCCTGGCGGTGCTCGTCACCGTGCTGAGCGCGGCCGCGGGCCACGCCCAGCTCAAGGCCGGCACGGGGGTCCCGACGCACCTCGTCAACGGCCTCGATGTGACCTTCGCCGTCGCCGCGCTCTTCGGCATCGCGGCGCTGGTCATGGTGGCTCTCCTGGTCCACCTGCCGGGTGCCCGGCAGGCCGAGTCGCCCGGCGTCGAGTCGGAGAGTGCCCCGGAGGCGGCAGCGGCCGAGTTCGAGCTCGTCGACGGCGAGGGCTTCGAGTGGCCGAACCCCGAGCTGGTGGCCTGACGCCGCCGCGACTTGCCCCGCGTCGCCAGCACAGGAGCGCCGCACCGGGCCGATCCGAAAGGTTCGGCCCGGTCGCCGTCCGACCTGACCGAATTCGGTGCTCCTCGGGCTCAGAACTCGGGCGACACGCCGACGGGATCCACGGCATCGACGAGTGCGCCGGGGTCGCCGTTCGCACCGGCGTTGGTCCCCGCCGGCCGTCCCGGATGCACGTTGATGAGGATGCCGGCCACGACCGCGGCCAGCACCAGGATCCCGGCGGCCCAGCCGCTCGCAACGGCGTAGCCGTGCACCGTCGCCTGGGCGACCTCGTTCTTGCTCTGCACATGGTGCGCGGCGAGATACGCCGTGGTGGCCGCCGCCGCGATCGTGTTCAACAAGGCGGTGCCGATGGAGGCCCCGATCTGTTGGGAGGTGTTGGTCATGGCCGACGTCACGCCCACGTCCTTGGGGTCGGCGTGCTGGGTGGCGGTGCTGATGCAGGGCACGATGGCCAGCCCCAGGCCGAAACCCAGGAGGAGCTCGCTCGGCAGCACGCCGGTCCAGTAGGACGCGTCGGGCGTCAACTGGGTGAAGAGGGCGACGCCCAACGCGGCCAACAGGAGGCCGGGGACCACCAGCAGCCGGGTCCGCACGTGCGGCATGAGGCGGCTGGCCACCTGCGTGGCCGCCAGCGCGTTGAAGGCCATCAGGGGCAGGAAAGCGATGCCGGTCTTGAGCGGTGAGAAGTGGTCGACGGTCTGGAGCAGGTAGGTCAGGAACAGGAAGGTCCCGAACATGCCGGTCACGGCCAGCAGGATCGTGATGAACGAGCCCGCCCGGTTCCGGTTGCGCACCACGCGCAACGGGAGGAGCGGATTGGGGCCCTTGCTCTGCCACAGGACGAACGCGCCGAGGAGCACCGCGGCGGCGACCAGCGTCACCATCACATTGGTCGCACCCCACCCGCTGGTGCCGGCTTCGCCCAGCCCGTACACGAGCGCGACGAGCCCGCCGCAGCCGAGGATCACCCCCAGCACGTCCAGCTGGATGCCCGGTATGCCCTGGCGCGTCGGGATCAACCGCAAGGCGCCGAAGAGGACCAGCCCGGCAATCGGCAGGTTGACGTAGAGGCACCAGCGCCAGTCGACGTACTGGGTCAGGAAGCCGCCGAGGATGAGCCCGAAGGCGGACCCGGCGATGGCGATTGTGGCGTAGATCCCGAAGGCCCGGCCCCGTTCGCGCGGATCGGAGAAGGTCGAGGTGAGGATCGACAGCACGGAGGGGGCCAGCAGCGCGCCGAAGAGGCCCTGCAGGCCGCGGGCACCGATCAGCATGAGCGTGGTCTGTGACGCCCCGCCGAGGGCCGAGGCCAGTGCGAAGCCGGTCACGCCGATCATCAGCGTGCGCTTCGGCCCGAACATGTCGCTGATGCGGCCGCCGAGGAGCAGGAAGCCGCCGAAGGCCAGCGTGTACGCGGTGACGACCCACTGCCGATCCGTGTTGGAGAACCCGAGGGCGTGCTGCGCCGACGGCAGGGCGATGATCATGATCGTCGTGTCGAGCACCACCATGAGCTGGGCGCTGGCGATGACGACGAGGATCCACATGTGGGCCCGGCTCGTTGCCTTGCCGGGCGCGCCCGCGCCGGCATCGTGCAGCATCGTCGCGCCCCGCTCACGAGGCGTCGCGCTTCGAGAGGATGCGGTCGACCTGGCTCTGGCTGAGCGGCCGGTGGGGGAGCGCGGTCTCGGTCGGGCGCATGCCGGCGAGGAGCAGATCGAGATGCCGCTTCCACGCCTCGGGCGCGTTCGAGCCTGTCGTCTCGAGCACACCCTTGATCGACCACATGACCAACGAGAGGTCGGTGTTGGTCAAGTCGGCCCGGATCCGGCTGTGCGCCTGGGCGTCAGCGAGGAGGTCCGCCAGGCGGACGGCGATCTGCCGCCGCGCCGCCTGCACGGCATGATGCGAGTTCCACAGCTTGGGCAGGCAGCCGAGATGCTCGGCGTGGTAGGCGCTGACCGCCCGCAGGAAGTGCTCGAGCCCCGTGCCGTCGGGGCAGCTCGCGGCCTCCTCGGCCATGGCGATGGTCGCCTCGAGAACGTCGGACACCAGCGCCTCGACGAGGGCGTCCTTGGAGGGAAAGCGGCGGTAGAGCGTGCCCATGCCGACGCCGGCCGCCCGGGCCACCTCGGCCACGCTGGCCTCCAGGCCCTTTTCCTCGAAGACCTGGCCGGCCGCCACCAGCAGGCGCTCCCGGTTCTTCTGGGCGTCGCTGCGCATGGGCCGGCTCAAGGTCTGCGTGGCGAGGCCGCTCCGCGCCCCCGCCGGGCTCATATCCGGAGATTTCACTCCGTTTACCTTACAGGGGCAAACGGAGCGGTCAGTCCACTTCGGTCCGATGGGCCGCCCGCCCCGTGCGCGTGGGCCACCATGGCGGGACCATGACGGACACGGAGAGGGACCTGTTCGTGCGGCGCCTCCCAAAGGCGGAGTTGCACGTGCACATTGAGGGCACGCTCGAGCCCGAGCTGGTGTTCGAGCTGGCGGCGCGCAACGGCGTGCGGCTGCCCTACGAGGACGTCGATGCCCTCCGTCGGGCCTACGTCTTCGAGGACCTGCAATCGTTCCTCGACATCTACTACGCCAACTGCGCCGTGCTGCTCACCGAACGGGACTTCTACGACCTGACCCTGGCCTACTTGAGCAGGGCGGCTGCGCAAGGGGTGCGCCATGCCGAGATCTTCTTCGATCCGCAGACGCATACCGGCCGCGGCGTCTCCTTCGAGACCTGCTGCGCGGGCATCCGCCGGGCCCTCGACGACGGCAGGGCGCGCTTCGACGTGTCGTCGGGGCTGATCCTTTGCTTCCTGCGCGACCGCAGCGAGGAGAACGCACTGCGGACCCTGGAGGCGGCCCGTCCCTTCGCGCACCTTCTGACGGCGGTCGGCCTCGACTCGGCCGAGGTCGGCAACCCGCCCTCCAAGTTCGCCCGGGTCTTCGCGCAGGCCCGCCTGATGGGCCTTCCGGGCGTGGCGCACGCCGGCGAGGAGGGCCCGCCCGAGTACATCTGGGAAGCGCTCACCGTGCTGAAGGCGCGGCGCATCGATCACGGCGTGCGCTGCCTTGAGGACGACCGCCTGGTCGGGCGACTGGTGGCCGAGCAGATCCCGCTCACCGTCTGTCCCTTCTCCAACGTGCGGCTGCAGGTCTTTCCCTCGCTCCACCAACACGACGTGCTCACCCTCATGGAGCGCGGCCTCCTGGTCACCGTGAATTCCGACGATCCGGCGTACTTCGGCGGCTACGTCGCCGACAACCTCGCGGCCGTGGCCGAAGCGTTCGATCTGCCGCGCCAGTCGATCCTGCAGCTGGCACGCAACTCGTTCCGGGCTGCCTTCCTGCCCGATGCGGTGAGAGACGGCTACCTCGCCGAGGTCGACGCCTCCGCCTGAGGCATCCGCCCGAGACACCCCTGATGCGTCAGGCGAACAGGCACGCCATGATGTTCCGATGGCGAAAGCAGGGATTGCCGGGCTCATCCTCACGCCGGGAGCGAGCGCCGGGCGCGGGCAATCCGGGCTGGTCGCCATCGACGAGGCGGTCACCGGCACCGGGGTGGCCGTCGAGCGCGTCGAGTTCCCCGGCCAGGCCGCCGGAAAGCGACGGACCGACCCGCCTACCGTCTGCATCGAGACCGTCTGCGCCGCCACGGCGGGGCTGGCGGAGCGGCTCTCCGTCCCGACCGAGAGGATCGCCATCGGCGGCCGCTCCTTCGGCGGCCGCATGTGCTCCCTCGCCGCCGCCGAGGGACTGCGCGTAGCAGCGCTGGTCCTCGTCAGCTACCCGCTGCACCCGCCCGGCCGTCCCGAGCGACTCCGCACCGAGCACTTCGGACAGCTCGACCTCCCCTGTCTCTTCGTCTCCGGTCGACGCGACGCCTTCGCCAGCGCCGAGGAGCTCGAGCGGGAGACCGCCGCCATCCCCGGTCCGGTCACGCTGCATTTCGTCGACGGCGATCACTCGCTGCGCAAGAGCGAGGCCGAGGTGGCGGACATCGTCGCCCGGTGGGTGAAGCGGCCTCGTCGCTCCTGATCGTCGGGCGGCCGACGCCGCTCAGGCCACTACCCGTGATCAGAATGGGTCGGGTTCACCCCCGACCGACACCAGCTCGGCGCTGCTGAGATGTGCCACCAGCTCGTCCCGGTCGGTCACGGTCCGGGTGTGTGTGTGGTGTGGCCACCAGAAGTGGAAGCCTCGCAAGGCCGCCAGCGTCGGGACGATGCGGGTCGCCAGCACGTTGGACGCGAGGAGCACGCCAAGGGCGACGGCGGCCCCGATCTCCTCCAGGAGTTGGATGCCGGTCAGCAGCAGCGACGCGAACGTCCCGGCCAGAATGACGCCCGCCGCCGTCACGGCGGGCGCCCCCTCCACAATGGCGATGCGCGCCGCCTCGTGCGGTTCCACGCCTCGTTGGAATTCCTCGCGCAGCCGGGTCGCCATGAGGATGTTGTAGTCCGTGCCCACGGCGATCACGAAGATGTACACGATGATGGGGATGGAAAAGTCGAGCCCGTCGTAGCCCAGCCAGCTGATGAAGATGTAGGCGACGACGCCGAGGGTCGCGACGTAGGTCAAGAGGATACCGATCAGGAGGTAGGCGGCACCGGCCAGCGCGCGCAACAGGATCGCCAGCATCACTGCCACGACGAGGAGCGCCAGCAGCAAAATGTTGCGGGTGTCGTGCTGGAGCGCTGCTTTGACGTCGGTCAAGATCGCCGTCGGGCCGCCGGTCACGACGGTGGCACCCGGAACGCCGCCGACGATGGCGGCACGGATCGGGCCCGCAATGTCGGCGATGGCCTGATTGGAATAGGGATCGTCTGTGAGGAGGAGCTCAATCAGGGCGGCTTCCTTGTCGGCGTCGTACTGCACGGGCAGCACCTGCGCCACACCTTGGGTGTGGGCGAGCTTGGCGGCCAGCGCGTCGACGGCGGTGGAGTCGAGCGGCGTCGAGGACGACACGAAGACCTGGCTCGGTCCCAGGAAGCCTGCCGGGAACGCGGACGAGATCGTGTTATAGGCCTCGGTCGAGGGATTGTTCTGCGGCAGTTCTGCCAGCTGGTTGTAGGTGACCTTCAGATTGAGCACGCCGGTGGCCAGTGCCACCAAAATGATGACGCTGGTCAGGAGGATGATGCCGGGACGTTTGGCTACGGCCGCCCCCGTCCGTTCCGAGCGCGTGCGGTGGGCCGGGTCGTGCGGCTTGGGGGTCGTCGGCCAGAAGAGCCCGGCACCGAAGAGGCTCAGGATCGCCGGCACCAGCGTCAGGGCGGCAAGCAACATCAGGCCCACACCGATGATGAGCCCAGGGGCGAGGGTGCGCAGCTGGCCGATGGTGGCGATGAGCAGGGCGGCGAAGGCCAGCATGACGGTGAGGGCGGCGGATGTGATGACCTCACCGGCCCGGCACAGGGCGACCATGAGGCTCTCGTGCGGATCCTGTCCCTTGGCCAGCTGCTCCCGGTAGCGGAACAACATGAAGACGATGTAGTCCGTGCCGACACCGAACATCACGACGATCAGGAGTGGAGCCAACTCGGTGCTGACGGAGAACCCGAACCATTGCGCGAAGCACGCGGTGAGAGCACTGGCCATCTGGTGGACCAATCCCACGACGAGTAGGGGCAGGAAGGCGATGATGACGCTGCGGAACACCAGTGCCAGCAGGCAGAGGATGAGCAGCACCGTGGCGATGGAGATGATCTTCTCGGCCCGGTTGAAGGCCGAGGCCTGGTCGACTGAGATGGCGGCACTGCCCGTGAGCTGTCCGCGCAGGCCCGAGCCCTGCAGGAAGGCCTCGGTGTCCGCCCGCAGCGTCTTGACTGCGGCATTGGGTCCGCTCTCGCCCGGCTGTCCGTCCATCGCCACCTGAATCAGCTGCATCTTCTGGTTCTTGGACAGGAAGAGGGGCGAGGTGGTCGCCGAGCGGACCGATTCGATGTGCTCGTTGTCGAGCGTGGTCGCCAGCGCATCGATCTTCTGGAGATCGGACGTCGTCAGCATGGCGCCGTCCCCCGCGCTGACCTCAATGATCCCGGAGGCTGACGCCACAGACGGGAAATCGGCCACGGCGATCGTCTGTGCCTGCGTCGACTGGTAGGACGCGGGCAGGCCGTAGCCCGAAGACGTGAACCCCGTGAGCGAGGGAGCCAGCGTCACGAGCGCAATGCCCAGCACGACCCAGGTGGCAATGATGAACCAGCGCCAGGCCACGACGCGTTCGGCCAGCCTCCGGGTCACCGCAGCCCTCCTCGCCCCTCACGCCGGCGCCCGGCGTTGAACGGAGTAGGTCATATCGTCGTCGCTCCGGCCGGCGAAGGCAACGACTCTGCGAGCGCGTTGTGCGTCGGGAGTGGTTCAGCTCAGCGCGAGACGTTCCAACAGGTCTGCGGTGTCGTCGGGTGCCGCCAGCATCATGTCGTGGCTGCACGCCAGCTCGTGTGTCTCCCGCCCCGCCGCCGCGAAACGTGGCCATCTCGACTCCTCTCCTCCCGGTCGCACCGGAGACCCGATTCTGCCGTGACCGGGAGACCCGCCGCGAGATCAGACGAGCGACTCGGTGTGGGCGAGTGCGGTACGGAGCGCGCGGAATCCGGCAGACGCCTGCTCCACGAACGCGTCGTCACGGGCCGGATCGCCGCGCTCGAGCCAAGTGTGGCCCTGCTGGAACGTGTTCCGCTCTACGGTGGAGCATGACCACCGCCGTATCGTCTGACCCGCCGCGCTGGCGGGTGCTCGTCACCGGCGCGACAGGGCGCGTCGGGTTCCCGGTCGCCCGGGAGCTGGCCGCCAGGCACGAAGTCTTCGGCTTGGCACGTTGCCGCAATGGAGACGACCGGGCCCGGCTGGAGCAGGCCGGGGTGGTGCCGGTGGTGGCCGACCTGGCTGACATGGACCTGCGCCGGCTTCCGGACGGGATCACACATGTCTTCCACGCGGCGGCACGTCTCGGCCGCGAGGCGCAGGATGCCGACTGGCAAGCGGTCTTTGCCACGAATGCCCACGCCTCGGGCCGTCTGGTGGCGGCCTGCCGGGGAGCCGCCTTCGTCTACTGCTCCACGGGATCGGCCTACGAATATCAGGGCCAGCGGCCCCTGCGCGAGGACGATCCACCTGGCGTCCACCTCGGGGCCTACAGCCTGTCGAAGATCGCCGGCGAGGCGGTGGTGCGCTTTGCGGCGGAACAGGCGGGCAGCCCGCTGACCATCATCCGCATCTTCTCGACCTATGGGCCGGAGGGCGGCACGCCGGTCAACCGGCTGCGCCGGATCCTGCGCGGCGAGGAGGTGGTCCTGCACCCTGACGCCCCGAACCACTACAACCCGATCTACGAGGACGACTATGTGCGGCTCGCCGGCCGCGCCCTCGAAGTGGCGTCCCCCGACCCGGTCGTCGTCAACTTCGCCGGGAGCGAGACCGTCAGCGCGGAGGAGTACTGCGCCTACCTGGGCGAGCTCGTCAGCCGCCCGGCCCTGATCCGCTACGACCCCGCTGCGCCTTGGCCCATTTGGCCTGACGTGACCCGGATGCACCAGATCCTCGGCCACACCGAAGTGCCCTGGCGCGAGGGCATGCGCCGAGTGGTCGAGACAGCGGGCTGACTGCCCGGTCGTCCCGCGGCAGGGGAGGTGCGCTCCGGCTGATACCCTATAGGGGTATAGTGTACAAAGGAGGACCCCATGCGACCGGGTTACATCGACAGCAAGGACGCCCTACAGAAGCGCCTGCGCCGGGTGGAGGGCCAGGTCAGGGGGATCCAACGCATGGTGGATGAGGACCGCTACTGCATCGACATCCTCGAACAGGTCTCTGCGGCGACCAAGGCGCTCCAGGCAGTCGCCCTGGAATTGCTCGACGACCATTTGGCCCACTGCGTCTCAGACGCCGTCCGCCAAGGCGGTGACGAGGCGACCGAGAAGCTCAATGAGGCCTCCGCGGCCATAAGCCGGCTCGTCCGCTCCTGATCCCGATGCTGGCAACGGCCTCCGTGCTGGTCAACATCGGACGTTCGCTCCGAGAGGGCTTCTTCATGTTCTGGGAGACGCTCTGGCCGCTGATCCTGGGCTTCGGCCTGGCCGGAGCGGTGCAGGCCTTCGTCAGTCGCGACGCCATGCGCCGCCGCTTGGGCGACCACCGGACTCCGGCCGTGCTCCGGGCCTCGGGCTACGGGATGGTGTCCTCCTCGTGCTCCTACGCGGCGTCTGCGATGGCGAAGTCGCTCTTCGTCAAAGGGGCGGACTTCGTCGCCGCCATGGTCTTCATGTTCGCATCGACCAACCTGGTGATTGAGCTGGGGATCGTGCTTGTCGTGCTGATGGGCTGGCAGTTCGCCGTCAGCGAATTCGTCGGTGGCTTCATCATGATCGCCCTCCTCGCGACGCTCGGGACGTTGTGGCTGCGCGGGCGCCTCGTGGTGCAGGCCCGAGAGCGCCTCCAGGCAGCGGAGGATCCGTCCGAGCACCAGCACGACGCGGCCGGCGACGGTGCTGGACGCCGCCTGCCGCTGCAGGCCCGGCTGCGGTCGACAGCCGATTGGGCGGACAGCGCGACGTACACCATGTCCGATCTCACCATGCTGCGGCGGGAGTTGGTGATCGGTTACACCGTGGCGGGATTCCTGGCGGTGTTGGTGCCGACGTCGGTCTGGCAAGCCGTCTTCATCACAGGGCACGGTTTTTGGACCAGCGTGGAGAACGCCATCGTCGGGCCGCTCATCGCCATCATCAGCTTCGTGTGCTCCATCGGCAATGTGCCCCTGGCCGCCGCCCTGTGGAGCGGCGGCATCTCCTTCGGCGGGGTGATCGCATTCATCTTCGCCGACCTGATTGCCTTCCCGTTGCTCCTGATCTACCGCCGCTGCTACGGCACGCGTCTGATGCTTCGGATGCTGGCGGTCTTCTGGGCCATTATGGCAACGGCAGGCTTGCTCACGGAACTGCTCTTCCGTGCCGCCGGCCTGGTGCCGACCATGCGTCCGACGACCATCGCACCGGCGCACTTCTCCTGGAACTACACCACCTATTTGAACCTGGTCTTCCTGGTGCTCTTCGGCGTCCTCTATCGGATGTACCGCAACCGGGAGCGACTGGGCGGAGGGGACCGCACTGCACGGGACCCGGTCTGCGGCATGCAGGTCGAGAAGGCACACGCACCCGCATCACGCGATCACGCCGACGGTCGGCTGTACTTCTGCTCCGACCACTGCGCGGATCGCTTCGATGCCGGTGAGAACGGCACGGGCAAGAGCAAAGAGAGGGGAGACGGTGGCCATGGATCCCATGCACATCATTGAACAGCTGGACCGTATGGTGGCCTCGGGGCGGGTGACCCGGGAGGAAGCGGACCAGCTGCGGGCCGCAGCGGGGACGACGGAGTTCGACGCGATCATGGCCGGGATCCGGTCCCGCCACGCCCAAGCCCATACCGACGCGGCCGTGGCGGCTGGGACCATGAGCCCGGAGGACGCGGCTGCGGCGCTTCAGCGGGTGCGCCAGGGGGACCACTCAGCCGATCTGCGCCGGCACATTCGGGGTGCAGGCTGACGCACGCCAGAAGTGGGCGGCGTTTCAGTCGATCTGGCCCTCGCCCTTGACCTCCGCGCCGATCTTCCCCATTTCGCGTTCGTGCTCCGCCACCTCGGGATCGAGCACGTTGCCGTCGGCTGCGGCCTCCTCTTCGGATGTCGGCGGCCGATCGGCACTGTGCGCCGCTGACGCCTCCAACAGCTCTTCGACCCTGGTCGTCTCGTACACCTCTGCGTCCGGGGCGCCCGGCTCGTTGCCAGATCCTTCGGTCATGGTCCCTCCTTCGTCATGCCTGGAGCATTGCCAAAGGTCGACCGCTCTAATCATGGGGTCGGCGGACCGAGCCGAATAAGCAGGAAATCGCTACAGTCCCAGCCATGCCCGACTATGACGCCATCGTGATTGGAGCGGGTCACAATGGCCTGACGGCCGCGACGGTCATGGCCCGCGGGGGTCTGCGGGTCCTGTGCGTGGAGAAGAACCACTTCATCGGCGGGATGGCCTCCACCACGGAGCTCATCCGCGGCTACCGCTTCGAACTGGCCGGCTCCATTCAGTTTCCCGTCCCGAACCAGATCTTCGAGGATCTGGAACTCGGTGCCTGCCCGATCTACGAGCCCGAGGTCCAGTCCGCCAGCATCAGCGAGGACGGGCAGCCACCGATTTTGCTCTACTCCGATCCGGAGCGGCTGCTCGAGCACCTGGGCGAGACGATCGGGATCGAGGCCGTGCTCGGGATGGCCGAGGTGGCGGCGTGGGCCGAGGCCCCCGCACGCGCCATCGGCCGCTTCGACGTCCGTACGTCTCCCAAGTCACTCGACGAAATGTGGGCCTGCGCTGCCAACGAGTCAGAGCGGGAGGCCATCCGTACCGCCATGTTCGGCAGCGTCATGGATGTGGTCGACCAGTTCCTGCCGGACCCGGTGAAGCACGCGCCCGTGCGCAGCATGCTCGCGTTCCTCGCCGTCAACTCGACCTTCCGGGGCCCCTTCTCTCCGGGGAGCGCTCTCTGCCTCGCCTTCGCGCTCGCATCGCCGGGCACCGCCACCATGTCAAAGGTACGCGGCGGCCTGGGTACCATCGCCGACCACCTCGCCCGGTTGTTCGAGCAGCACGGTGGCGAGCTCCGCCGCCACGTCAAGGTGTCCCGCATCGTCGTCGAGGGAGGAGCGGTCATCGGGGTGGACCTGGGTGAGGGCGAGGTGGTGACGGCGCCGGTCGTGGTGTCCAACCTCGATCCGACCACGACGTTCACCCATCTGCTCGACGCCGACAGCCTCCCAGAGGGCTTCGCCCGCCGCGTCCGGGCGATCGACCATCGGGCCGCCTATTTCCAGGCGCACTTCGCGCTGAGCGGACTGCCCGAATACCGCGCCCCGTACGAGGCCCTGAACGACACCGCCCTGGGTCGGAAAGTCACGTTCTTCGGGACGGCCGAACAGATGCAGCAGGACTTCGAGGGGTGTGTGCGGGGGGCGGTCCCGTCGTCGCCCAGCTTCAACCTGCAGATTCCTTCGCTCGACGATCCGTCTCTCGCTCCCGACGGAATGCACGCCGCCAGCAGCTTCGCCTTCTACCTGCCGATCGGCGATCGCGAGTCCCAGGGCGGGCTCCGTGACGAGATGGCGGAGCGGATGGTCGCCAAGATCGCCAGGGCGGCGCCGAACTTCCCGGACCTGATCGAACGACAACTCAACTACCCGGCGTACACGTATGAGCTGATGTTCGGCTGTGCCGGCGGGGACTTCACCCACGGATTGCTCCAGCCGGAGTTCATGGGGCCCTTCCGCCCCGGACCGGCGGGCTGGCCGGACGCCCCGGTTCCCGTCGAAGGCCTGTACCTGTGCGGCGCCGGGTGCCACGGCGGCCCCGGCGTGACGTTCATTCCCGGCTACAACTGCGGCTATGCGGTGCTGGACGGGGTGAGCGACCGGTTGTAGCGAAGCTGGCGCTCCATGAAGGCGAGGAAGAACGCCATGGAGAAGGCCAGACTCGTGAACAGGCTCATGACGAAGAAGATCCAGGCCCAGCGCAGCCCCCGTCGCCGGCCTTCGATGATGGTCCACAACGGGAGCAGTACCAGGTTGACGATCGTGTAGTCCTGGGCGGCCGAGTCCGCGGCCCAGTTCGAGAAGAGCATCTTCGTGTAGTCGATGTAACTGGCCCGGTGGCCGTACTGGTGCACATAGCGGACGTTGAAGTACCACCCCAGGAGAAGCGAGCACACGCCGACGGCGTAGTAGGTCCCTTCCGGGAGCGAGACCGGGCCGGCCTGGGTTCCCGAGAAGAGGCGGCGGTTCACCACGAAAGCGGCCACCGTGCTGGCGATGCCGAGAATCCCGTAGAACACCAGAGAAGTCGTCATTGTCGTCCCCCGTTTCGGGCACCTGTGCGTGCCGTTGTTGCGCGCACACCATACGGGGGCGGTCCCGGGAACGCCGTGGATCGTCAGAGGAGATCCAGAAGCCTCTCGGGCGGGCGGGCGGGCGATGACGGCCCGGTCGCCGACGACGAAAATGGGCCGTTCCAGCAGAATCGGATGGCGACTGATCGCCCGGAGGAGCGCATCGCCTTCCTGATCAGCCAGCGCCAAGTCGGCGTAGACCGCCTCACCGGTGCGCATCATCAGACGCGGGTCGTCGATGTCGAGCAGCTCCATGAGACCCTTGAGATCCGCCACGGTCGGAGGCTCATTGAGGTAGGCAATCGTGTCGGCCTGCACGCCGCGCTCCTCCAGAAGCGCCCCGGCGGTGCGGCACTTCGAGCAAGCCGGGTTGTTGTACAGCTGTGGCTGGGGCATCGCGCTCTCCTTCACCGTTGGTCTTCAGCCGGCTTGAGGCGGCAGCGTGGGCGTGACGTCCGACCAGCTGTAGGTGAACGCCGTGATGGGCGCGGCGGCGACGGCGAGCGTCACCGCCATGGAGGTACCGGCCTGGTCGCCGCGGTAGGTGTCGTCGTGCGTGGCGATGGCCGCGCCCATGGCCAGGTTGGGCCCGGAGCCGAAGTCGTCGAGGATCCCCTTGCGGTGCCCCCAGCACCCGGCGGCACCGCGGTGCAGACAGTCGAGGTTGCCGCTGTCGAAACCGTCGTCGTACATCCAGCCGTAGACGGCGTCGAGCCCGTTGGACGACCCGCCGGCCCACTCCCCATCTTCGAGGTCGTAGGACTGTCCCAGGTCGGGAGGGTCGTTCGCCGCGTTCGCGCCGAGTTGTGCGTTGTGGTTGAGCCCGGTCGTGAGGCCGCCGAAGGTGGGGAGCCCGCGGTCGACCCTTTCCAGATTCACCGCGACGAACAACTGATCGGGGATGCTCAACTGTGCGTAGTCCGCCGGCAGCACCATGGGGCGGATTCCTTCCAGTGCATGAGCGTGGTTGATGGCCCGCAGGACCGCGTCGAGACAGGACGGGGAGTTATCGATCCCCCCGGCGAAGCAGTCCTGCGTGTAGTCGGGCACCGGCGACACGTTGTGCTTGGGATCGCTGATCCCGGTGTCGGCCTCCGTGGAGGGGATCGCCCGCAGCGGCCGCAGCTGTCCGGCGGCCGTGGACGCCTGGGCCTGCTGCCATGTGAAGGCGTAGTCTCCGGCGTGGCTGGAGGCGGCCAGCGTGGCAGCCAGGGAGGATCCGCCCCGGTCCTCGCTCGACGTGTCGCCAGTCGGGTCGTAGGCGGCTCCCATGACGAGGTCCCGTGATCCCATCCGACCAAGGATGAGGTGCCGGTCGAACCAGCACCCAGCGGTCTTGTCCCCCGAGCACCCGGGTACGCCGCTGTCGGGGCCGTCGTGGTACAGCCATTCGAAGTCGGCATCGAGCCCGTTGTCGACATCGCCGATCCACTCCGTGGCCACCGAGTGATAGCCCTGGCCCGGTCGCGGCGGGAGCCGCGCCGCTTGGGCCCCCTGCTGGGCCTCGGCATTGAGAGTGGTCGTGAGGCCGGTGAACGGCACCAGCCCGCGGTCCACCCGCTCCCGGTCGATGGCGACGAAGAGTTGCTCGGGAACGCTCAGGCGACCGAAGTCCGACGGGAGCGCCAGTGGCCGTAAGCCTTCGCGGGCCCTGGCCCCGTCGATTGCGTCGAGGGTGATGCGCAGGCACGGCCCCGAGGTATCGGCCCCGACGGGAGCGCAGTTCGCGAGATAGTCCGGGTTCGGGTTCACCGACCGGGCTTGCGCCGCGAAACCGCCCGACTGCGCGGCGGATTGCCCATCCGACGTCCCGACGGCGGCGCAGCCGGCGACCAGGATGGTCAGGGCCAGGCTCGCAGCCGCCCACCACGGAGACGGTCGCGGTCGTCGGCGTGTCGGATGGGAAGCACGCCGCATCGGGTGACAACGTAGCCACGCCCACCACTGCGCTGGCGGCAGGCTTGCCCGCAGGGTCAGGACGGCGGCTCCCCGGAACTCCCGTAGTCGGGGGGACGCTTCTGCAGGAAGGCGGCCACCGCTTCTTCCATGTCGTTGGTCATGGACGAGAGGACCTGCGTCCGGTTCTCGAGGTCGATGCCCGCCTGGAGAGAGCCGACCTCGAGCTGGGACCACATGACCTCCTTGGTCATCCGGACCCCCCACGGGGCGTTCGCCGCGATCAGACCGGCGGTCTCCAGTGCCGCGCTCTGCAACTCGTCGTCGGCCACCACCCGAAGCACCAGCCCGACGCGATCGGCCTCTTCGGCGTCAATGATGCGCCCCGTCAGCATCAGCTCCCAGGCCCGCGAGGCGCCGATCAATCGCGGCAGCAACCAGCTCACGCCGATGTCGCACCCGGACAGTCCGAGGCGCACGAAGGCCACGTTGAAGCGTGCGGATGCGGAGGCGAGACGGATGTCGCTGGCCAGGGCCAAGGCGAGGCCGCCACCGGCCGCCGGGCCGTTCACAGCAGCGATCACGGGCTGGGGCATGGCGCGAAGACGGGGAACGAGCGCGGCGATATCGGTCTGGGTGGCGAACGTGGCCCCGACGCGGTCGAGGCCCTCCGATGCAGGTGCGGCGCCGTAGCCGGCCAGGTCCAGCCCGGCGCAGAAACCCCGCCCGGCACCGGTCAGGACGACGACCCGGCAGGCGCGGTCCGCTGCGACGCCGGCGAGCGCCTCGTGGAGCTCGGCGATCAAGGCCGCATTCATCGCGTTCAACCGTTCTGGTCGGTCCAGGGTGATCCGGGTGACACCCTCGTGCGGCTGGTCGATCAGCAGTGTGCCCACGGTGCGAATCCCTTTGCTCGGCTCGCCCATAGTGTGCAACACACGGCATGGCAGCGTCGCCGCCGCGGTGGCGTGCCCGGACGGGAGCAGCACATGGGTCTGCGGTACTCGAGCGTCGTCAACGCTCCGCTGGACGAGGTCTTTGCCTGGCACGAGCGCCCGGGTGCGTTGCCCCGCCTGCTCCCGCCCTGGCAGCCTCTCAAGGTCGCACAGGAGGCGTCGTCCCTGGTCGACGGTCAAGCGGTCCTGCGGCTGCCCGGACGGGTGCGCTGGGTCGCACAGCACTCGGATGACGACCCGCCGCACCGGTTCGTGGACGAGCTCGTCTCGTTGCCGCTGCATTGGCGGCACACGCACTCCTTCGAGGCGATCGGTGACAGCGCAACCCGGGTCATCGACCGCGTCGACACGCCCGTCCCGGGCTCGTTGCTGCTGCAGACGTTCCGCTACCGGCACCAGCAACTCGCCGACGACCTGGCAGCGCACGCGAGAACGGACGGACGCCGCTTGACGGTGGCGATCACGGGCTCCTCGGGCCTGATCGGCTCCGCCCTCTGCGCCTAC
>Ga0307373_10003032_pt1 | contig 29727 bp, 16 predicted proteins | sample OX2MG_FD_202534 | JGI IMG/M metagenome (GOLD analysis project Ga0307373, IMG submission 202534) | Soil microbial communities from Risofladan, Vaasa, Finland - OX-2 | ecosystem: Environmental > Terrestrial > Soil > Coastal area > Acid sulfate soil | place: Finland: Risofladan, Vaasa | collected... | reverse complement strand
CGATGCCGATCGCGGACCTTTTCGATCAGCGAACGGCACAGGCGTTTGCTGAGGCGAGCGATTTTGACGTTGCGGTCGGCGCTTGCCGCGCTGGGCCGCGGCGCCGAATCGCTTCGCTCTTCAGACCCAAAATTATTATTGCGCCGGCGATTTCCGCCGCGCGCTGTCGTTGCTAACGAGCGATTGGCGAGCAGTTCCATCAGCGGCGCCACGCGCTCGGCGAATTCTTCTCGCGCTCCCGGAATGTCGGCGGCCACGCGCCGGCAAAGTTCGTGCAAGGCTTGATCTTCCTGGCCCATTCGAAAGAACCCTTTCTTCGTTTGGTCCGTACGTTTTTCGAGGCGCCGCCGGGCAATCAATGTTCGTTTGCGAGCAGGATCGAACACGAGACGTACGTTGGTCGTGCCCACGGCCTTCCTCACTCGTCGTCCAAAGACGGCCTGGAAGGCCGCCCCACAAGCCCGCCCCGCGGCGTTTGACCGCCGACAACGCTTGAGCATTGCTACATCCCAAAGTAAATCGTTTGCGAGTCCGTATCGCCCTCGGCGTCGCTCGCCGTCACGGTCTCATAGCCGTCGTAGTATGGGCCGCTGGTGAGCACATAAAAGCTGAAATTGCCGGAACTGTCGGGCGTAGTGGAACCGTTGGCGGTGCCGCTGTACGAGATCGTCGTGGTCGAAAGGTCGCCGCCCGAAACGGTCCCGGTGATCTCCCACTGTCCATAACCCAAGTAATTCGCGACCAGATTGCTGATCGTGAGCGGCGCCATCTCGGTCGTCGTCGAGCTTGGCGACGTCGAGCTGACGAGCGCCGGCGAACTGACGGTCGTCTGCGCGGGGCTGGAGGTTTGATTCCAGACGTCCGTGGCCGTAGCCGTGACCGTTCCCGAGCCCGACGGCTGCGCCGTCAGGCTGAATGCGCCGCTGGAATCGGTGGTCGCGGTCCCGCTGACCACGCCCGAGAGGCTCACCGAGGCGCCGCCGGGAGTCATGTCCGACACCGTGCCGGAGATCGTCACCGTCCCGTCCGCGTTGTCCTGCGGCGGGTTGAGTTGCACGACGGGGCCGGAGTCGCTGAGGGTCGCCGAGGCGGGCTGCGAGGCGGCGCCCCACACGTCGTTCGTCGCGGCTGTGACGTTGCCGAGGCCGGAGGCCAAGGCGACGAAGCTGAAATTGCCCGAGGCGTCGGTCGTCGCCGACCCCGAGGCCACGCCCGAGAAGCTCACCGTCAATCCCGAGGGCGATTCGTCCTGCACGCTGCCCGAGAGCAGCACGTTCGTGCCGTTACCCGTGGGCGAAACGGTGAAGTTTTGGATCACGGGCGCGGCGTTTTCGATGGGCGTTTGCACCGCCGCCGACGACAAGCCGGTGCCGGCGTCGGTGGCGACGGCCTGCTCGGTTCCCAACTGGGCGGCCGGCCCGGTGTAGGAGAAATCGCCCGCCGAATCGACCGCGAGATTGGTCGCGATCGGGCCGCTGATCGCCACCGAAAGGGCGCCGGCGTTGGGATCGAAGTCGGAGACGTGCCCCGAAATGTCGACGTCGTCGCCGCTGCCGACGGCGGCGGACAGCACGTCGATCACCGGGGCGGACGACAATAAATAACGCTTTTCAAGCGAATCGAATCTGCGCAGCGCCGGCTTGCGGCGGCGAGACTGGGGACGGCGTTGCTGGGGACGGCGGAAGGAAAACAAGCGCGCAAAATCCATGTGAGAAACTCCCTGGAAATAGCCGGGAACGAACGGGCCCCGCGGACTCGGACGGCGCCCCGGCGACGCGGTACAAAAGACCCGCCCAGCGGGCTGCCAATCGCAGCGCCGCTCAGGAAGACGGGTGCGGAAACCGCCTGGGCTAAGCCCTGCGGTCAATGCGTCGCCGATTATGCAATCGAGATCGCGGGCGATAGCCCGACACGGAATTGTGAAGAACTTCGTGAATTCTTCAGCCGCGAAGAAGTGCAACGTTTCCCAAGAAGCGGCAAATGAACTGTATCACGAAAACCGCCGGCAAGCAGCCGATCGATCAAGGCATTTGCGTCGAGGATCAAATGAGCGAGTCCAGGGGCTTGTCCCCTCGTTGTTCTACACATCTTTCACTCAAAGACTCGACCGGCGGGACTTTTTACCTAGCCAAGGCGTTTACGCCTGGGACCGGCGGACGTTCCAACCCTCCCCTAACCGCCGCGGCAGGCGCCTTTCGGGCCGCGTCGCGGTCCGAAAGGCGCCTGCGGAGGGAAAACGGTTGCGTTGGCCGCGCGGATTCTTCTTTGCTGTCTGCCACCAGCTTTAGCTGGTGGTATACGAGCAAAAGCACCTGTTGTCTTTGAGCCGGCTTTAGCCGGCTTGTGCAGGTCGGCTTTCCTACCACCAGCTAAAGCTGGTGGCAAGCGTTGCCGGTGCAATTCCGCTCGCGGTCGTCGAATCTCTTTGCCGCCCGCCGATTCCAACCGCTGAGCGACTTGTGTAAAACAACGCTTCTACTTGCGTACGAGGTCGTCCAGAACGTCGAGCTGTGCTGGCGACGGTTCGGAATATTCGGGCCGGCGAGCGCTCATGAGCTTGTCCCAATCGGCCCGCGCGCGAATCGCGTCGACGAGCGGTCCGCGGATCGGACCGGGGCTAGCCATCGCTAACGGCGCCCCGAGGCGGATGGCCTGCTCCATGAATTCGACCGCTTTCCGCCAGTCATCGTCTCCTTGGGGGGCGTTCAAGGCATAGACGTCGGCCGCCGTAAGGCGAGACAAGTAGCGTTCGGGATCGCAGGCGATGGCCTCCTCGATGTCTCGCTTCGCGAGGTCGTCGCACTTTCTGTTTTTGTACATGGCGCGCCGAAACTCGTTCTTCGCCCGGTTGTAGAACAGTGCTAACCGCTTTGAGTCTTTAACGCCCACCTTGCGCGCAGGACACATTGCGATGGCGCGCGTGAGGAATGTCTCCGCTTCGTCGAAGTTGGCATCGTTCAACGAACAGGCCAACCCCAGGTTGTTGAGCACGGCGATCGTCTCATAGCCGCCATCCATCGCAAGACGATACCAACTTTGCGCCAACTTCGCCGGCCCGCTGTGCAGCTTGCAATCGCCCAGGCAGGCGAAAAGGTGCGGCTCGGGTTTGATCTCTTTCGCTTTGACGAAATCGCCGTTTGCCCGCTCCCACTGCGCTTGGCGATAGGCGGCGGCGCCGCGATGGAAATAGACTTCCTGGGTTTCGAGACCCCGGTTGATCGCGTGCGTGAAATACTCCTCCGCCAGGCCGTAGTCTTCGGCCGCCAGCGCGGCTCGGCCGATCCGATAATACGTCCCGGCCAGCAACGCTTTGCTCTCCGGCGGCAGATTGGCCGCGGCTTCGTTCACATGGCGGATCGCCGCGGGGAGATCCTGGCGGTCGAGCGCCGCGCGGGCTTCCTGCAATTGGCGCTGGCCATAGGACGGCATCGTGGCCGCGTAATAGCACGCAAACCCAGCGAGCAAAACGAGCATCGCTGCCGCGCCAGCGACCCAGCCTCGGCGCCGGCGCATCCAGCGTTTGCCGCGACTGACGGGCGACAGGCAGCAGCGCAGCTCGGCGGCCAATTCCGCCGCCGTCCGAGGGCGCTCTGCGGCGTCGAACGCCAGGCAGCGCTGAAAGAGTGCGGAAACCTCGGCGCCGACTTCCGGATTGCGCTCGATGAGCGGCGGCGGCCCCGGCCGCTGGCGTTCCAGCAATTCGATGGCGAACTCGTCGTGGGCCAGTATTTCGGGGATCGGTCCGTAGGGCCAGACGCCGCCCAGCAGTTCGTAGGCGATCACGGCCAGCGAAAACAGGTCGGAACGCGGATCGATCGCCGGCGGCCCGGAGTGCGGCTCGAGCACGGTCGACACGATCTGTTCCGGCGCCATGTAAGGCAGCGTTCCGCCCAGGCGACGGCCGGCGGAGCGCTCGTCCTGGGCCAGGTTGAAATCCAACAACATCGGCTTGCCGCCGGCGGCCAGCAGGATGTTGGAAGGTTTGAGATCGCGGTGGCAAATGCCCTTGGCATGCGTGTAGGCCAAAGCGTCGGCCAATTGGGCGACGAGGTGCACGATGCCGTCGACATACGGCCGCTTGAGCAGCAACGGGTCGGGGGGCGCCGGTTCGGGCGAGATTCCGGCGCGGTTGATTTTCTCGACGGCATCCAACAGTTGGCGGGCTCGGCGCGGCCGGCGGCCGGCGTTGGCGAACGTGTGCCAGATCACGTCGTCCAACGTGGCCTGTCCCAGGTAAGGCATCGAGATCAACGTCCAACGGCGCTCGTCATCCTGGCGAACGGAAAGAATTTGCACGATGTTCGGGTGCGAGAGTTTGCCGAGCACGTCGACTTCGGCGGCGCCCTCGACGGTCGCCTTGACCACGACGCGGCGATCGGCGACCGCCGGCTCTTCGGCGATGAACACGCGCGCGAAGGCCCCCAGGCCCAGGCCGTCGAGCAAAGCAAATCCGCCGACCGTTTCACCCGCTTCCGGCCAGGTCTCGGCGGCAACGACGTCGTTGGGAAGCAGGCTGTTTTGCTTCAGATAGTCGTGCAGCGTCAACAGCTTGGCCAGCGACTCTTGATGGCCTGGAAATTGGCGGCAAAACTCGCTGCGATCGATCGACTCGCCCGCCGCCTCGCGGCGGCAGTATTCGTCGTACGCTCGCGAGATAGCGATGCTTTTGCGCGAGTCAAGCTTACCGGGCCGCGATAACCCCTCGCTCGACGACAGGTCTTGGCTCCAGGATTCGCGCCAAGCAAAAAACCACGACGGCTTCTCGCCGTTGGAATCGCGCGACGTCGAATCGGGAACGGCAAGCTGAGTTGCGTTGTCGTTTCGCCCCGCGCTGGTCACGGGTTGTCTCCAGGAAACAGCCGCTGCATGACGCGTTGGATCGTTCTCACGTTGAGCTTCATGCAGCGAGCAATTTCTTCCTGGGTCATGCCTAACTGGCGATAGCGCAGAATTTGCTGATAGTGAGGCGGCTGTCCGGCCATCAGCTTGTCGCGCAATTCGTTGGTCACGGCGATCTGGCTGGGGGTCGGCGTGCGAGCGGCCACCCGCTCCGCCTCGAAAGCCCCCGAGCCTTGCAGCGACCGCTCGCGATTGAGGTCGTGCTTTTGCGTGTGGAACAGCCGGCGGAATTCGTCGATGACCTTGTTTTTCGCCACCTGAACGAGAAAGGCGATCAGAGCTTCCGGCTTGTCCAAACGCTCGATTTGCGAGCGATTGGCGAAAAACGAAGCCCAAACCGCCTGCGTGAAATCTACGGAATCCACCTTGGAGCGCATCGACCGGCACAGTTTGCGGCGGATGGCCCGCACCACGTAGGGCCCATAGTTGTCCAGCAGCTCCCGGACGGCCTCTTCGGAACCTTGGCGAACGCGCTGCATCAACGCCGCAAACTGATGCCCTTCTGGCGGTAAGCTGTTCTCGTCCATAACGGTCATACTACCACTGCGACCGGCCAAACCCAAGGTTTTTTCGCCCCCAAACACGGGGGAGCCAAAGCCAACTCTTCATACAATTCTCGCTGGATTTCGCTGGCGCTACAGCGAAATCAAAATTCCTTGCCTGCCCCTGTTGCGCAGGCTATCTTACTTGCGCACGCGGACTTCCAGCGCTGCCGGAGCGATTCGGTCGGACATTCCTCTACCAGGGTGAACTATGAGATTTTGCGCGTACTTGCTGCTTGGGGCGGGATTATTAGGGCTGGGGATCGACGAGGTCCGTGCCGCGCAACCGAATCAGGATCCGCTCATCGCTGAGATCCGTGCCTTGGGCGGGACCGCCGAAGTCGACGAGAAATCGCCGGACCGTCCGATCGTCAAGATCGACTTGGGAAACACCGCTGCGAACGACGCCGACCTGGCTCGCCTGAAATCCTTGACCAGTTTGCACTGGCTCAGTCTGTGGCGCACGCGCGTCACCGACGAAGGGGTCGCTCACCTCAAAGGCTTGACCAACCTGACTTGGCTCGACCTGGGCGCTACCCATGTGTCCAACAAAGGCTTGGAATCTCTCGCCGGCTTGCACGAATTAGAGACCTTGACGCTTTACAATACTCGCATCACCGATGCCGGGCTGACTCACCTTTCGCCGTTGAGCAATCTCCGCGAACTGGCCCTTTCCGATACGCCCATCACCGGCGCAGGACTCGAGTCGCTGGCCGGGCACGTCAAGCTCCGAACGCTGCATCTGTTTCGCACCCGCTTGACCGATACGGGTTTGAAGCACCTGGAGAAGCTTACGAGCCTCGAATGGCTCGACCTGGGCGGAACGCACGTCACGGATGCCGGGTTGGCGCATCTCAAGTCTTTGAAGAGTTTGGAAACGCTGGATCTGAAGCACACGGGCGTGACGGGCGAAGGCTTGGATGAGTTGGCCGGACTGGCGAACCTGAAGACTCTGGATTTGGGATTCACCTCGCTCGGCGCCGACGGCTTGATGCATATCAAGAGTCTCAAAGGATTGAATCGGCTGTACTTGAGCGATACGCAAATTGATGATGCGAGCCTGAAAGGCCTGCAAGGGCTCAAGGAATTGCACGAACTCGATCTTGGCTTGACGCCGATCACCGACGCCGGACTCGAACATCTGAAAGCCCTTTCCGGGCTGCAAGAGTTGACGCTGATCGGCACCCAGATTTCCGATAACGGTCTGGCGGCGCTCAGCGGGCTGAAGTACCTGCAAATCCTGGTGCTGACCGGCGACGACATCAGCGACGCGGGCCTAGTCCATCTCGAGTCCCTTGCCCGCTTGCAGCACCTGGACCTGCGTCATACGCGCATCACCGGCGCCGGGCTTAGCCATCTGAAAGGGCTTGCCAAACTCGAGTCGCTCGATCTGGGCGACACGCCGCTGGACGACAGCGGCCTGAAGCACCTTGGCGCCCTGAAGAGTCTCGTCGAGTTGAACCTTTACGATACGCTCATCGGCGACGAGGGGCTCAAGCATTTGACCGGTTTGGAGCATCTGCAAACGCTCAATTTGCTCGGCACCCGAGTTACCGACGCGGGACTCGAATCGGTCGGCAAGATTACCAGTCTCGGCATCTTGAGCTTGCTGGGCACGAAAGTCACCGACGCCGGCTTGGCCCACCTTAAGGGGCTCGAGAACCTGGAAGGCCTCTCGCTGCAAAGCACCGCCGTAAGCGATGCGGGATTGCCGGCCCTGGCAGCCAGCAAGAGTCTGCGCACCTTGAACCTGATCGATACGCGCGTCACCGCCAAAGGCATCGAAGCATTGCAGCAAAAGCTGCCGCAATTGCACATCGATCGCTAATGTCGATCACGAGCAACCCGCTTGCCGCAATCGCGGCAGGTGGGGAAGCTGGGCCGACCGAATCAGCGTGCCGGCTGTGCGGCGCGCCGAGGATCTCGTTTTGCGGGCGCCGCCCATGGAGGAACGCTGGCCGCCGCTCGGGCCACGGCTTCGATGGCGATGGCCGCGACCGCGGCGCCGTAGTCGAGATCGATGTTGGCCAAGGTGTCGTGCGTATCGTGATAACCTTGGCGGTTGATGTCGTAATTCTCCATGAACAGCACGACCGGCACGCCCGCGTCCGAAAAGATTTGTCCATCGGTGTTGTAGAGCGTGCTGCGAGGATCGTAGGGCGGTCGTATTTCGCCCGACAATTGTGGGTGCAGGGCGATTTCGGGTATTGTGGCGCCGTCGGAGCTGCGCTGGCCGCGAGTCCGATCGCGGCGCCCAGGTCGCCGGTTCCAAACCGGGGCCAGGCGATTCCAGGCCTGATTCGCCTGATGCGCTTCGAGCGCCAGCCACATCGACTCGCGGCTCGCGCCGGGACAAATCTGGAACACGTCGCGGTCGCGATCGTTGTCGTGAGCGACCATGTCGAGCACGTAGACCCCTTGCACCCGCGTCCGCGACAGATCGCGGAGCTTTCCGCCCGGCAATCGCAGTTTCAGCGCACCCTCGACCACGCGCTGGCAAAGCTGCCGGGCGCCCAGGCAATCCGAGGGGAATTCCTCGCCGGTCAGGTGCACCAGCCACACGTCGCAGCCTAACTTGCCCGCGCGGCTCAGTTCGAGAAAGATCGGCGCCGCCAGCATCAACGCCGCCGTGGCCGAATGATTGTCGTCGGCCCCCGCCGCGGCCAACCGGGGACCGCCGCCTCCGTGGCCGTAGCCGTAAACGTCTTCCATGTAAGCGGTGTCGTAGTGGTCCGCCATGATGACGGCCCGGCGGCGGTCGCGGCCCGGAATGACGACCATCAAATCCCTCTCTTCGGTCGCTTCCCGCTGATTATCGAGCCAACCGCCCGACCAGTTGAAATCGAAATCGGTGCGCCACGCAAACGGCAGATCTCCGGCCAAGGCTTTGCCCGTCATTTTCCGGGCCGCGATTTCGCCGGCATAGTGCGCCAGCAGATAATCGCCGAGGGCTTCGAGATCGCGAGCGGGATGTTTCAGCCGAGCTTGCGTGACGGCGTCTCGAACGCAATCGGCGTTGTCCTTGTTCACGTACTCGCCCGTCGACAATTGGGCGATCGTGCGCCAATAGGCCGTCTCGAACGATCGTTGGGAAGTATGCGAGAAGGTCAGGTTCTCGGCGGCGCGGCGGCGAGCGGCGCCGCGCCCGGTTTCAGGAAGCTCGAGGCGGTCGCAAATCACGTCCGCCAGCAGCCCGGCGGCGGGCGCATTGACGGTGCGGCGAGACAGCGAACCGAGCCATTCGTCGAGCGATTCGTGCTTGGCCAGCGTCAGCAGTTGCCGGCCGAAATCGCGGGCCAGCGGCGCCTGCCCCAGCAGTTCCGCCGTGTCCAACAGCTTGCGAACGTTGACCGTCGTGCGATGGTAGCGATGGTCGTGGTCCACGTCGAAGATCTGGGCGGCGGCCAGGTGCGGCGCGCGGCGCAACAAGCGGGGCCAAAGCTCGATGGCGTGCGCCAGATGCGGCCGTCGAGCGTCGTAGGCGGTTAAGTAACCGAGCGGAGCATCGTCAAGCAGAACGGCCTGTCCGCTTTCGGCCGACCAATAGGCCGCCAGGGGACGGTGCCAATAGACCTCGTGCCGGCCGACTCGCATGGCCGGGTAGACGAACCGATAGCCGAACAAACCGCCCTCGGCCAGCCGGACCGCAGCGCGAACGAGTTGCTCGCGATCGGCCGACGGTCCGTCGAGCAGCAGGCGATGGTCGTGCGTCCAGATTTGCGAGTTGCGCGCCATGGGCTTGCCGTACAGACCCAAGTCGTCGGCCGCCGTGCTGAACAGCACGTGCGCCACTTTGTCTTCCTCGGCAGTCACCGCCAATTCGTCTTCGTGCCGATGGACGCGCGCCCAGCGGTGCGTGCGCTGAAACGAGTTGCGCACAGGCCCGTGGGCGTTGGCGGGCGCCGCCGCCCCCGGACGAGGTTCGTGCAGCCAGCCCGACTGCGGTACGCGAATTCCGCCTGGCGCCTCGTGCCTTTCGATCGAGTGCAACAGCGGAATCTGCATCGCCAGCGGCAACTCGCGTTCGAGGGCCAAATAAGGCTGGGCGCCCCAAAAAACCAAGCTGCCAGGAAAAGGGAGCAGATGGAGTTGCTCGGCTCGATAGGCTCGCTGCACCGGCGCAGGCAAACGCGCAAAAGGCTGAAACGTCAGCAAGTACTTGACCCCGCGCAGCGACTGCCCTTTCGACCAACGAAAACCGGCCGCCCACGAGGGCAACGGGCCTTCGTCGGCATAGCGAACATCCGCCCTCGCGTTTCCCGTAAAAATCCGAAAGCCCGCGGCGTGCAGATCGACCAGTTTTTCCGGCGGTTCGCCGTAGGCCGCCGAAATCAAATGGCGAAGAAAATCGATCGCCTGGGCAACGGGCAACTCCCGATCGGGCGCTGCAAAGAACCCTCGCCAAAAAGCCCGCGCCGGCCCCTGCTCGCTGCCGCCGCACAAGGTCCAGCGCACTCGGCCCTTGTCGTCCTGGGTGCGAGCGAGCGCCAGCGGCGCCAAAATTACGTAGCGCTCTTGGCTTGGCGCCCCGTGGGCGGCGAGCTCTTCGGGCCAATAGAGGTTGCCGGCCAGTTTGTTCTTGGCGATCCCATGCGCCGCTTCGCCGCGTCCCAGGTGTCGCAGCGCCACGATCAGGTGCTGGGCCAGCTGATTGAGCCCGGGATTGAGTTCGAAAGTTTGCTCGTACTCGTTGACGTGCCAGCCCCACGGATCGTCGTCCTGGAACAACTGCGAATCGACGCCGCCGTAAGGCTTGCGACCCAGCCTCGGCGGCGGCATGAATTCGGAGTAGGCGGCGATGGGGTAGCTTCCGGCCTCGTCCAGCCACGGCGCGCCGGCCAGTAGCTGTTTCCATCCGTGGTTCGACATGGTAGGCTCGCTGTGCGTAGATTTATCCCAGCTCCGAGAGCGTCGCCAGCTTACCACGGACCGCTCGACTGGCAAGCTGCGCCGAGCCGCTCCGGCCGCGTGCGCGGAGCGGGCGCGAGCGAAAGCACCGAGTTCCAGAATCTGCCGAGGCCGCACGTTGATTCGCCCTACGCTGCCGTCCGATCATCACGCCTTGTTGACGCTCGCTCGCGATACGAACGTCTTCAAACCGTTGGAAATCGAAGCGCTGGAAGAAGTGCTGCTCGACTACCATGCCACGAACCATGCCCACGGGCATCGCTCGGTGACTTTCGAACAAGCCGGCGAGATCCTGGGCTTCGCCTACTTCGCTCCGGCGGCGATGACCGATCGCACCTGGTACCTGTACTGGATCGCGGTCAACAAGCAGACGCAAGCTCGCGGAATCGGCGGCGAATTGTTGAAGTTCGTCGAGGATGAAATTCGCCGTCACAACGGACGGATTCTCTTGATCGAAACTTCTTCGCTGGAACACTACGAATTGACGCGGCGGTTTTACCTGAAGCATCAATACGAACAGGCGGCGGTCGTCCCCGACTACTACGCCGACGGCGACCACATGGTGGTGTTTCGCAAGCGGTTCTCGTAGCAATTGGCTCTTTTTTGTCGATCCTGCCGAAGGTCATCGATCGGGCGGCGTCGGCCGTTGCAAGTCAAGGCGCAACCCTTTGTTTGCAAGTCACTTATGGCGCAAGCGGATCGCCGGGCCGGCCAAGACGCCCTGGGAAACCGCAACGATTGCGCCGAATGGCAGCTCGTTTCACTCGGTTTGGTTGGGTCGCAAAAGCGAAGGCGGCCGGGATCCAGCATCGCGGCTGTGGCGTATAATCCGTTAGAGAACACGGAATTATGGGAGCCAAGGGAGCCTGAAGATGAAACGGTCCATCCGCCATGTCGCGTGGGCGATTGCAATGGCCTTGTTGGCAACGGCCGGGACGAGTTCCTGCTTCGCTCAGGTCGAAGTGGTCAATCCGAATCCGCTTGAGCCGGCGGGCGTTGGCGAGCCGGAGCGCATCGGCGGCGGAAGCACGCTGGGAACTTACCACAGCGGCGTAGAGGGCCCCGGTACTAGGCTGCGTTCGTCCGGGCCGGGCGACAATCCCGCAGGTCTGATGCTGCGAGAACTCAACGGGCCGAAGTATTATCAAGGCCGCGGCGCCCAGCGGATTCGCGGTCCGAGCGTAGCAGCCGCACGCCGAGCGTATCGGCTCTCGAACCAGCGACAGCAACTGTTGGACGGCTCCGTTTATTTCGCCAGGCGCGGCGAATACGAAGACGCGATTTATCACCCCCGCCGCGGTTCGTACCGCTACTCGGCGCGAACCACGCGAACGAGCAACTATCGCAGCGGCAATTGAAGGCCCCCTGGGGCGTGAGGGCGGATTATTCGTCCGTAGTAAAGCGGGCGTTTGTAGCGAAGCCTGTAGGGCACGCCCTCTGTGGCGTGCCGAGCACTCGGAAATCGCACCGATTCGCGCTTTCCCGGAACGCCGCGGAGGGCGTTCCCTACAAAATCAACGGCACGAACCCCTACTTACGCTCAAAGCGAAGCGCAAGCGAGGCGGAGCAACCGATTTACCTCGCTAACGATTCGCTTTTGGCGTCAATCTTGCTTGAGCGATTTTCGTCTCGGGCGCGAACCGAGCTTCGTAGGCCAAGCTTTTGACGAATTTCTCCGCGGTGATGTATTCGTCGGCGTCGATCTCGGCAATCTTCTTGCGAAGCGCGGCGCTCATTTCAGCCGCCGCGTGCTGGATGTCGTGGCAATTGTGTGTGCCCAAGCCCGCTGCAACCGGATCGCCCAAACGTTCGGCGAACAGGTTATCCAGCCTGTTCCGCTGTTCGGCGAATTCAGGGTTTTTCAACGTCGGCGGCCAATTCAAGACTGCCGTCGCCGGATCGAACTGGTCGGCTGTCAGCCGTTGCGGATCGCGGGCTTTGCTGAAGGCGACGATTTGATCCGAAGTAGCGTGCGGATGCTCCATCTCCACTTCGGCGCGGTAGCTGGCGTTCATCCGCCGCAGGTCGAAATACGTCTGCGCGTGCTTCTTCTTGTTGTCTAACCACAGGCTATAGGCCTGCTGATAGCTCGTGGCCGCCTGCGCAGAGTAAAGTTGATATTGCCCGGCCGCCACCCACGGGTTCATCATATAGCCGTATCCGTACCCGCCGTATCCGCCGCTGCCCCGTCGATAGGCGAAAGACGGCGAAGCTGAACTCAAAACGAGTCCCGCCAGCGCGGCGGCGACGATCAACTGTTTCGACATGGCAAGTTCCCTTTCTCGGCGATTGCCGTCTGCCAGAGGCTGACCTTCAGCATATCCTCGGCGAACGACGAAAAATAGCGGTTTCAACGCGGTTTCTGCAAAGTCGCCTGTTCCGCGGCCCGTTTCGTATTCCTATCCGACGATAACCGTTTTACGTAGTAAAGTTGTTAAGTGTTTGATCTTCCGCGGCGAAAAATGTTGGAAACCAGGCGCAGAAAAAGAATGGGCCGCCAGCCAGGCGGGAAAGATTTCGCGGACGCCGAACAGAAAGGGGAACGAAGATGTCCATTGCAGCCGTGGCGGAGAAACCGCTCAATCTACTGTCGGCGATCCTTTCGGACGAAGGTTTTCAGCCGGCCGAACCGTCGACGCTCGCCGAAACCGGCCTGAGCGAGGCGCTGGTCGATTCGCTGATTTGCAAGTACCTCTCGGTGGTGGGCACGGCCAGCGGTCGCAACATCGCCGATCACCTCTGCTTGCCCATGGGCGTGGTGGAAGACCTGTACCATCGCTTGCGGTCGCGGCAATTCCTGGCCCACACCGGTTCGGCCCCGCTCAACGATTACTACTACACGCTGACCGATCAGGGGCGGCAGCGGGCGCAAACGTTTCTCGAGGCGTGCGCGTACGTAGGCCCCGCCCCCGTCCCCTTGATCGATTACGTTTGCTCGGTCGAGGCCCAGACGATTCGCGCCGAGGCCCCCAAGCGCACTCAACTGGAGCAAGCCTTCCAGGACATTTCGACCGACCCGACGGTGTTCGACAGCCTGGGGCCGGCGGTGAACTCGGGCGCCGGCATGTTTCTCTACGGGGCGCCGGGCAACGGCAAGACGACGCTCGCCGAGCGAATCACCCGCTGCTTCGGCCAGAACATCTGGCTGCCGCAGACGCTGATCGAAGACGGCCAGCTCATCAAGCTGTACGACCCGGCCTATCACGAAGCTCAACAGACCCAAGAAAACAGCTTCATCAAGCACAACGACCACGATCGGCGCTGGGTCAAGGTGCGGCGGCCGACCGTGGTGGCCGGCGGCGAGTTGACGATGGACAGCCTCGAGATCCGCCACGACGCGCGGAGCAACGTCAGCGAGGCGCCGTTGCAACTCAAGAGCAATTGCGGTTCGCTCTTGATCGACGACTTCGGCCGCCAGCGAATGGAACCGGCCGAACTGCTCAATCGCTGGATCGTACCCTTGGAAAAGCGTTACGACTTCTTGACGCTGGCCTCCGGCAAAAAGATCCAAGTGCCGTTCGAACAGTTGATCATCTTCTCGACGAACCTCGAACCGGAAGACCTGGTCGACGAGGCCTTCCTGCGGCGGATTCCCTACAAGATCAACATCTGCGATCCCACGCCCGAAGAGTTCCACCGCTTGTTCGCCTTCTGCTCGCCGTCGCTGGGCTTCGAGTACAAGCCGGAAGTCGTCGAGTATCTGTTGGAAACGCACTATTACGCGGTCGACCGGCCCCTGCGTCGCTGCCACCCGCGAGATCTGCTGGGCCAGATCCGCAACTTCTGCGTCTACAACGATCTGCCTTTGGAAATGCAGCGCGAGCATTTCGATCGCGTGGTAAGGAGCTACTTCACGATCGTGCTCAAGGGCGACACGGCCGCCCGCCGGCCCGTTTGCATCACGCAGGCGGTCAACTGACGCGATCCGTTTTGCGCAACGGCAATGGCATATTGTGGGGCCTAAGCGTGCGGCGTTCGGCGCAGCACGGACGGCCTCCATTGCCGCAAGAGACGTTAGCCTGTCAGCCACGACGCAATCGTCAGCGAGCTTAAGGCTATAATCCCGGACGAGCAGATAGAGATCGGCCAGGCATCTGGATGATCCCGCAGCAGTATTCGAATTGCGAGCGAGATTCCACCAAGAACCAGCGGCGCGATTATAAATCGAAAGCCGTCGCCGCCGAATCCCGTTGACTGCGGAACAGTCGCCACGAGAAACAGCCAAATCGGCAGTCCAGCCGAAAACCAAAGGAGCGACGCGAGTCGAATTCGAGGGGCGGCACGTGCAAATCCATCCCGGCTGGCCATCGAGTTGCCTGTGAAAACGGAGCCGGCGCCGTTTGCGCACTGATTCTATCAAGAACTGCGATACGACGCCAAACCGCTCCAACGCCGGCTAGCATGACGCGGCGCGTTCGGTTAGCGTTATTTAGTATTAGCTGTTTGGGGCGCGCTTTTACTCAGGGTTTATCGAGATACCCCTATGCTGCGGCAACATCGCCAGAGAATCGCTTTTGCGACATTGGCGAGCTTCGCAACAGCCGTTTCGGGCGTCGCCCGCGGCGCCGAACCGACGCCCATCCAGTACAACCGCGACGTGCGGCCGATTCTTTCGGACAAGTGCTTTCGCTGCCACGGCCCCGATAGCGCCAGCCGGCAGGCCGAGTTGCGGCTCGATCGGCGCGAATCGGCCATCCAGGATCGCGACGGCGTGCCAGCGATTGCGCCAGGCAAGCCGGAAGCGAGCGAACTGCTGCACCGCATCGCCGCGGCTGACCCTGGCGAACGCATGCCGCCGGCCGACGCAGGCGAAACGCTTTCCCAGCGCGAAATCGACCTTTTGCGCCGCTGGATCGACGAAGGCGCCGAGTACGAGCCGCATTGGAGCTTGCTAGCGCCGAAATCGCCGCCGCCGCCGAGCGTGAATCGAAGCGACTGGGCGAGGAACGAAATCGACCGTTTCGTCCACAGCCGCTTGGAGCATGAGAACCTGTCGCCTTCGCCCGAGGCGGATCGCGCCGTGCTGTTGCGGCGCGTGAGCCTCGACTTGACCGGCTTGCCGCCGACGCTCGAAGAGCTGGAGGCGTTTCTCAACGATCCGGCCGACGACGCTTACGAGCGCGCCGTCGACCGGCTGCTGGCCTCGCCGCGGTACGGCGAGCGAATGGCGCTCGAATGGCTTGATCTGGCCCGCTACGCCGATACGAACGGATATTTTTCCGACCTTGAACGGCAGACGTGGCGCTGGCGAGATTGGGTGATCGACGCCTTCAATCGCAATCAACCGTTCGACGAGTTCACTGTCGAGCAGCTTGCCGGCGACCTGCTGGCGACGCCGACCGAGGAGCAGCGGATCGCCACGGGCTTCAACCGCAACCATCCGGTCACGAACGAAAGCGGCGTGATCGATGAGGAGTACCGCGTCGAGTACGTCGCCGACCGCACGGAAACCACCGGCGCCATCTGGCTCGGGCTGACGGTCGGCTGCGCCCGTTGCCACGACCACAAGTTCGACCCGCTCTCGCAGCGCGAGTATTACCAGCTTTTCACCTACTTCAACAACGTGCCCGAGCAGGGGCTGGTGAAAGGCACGGGCAATCCGCCGCCGTCCATGCAATTGTTTTCGCCGGAAGTCAAGGCCCGCCTGGCGGCGCTCGACGGGCAACTCGCTCCCGCCGAAGCGGCTTGGAAGGTAGCGAACGAGCGGCTGCAAGAGCCGTTCAATGCCTGGCAAGCCAGCGCGGCCGAATCGCTGCCGCCGGTTTGTCCCGCCGATGCAGCGGCGTGGTTCGATTTCACGCGCGAAGGCGCCGAAGCCCGCGGGCGATGCGGCGCCCAAGCGGTGGATCGGATCAAGTATGCCGATGGCATTCGCGGGCAGGCGGTCAAGCTCGATAACGGCGGGCATTTCGCGTTCGAAAGCCCGCTGCCGCTCGATCGTCAGACGCCGTTTACTTTCTCCGTCTGGATTCAGCCGGCCGCGGCCCAGAGCGGCTGCGTCGTGTCGAAGATCGAGCCGGCGGGCGAACTGCGCGGGTTGGAGGTGCTGTGGTATAAGCGGCAGATTCGCGTCAACCTGGTCCACCGCTGGGCGGCCGACGCGATCGAGTTAATTACCGAGCGCAGCTTTCCGCCGCACGAGTGGCGCCATCTGGCCATCGTCTACGACGGCTCGGGCCGGGCGGATGGATTGCAGATCTATATCGATGCGAAGCTGCAGCCCGTCAAGATCGAGCGCGATAGTCTCTCGGGCTCGATTGCCAACGGCCAGCCGTGGCGCATCGGCCGAAAGGACGAGACGAATGGCTTCGACGGGCTGATCGACGAGGTGCAACTCACTCCTCGCGCGGCTCGTCCCGTAGAAGTCGCCGATCTGTATTGGTCGCAGCTTGTCGGCGGCGCGTTGGCCGCGCCGGCGGAAAAGCGCTCGGCGAAGCAATCGCAGGCATTGCTCGAATACTATCTGGACCGTGAGGCCTCGACGGCCGACCGCGAGGCGTACCAGCTTCTGGAATCGCTCAAGCGCGAGCGGGCCGAACTGTTGGCCGGCGTGCCGACGACAATGGTCATGCAGGAGTTGGAAAAGCCTCGCGCGGCGCACCTACTCGTTCGCGGGCAATACGATCAGCCTGGCGAGCCGGTTTCAGCCGGCGTGCCTGCGTGTCTGCCGCCTTTGCCTGCCGGCGCCCCGGCCAACCGGCTGGCTTTGGCGCGGTGGCTCGTCGATCCGGCGCATCCGCTCACGGCCCGCGTGGCGGTGAACCGTTTGTGGCAGCAGTTCTTCGGCGTCGGGTTGGTCAAAACGGTGAACGATTTCGGTTCGCAGGGCGAAGTGCCCAGCCATCCGGAACTGCTCGACTGGCTGGCCGTCAAGTTCGTCAGTTCGGGCTGGGACGTGAAGGCGATGCAGAAGCGGATTGTCACGAGCGCCGCGTATCGCCAAAACATTCGCGTCGGCCCCGAACTGGCCGAGCGCGACCCCGAGAATCGGCTACTGGCTCGCGGACCGCGGTTTCGCCTGCCGGCCGAACTGATCCGCGACCAGGCGCTCGCAATCGCCGGCATGCTGACCGACACGGTAGGCGGGCCGAGCGTCAAGCCGTATCAGCCCGACGGGTTGTGGGAGGCGGTGTCGTACAACGGCGACTACAGCTACGTGCAGGATCACGGCGCCGCGCTTTATCGCCGCGGGCTTTACACCTACTGGAAGCGGCAAAGTCCGCCGCCGGGCCTGCTGGCTTTCGACGCGCCGACGCGCGAAACGTGCGTCGTGAAACGTTCTCGCACCAACACGCCGCTGCAGGCGCTCGTGCTGTTGAACGATCCGACCTATATCGAAGCCGCCCGCGTGCTGGCCGAGCGCACCATGCAACAAGCGACCACCGCCGAAGAGCGCGTGCGTTACGCTTTTCGCCGCGCGACGTGCCGGGCGCCCGAAGCCGATGAGCTTGCGGCGCTCGTCGAGCTCTACGAACAAGAGCGGGCGTCATTCGCCGCGAAGCCGCAAGCCGCCGCCGAGTTGCTCGCTGTCGGCGAGTGGCCGCGCGACGAAAAGCTCGACCCGATCGACCACGCCGCCTGGACCAGCCTGATGGGGGTGCTGTTGAATTTGGACGAAGTCGTCACGAGGCCTTGATGGACACAGCTTACAAAACGTAGCCCTGGAAATACGATCTCTGTAGGGAACGCCCTCCGTGGCGTTCCGTGCCCCGCTAGCAGTTCCCGATTCAAACGCGCTTCTCGGAATTCTCGGAACGCCACGGAGGGCATTCCCTACAGCTTCACTAAAGCCGAACCGCCGCCATGCCCACGCCCTCGGAAACCTTCATCGACCTGACTCGCCGGCAATTCTTCGGCCGTTCGTCGGTCGCGCTGGGCGCGGCGGCATTGGCCCACTTGCTGCCGCAAAGCGCGATGGCGGCGCCAGACGGCTCGCCGGATGAGACGCGAGCCAATCAAGGCGCCCTCAGCCAGCCCCATTTCGCGCCGCGAGCCAAGCGCGTGATCTACCTGTTCATGCACGGCGGTCCGGCGCAAATGGACCTGTTCGATTACAAGCCGCAGCTCAAGGCCCGGCATGGCGAGGAACTGCCCGCGTCGGTCCGCGGCAGCCAGCGGTTGACCGGCATGACCTCGGGCCAGGCGTCGTTCCCGGTCGTGTCGTCGGCGTTTCGCTTTTCACAGCACGGCCCGGCCGGGATGTGGATCAGCGAACTGCTGCCGAACCTGGCCCGCGTCTCCGATCGCATCTGCTTCGTGCGGTCGATGCACACCGAAGCCATCAACCACGATCCGGCGGTCACCTATCTGCAAACCGGGCATCAGCTCGCCGGGCGGCCGAGCCTGGGAAGCTGGCTAAGTTATGGCCTGGGGAGTGAAAGCCAGGATCTGCCGGCCTTCGTCGTGCTGCTTTCGCGCGGCAGCGCCGCCCGCCCCGACGACCCGCTCTATGCCCGGCTCTGGGGCTCGGGCTTTCTGCCGTCGAATCACCAGGGCGTCAGCTTCCGCTCCAATGGCGATCCGGTGCTGTATCTCTCGAATCCGCCGGGCGTCGACGCCGCCTCGCGGCGCAGGGCGCTTGATGCACTCAAGTCGCTCAACAGCAAGCAGGCCGAACTGATCGGCGATCCGGAAATTCGCACTCGAATCGCCCAATATGAGATGGCCTTCCGCATGCAGGCTTCCGTGCCCGAACTGGCTGACCTGAGCCGCGAGACCGAGCCGACGCTGGATGCCTACGGCCGGCACGTGCGCACGCCCGGCACGTTTGCCGCGAATTGCCTGTTGGCGCGGCGGCTGGTCGAGCGCGGCGTGCGGTTCGTGCAGCTTTATCATCGCGGCTGGGATCAACACTACAATCTGCCCAGCGATTTGCGTCTGCAAAGCGAGGACGTCGACCAGGCGTCGGCCGCCTTGCTGCGCGACCTTGACCAGCGCGGCTTGCTCGACGACACGCTCGTGATCTGGGGCGGCGAGTTCGGCCGCACGATCTACAGCCAGGGCAAGCTCGAGGCGAATAACTACGGCCGCGATCATCATCCGCGCTGCTTCACGATGTGGCTCGCCGGCGGCGGCATTCGGCCGGGCTTCATGCACGGCGAGACGGATGACTACTCCTACAACGTCGTCCGCGACCCGGTCCACGTCCACGACTTGAATGCCACCATCTTGCACTGCCTGGGCATCGACCACACGCGATTGACCTATCGCTTCCAAGGTCGCGACTTCCGCCTGACCGACGTCCACGGCCGCGTGGTGCGCGAGATTTTGAGCTAATTAGCGCGTCGTTGACATCGCGGCGTCGCGCGCAGTAATTCGCTTCATGAGCGAGGCGCCGAAGTGTTGGACCTCCAAAAAGTTGGCCGCTTCCGGAGCCGGCTTGTAGACGCGAAACGCTCGCATGATTCCCAGCGTCGCGGCGCTTTCCAGCGGGCTGTAGAAACTTGCGTCGCCGTCGAGAAAATACGGCTGCTTCGCCCAATACTCCATCTGCGCCGCGTTGAGAAAAAAGCACCCCGCGTGTGGGTTGCTCCCTCGAACGCAACGTATCGTAGTTCCCATGAAGTCGAGCGCGAATTCGGGATCGATCATGGCGTTTTGGAAGCGGGCCGTCGCTTCGGGCGGCAACTCGCCGTCGATATACGCCTTTCGAGGCATGTTGGAATGCGCTCCCTCGTAACGGTTGGGCTGCAGCAAGTAGTCGGCGCCGGCGAGCTCGACGAAGGCGCCGAGCTTGCGAAATAGCCATGCGTCGTGCAGCACGAGGTCGTCTTCCATGTAGCAATAATAGTCGAACTTTCCCAGGCTGTCGCGCAAGATGGAATGGCACCCGAACCCTAGGAATTGCGGCTTAGCGCTGCGCGGCGCGTGAAAGAAGTATCCGGGCGGCAGCCGGACTTCGTCCAACAGGTGGTTCACGCCATCCGTGCAGACGACGACCGTGGCGTCGTAAAGCGTCAATTCGTTCGCCGCGTGGCAATTCGGCCGCGTTAGGTCGGTCGTGTATTGCTCGCCGCCAAATAACTCCTGGATCGAAGCCAGGCAGCGCGTTAATCCTGCGACACGCGCCCTGCGCGTTTGGTTCCCCGAACCGTGAATCGAGCCTCGGCGCAGCCGGTAAAAATGCGGAACCGTGACTAACACGCGTCGCCTATTTGTCGCGCCGTTTTTCTCGGAAGCAGTTCGGTTCAGCGCCGCGAACGCTGCGCTGCGATAACTATTCGGAACAATTCGCGTGCTTGCCGCGCCAGACAAAGGCGTCGCCACTGTCGCGGCGAGCTCGGCGGCTCTTGGACGGCGAGCCGCCCATCGCTTCTCGCCCGGCAGGTAAGTTTCGCGAACGCGAGCGTACATTTCCAGCATTTTCGGCAAGGTGCGTTCGAGGGCGTACTTCTCTTCGATCAGCCGCGCCGCGTTTTGGCCCAGTTCGCGGCGCCGCTCGCGGTCGTCGAGCACGTCCAGCGCCAGTTCCGTAAAGCGATCAACGTCAAAAAAACCGGCCAGCAATCCGTTGCGGCCGTGTTCAATCACCTCTTGGACCGGCGCCGTGTCGGACGCAAGCACCGCACAGCCACAGGCCATGGCGTTGAAGAGCGACCAGCTCAGAACGAACGGGATCGTCAAATAAAAGTGCAAGTCCGACAGGTTCAATACGCGGGCCAGCTCCACGGGTGGCAAACGGCCGGTGAAGATAAAGCGGTCGAGATCATACGTGTCTTGCTCGAGCACCCATTGACGAAAAGTTCGCCCGCCGAGATACAACTCGTCGCCCCCGTAGCAGACGCGGTCTTCGCCCACGCAGACGAAAACGACGTCGCGGCGCGCATCGCAAATCCGCTTGGCGGCCCGCATGAAGATGTCGAAGCCGCGCGTCGATTCGAAGCCCCGTGAAACATAAGTAACGATGCGCACCTCGGGTGGAATCTCTCGGCCGGCGATGGTTCGCGGGCCGATTTCTTCGGCGCTCAGCTTTCTCCAAATGCTCCTATCAACGCCGTCGAAGATCGTCTGCAACTTCCCTTGGTATTCTTGGGGGAACGCGCCGCGCTGGAATTCCGTCGGCGCGTATCCCGCCGCGCAAGTTTGCAAGTCGAGCAGCAGCATCGCGTTGCGCGCCGCGGCCCGCAGCACGTTGAGTTCGGTCGAGGGAAAGTCCGGGCGAAAATCGAGATCCGCGCCGTAAGCGCGGTAGTAATACTCGAAATAGTTGATGATCGGGCAGTCGTAGAGATCCGCCAAAAACGCTGTCGAGCCGAAGCCGCTGTGTCCAACCACCAAATCGGGCTGGATGTCCGGCCGGCGCTTGAGCGTCTCGTACACCGCGTGACTGTGCCAGACGAAATTCTCGAACGACCGGCTGCAATAATGAGACTCGCGCCGCGCGCCGCCGCGGGTGCGGTACTGAATCCGCTCGATCCCGCCAATCTTGGCGTCGGGGTGCTCGCAGACGAACGTACAGCGATAGCCGTGCTGCTCGACGAGATGATGCGCAATATGCCCGAATTGAGCGGGAAAGTTCTTGTGGACGAATAGGACGTGCATGCCAACTCCCTCTCCCTCTGGGAGAGGGCCGGGGTGAGGGCGACTAGTTCCTTCGATCTCGGCGAGACCCGTCGGGCGAGGGCAGCCTCGTCGCCAACCTTACCGATCCGCTTCGAAGCCCCATGAATGCTTGGCGCCGACAACGCCCGCCAGCCCTGCCGCCGGTTCGTCGAGGTAGCCGATGTCTGGCCACGTTCCAAGAGCCGCGGCCGCGCCCGCAGGCGGCTCACTGCCGGTGCCGTGCGTCGGCGTGCCGGCCGCCCAGTCAACTCCGGTTAAGTCAGCGAAGGCGGCATCCGACGAATTCTCGTCAGGCCTCGCTCTCGGAGAATCGCCCTGCGGACCTTCCCCCGGCGCGGGGAAGCGGCGAGTCGAAAGCCCAATGGCCAAGGCCATGATGTCTTGCGGCTCGATGCCCGGCGGCAGGTCGGGCAATCCCAATAAATGCCCTACCTCGTGAGTCACCGCCGTCAGCAGGTCCGCGTGCCCATACGCCGGGCTGCCGGGCAGGGCGAGGCGCTCCGTCGGACCGTCGGCGACCGCGAAGGCGCCGCCGTCCTTTCGCCTGTCGTCCACGAACCAGCCGTACCCCGCCGCGTTGTCGTCGAGCCAGATTTCGTCGTCGGTCGTTTCGCCCAGCAGCGAGCCGGGCAGGTCGGTGATCTTGACCGTCGCCGCGGCAAGCCGGCTCTGGACGAATGCCGGATCGACGCCGGCCGCCTCCCATTCGCGGGCGGCGGCCTGCAAAAACGGCCGCACCTGGGCCGGCGCGATCGACGCGGGCTGCGCGCCGCTCTCTCGCGGCGGCAGGTTGAGCATCAGCGAGGAGCCGCCCGAATCATCGTCCTCGATGATCGTCACGTCCGCAGAACTCGGCGAGCCGACGACATAATGGTTATCGGCTTCGAGGTTTAAAGAAAGATCCTCGTCCGGCTCGCCATACCCGTCGTCGTCGAGCAGCGTGGGCGTGACCGTCTGCGTCGTCTGCTGGTCGGCGAACACGACCGAATAGCCGGACTCCGTATAGTCGGTCCCGTCGACGGCCGATCCGCCCCAACTGAAATAGACCGTCACGCTGCCCGACATTTCTCCGCTGCGCGTGATCGTATACGTCACGCCGCCTCCTTCCGCGACCGAGGATGGCGCGCTGACGGTGAACGTCGGCTCGGTGTCTTCTTCGAGGAGCACGTCCGCGGACCCGGGCGAACCAATGACGTAGTGATTGTCTGGTTCGAGGCTCAGCGAAAGGTCTTCGGGCTCTTCCCCTGCCAGTTGGTCATCGAGCAGCGTGGGCGAAACCGTCTGCGTCGTTTGGCCGTCCGCGAACACGACCGAGTACGTTGAAGTCGTATAGTCCTCACCCGGAACCGCCGATCCGCCGTAACTGAAATAGACCGTGACGCTGCCCGACGTTTCTCCGCTGCGGGTGATCGTATACGTCAGGTCGCCGCCTTCCGAGACCGAGGACGGCGCGCTGACGGTAAACGTCGGCTCGGTGTCTTCCTGGATGGTGAGGTCGCCGTAGCCGGGGGTGTCGATGTCGTAGAATTGGCCCGACTCGATGGAAAGCTCCACGGTTTCGGCCGGCGACTCGACGATCTGGTCGTCGATCGGCGTGATGTGGACGACCGCCTGCGACTGCCCAGCCGGAATGACGATGCTCGCGGGCGAGGGCGAGACGGTATAATCGCCGTCCATGTCCGAGTCGCTGGTCGAGAAATTGACCGTCAGGTCGAAATCGTTCGGCCCTTCGCGTTCGATCGTCACCAGCCCGTCGGTCGCCGGCTCTTCCGTCGCGTCGCTGGTTCCTCCGACTTTCACTTGGTCTTTCACGACGGTGACCGACCTCCACCAATAGTTGCCTTCGAAGCCGGCGCTCGACTTAGCGATGGCGAAGAATTTGTACGTGCCCGGCGCCAGGTTGACCGGGCTGATCGTAAGCGAGACGTCGCCGAAACCATTATTATTTACCGGCACCGTGCCGAGGTCCACGTCCCCGCCATTTTGACCGTCCTGGTCGAGCACGCCGTTGTTGTTGTCGTCGAACCAGAAGGTCACCTGCGTGACGGTGATTTTGTCGTGTACCCCGTCGGAAGGCTTGACGATGCCGACGTTCTTCGCCGTCAGCGTCAGTTGGCCGCCCTCGGGCACAGGATTCGGATTCGCGTCGAGGCCGTTGACTTGAGGGTGCGAGCCGTCCGGAACTTCGTAGTCGTTCGGCGTTGGCGGGTTGGTCACCGGCGGGTTGAGATAGTTGTTGCCTCCGCCGCCGACAACGGTCGCCGTGGTGTCGCCCCCGTTGCCGTTGACGGAATCATCCCCGTCGCCCCCGTTGATGTAGTCCTTGAACGGGGTGCCGGTGATCGTATCGTCGCCCGCTCCGCCGTTGATCGAGTCGCCGTATTGCCGGTTGGCCCCGTCTCCGGCCTCGATCATGTCGTCGCCGTCGCCGCCGTCGAGGTAGTCGAAGGCATCGAGATCGGAGATGTAATCGTTCCCCGAGCCGCCGTAGACGGTGCTCGACGCGATCGGCACTCGAGGCGCGGAGAAGTTCTGTGCACCGGCAGTGCTTTCTGCGTAAAGGTCGTCATCGCCTCCCATGCCGTAGATGATGTCGTACCCTCCCTCGGTTCCGTTGCCGTTGCCGCCGTAGATGGTGTCGGGACCTGGGCCGCCGATAATGCTGTCATTGCCGAAGCCGCCTTCGGCGTACTCGCCGAACTCACCCAAACTGATCGTGTCGTTCCCGGAAAGCCCGAAAACTTCAGCCCCGTCCCGCGGGAGGTTGGTGAACCCGTTCGCCGCCTTGACGCCGGTGAGGTCGAGGATATCGGCGTACTCGCTCCCCCTCGACGTGGATGCTCAGCACATTGGCCGCGGGAGCCAGCGGGTTCGACTGGCTCCCGTCGAACACGTTAACCCCGTTCGCGAGGACATCGACGTAATAAGTTCCGTTTGTCTGCGAGGCGGTCACGACGTCGTTGTCCCCCGCGTTGTCCATCGCTTTGTCGAAGACGCTGAGCGCCGATCCGTTCCAGCTTACCGACGAATCGAGCACCAAGCGGCGCTCGAGTCGATCGAGCACGAGCTTGCGCGCGTCGACCGTGCGGCCAATGCTTCGGGTCTTCCATCCATTGCGGCGTTTGCGTGATTTGGCTCGTGACATGTTCCCCTCCTTTTTAAAGCTACCGCTTTTCACTACGCGTTCCTTGCCCGAAACCGCCGGTTCGATGTTCTCTGCCGCGCCGTTCGCCTGGGCCGCCGCTAGCGCCTCCGGGCCATGTGCCTCCCTGCAGGCGCCCGCCCCCGCTCCGATCCGATCCGCGGGGTGCTCCGCGAGGCGGAGCCCGCCCGGGCCCTCGTTGCCGTGTTCCGTCTGCCCGCCGACGCGGCGGGAGCGCCAACCGTGTGTCGTCCGGCTCGCGGCCTGCCCCGATGGCGCTTCGCTCGTCGCGTTCCGGAGCGGCGCCGCCGCGTCCTTCGATCTCGCGAGCCGCGCGCTGTAAAAATTCCTCTCGCGTGCTAGGCCGTTCTTCCTCGCTCGGCCGTTCGTAGACCTGCACGGATATCGGTGAGAGATGCTTCGCAAGCCGTTCCTGCGTCCCGGCCTGGAACCACGGGTCGTGGACCATAAACGCGCGCAATTTCGGGGCGTCCTTCAGCGCAAGCAGGCCGGACTCGGAGACGCGGCCGCCTCTTATATCGAGCGACTCAAGCCGCGGCGCCTTGGCGATTTGCGCCAGGTCCGCGTCGGTGAGGCCGTCGCCGAGGATGTCGAGCTGCACGAGCCGCGGCAGGCGCGCGACCGAATCGAAGACCGGCCCATTATCGGTCGCGCTGATCGAAAGACGCAGGTTTTGCAGCTCAGGCAATTCGCTCAGATCGCGGAGTCCTCTTCGGGTCACCGTCCGGGGTAGGACGAGCCGTGATAGCCGCTTCAAAGCGGTAATCCGGCGCAGCCCGGAATCCCCAACGCGCGTGGACCACAGCAGGAGTCCCTCCAATCGGCGAAACCTTACGACCACCTCCATCTCCTCGTCGCCCACGGAGGGGAAGGCGAACTGAAGATTCGTTAGCGCCTCGGCGCCCAAAAATTGCTCCAGGCCGCGGGAAGTGATTGAAGCGGAGCCTAAGAGCCACAAGCAGCGGAGGCGCGTCAGGCCGCGACAGTGCGAGCAGCCCTCGTCGGTGATTAGCTTGCTGCGAACGATTAGCGTCTCCAACCGCGTCAGCCGGCCGACGAGCGCCATGTCGGCGTCGGTCGTCTGCATCGGGTGAAGATCGGCGTGGAAGGCGTGCTCGCACCGCTGGGCGATTTTTTTCGGGAACAGCTTCCAGAACCATTGCGGCGCGGCGGGGACCGTCTGGATCCTTCCGCCGGCGTTCCGAAGCTGCTCGATCGCTTCGTACTCCGCCGCGAATTGGTCCAGCTTCGTGCGCGTCCACCAACTGCCGACCGCGGCGGCGAAGACGAGCACGAACAGCCCGCGCAGGCTGTAGCTCAGCCAGCGGCGGCGCCGCTTCGGTGGTCGCGGATTATCTGATTGCCGGTTATCGAGCGAATCGCTCATCTTGCGCCTCGCAAAACGAATTCACGTTTCCACGGAGCAGCGTTGCTCAACTACCATCGCGCGCCTCCCGGACGCACGCGATCAGAACGATCGAAGAAATCCCGCACCCGCCGCGGCCTCATGCTTCCCCTTTCCCGCGGCACAACCCCCGTTGACGCAAAAACCAAGACGCGCCTGCCCGACAACGCGCCGAATCTTATCGCAACCGCGGACCGATCGCAAACATTTTCTTGAAAAAATCTCCAAACTCGCACGACTCGGTGCGATCAAAAACTTTCGGATATCCTCCGCGTTACCGGCCCGATTCGCAAACCAGATGCGCGGCGACGAAATCCTCATCGGTCGTTTCGCCCAGCAGCGAGCCGGGCAGGTCGGCGATCTTGACCGTCGCCGCGGCAAGCCGGCTCTGGACGAATGCCGGATCGACGCCGGCCGCCTCCCATTCGTGGGCGGCGGCCTGCAAAAATGGCCGGATTTGCGCCGGCGTAATCGACGCGGGCTGCGCGCCGCTTTCGCGCGGCGGCAGGTTGAGCATTAGCGAGGATCCGCCGGAATCATCGTCCTCGACGATCGTCACGTCGGCAAAGCTCGGAGAGCCGACGTCATAATTCGTGCCGGATTCCAGGTTCAACGAAAGATCCTCGTCGGGCTCGCCGTAGCCGTCGTCGTCGAGCAACGTCGGCGTGACCGTCTGCGTCGTCTGCTGGTCGGCGAACACGACCGAATAGCCGGACTCCGTATAGTCGGTCCCGTCGACGGCCGATCCGCCCCAACTGAAATAGACCGTCACGCTGCCCGACATTTCTCCGCTGCGCGTGATCGTATACGTCACGCCGCCTCCTTCCGCGACCGAGGATGGCGCGCTGACGGTGAACGTCGGCTCGGTGTCTTCTTCGAGGAGCACGTCCGCGGACCCGGGCGAACCAATGACGTAGTGATTGTCTGGTTCGAGGCTCAGCGAAAGGTCTTCGGGCTCTTCCCCTGCCAGTTGGTCATCGAGCAGCGTGGGCGAAACCGTCTGCGTCGTTTGGCCGTCCGCGAACACGACCGAGTACGTTGAAGTCGTATAGTCCTCACCCGGAACCGCCGATCCGCCGTAACTGAAATAGACCGTGACGCTGCCCGACGTTTCTCCGCTGCGGGTGATCGTATACGTCAGGTCGCCGCCTTCCGAGACCGAGGACGGCGCGCTGACGGTAAACGTCGGCTCGGTGTCTTCCTGGATGGTGAGGTCGCCGTAGCCGGGGGTGTCGATGTCGTAGAATTGGCCCGACTCGATGGAAAGCTCCACGGTTTCGGCCGGCGACTCGACGATCTGGTCGTCGATCGGCGTGATGTGGACGACCGCCTGCGACTGCCCAGCCGGAATGACGATGCTCGCGGGCGAGGGCGAGACGGTATAATCGCCGTCCATGTCCGAGTCGCTGGTCGAGAAATTGACCGTCAGGTCGAAATCGTTCGGCCCTTCGCGTTCGATCGTCACCAGCCCGTCGGTCGCCGGCTCTTCCGTCGCGTCGCTGGTTCCTCCGACTTTCACTTGGTCTTTCACGACGGTGACCGACCTCCACCAATAGTTGCCTTCGAAGCCGGCGCTCGACTTAGCGATGGCGAAGAATTTGTACGTGCCCGGCGCCAGGTTGACCGGGCTGATCGTAAGCGAGACGTCGCCGAAACCATTATTATTTACCGGCACCGTGCCGAGGTCCACGTCCCCGCCATTTTGACCGTCCTGGTCGAGCACGCCGTTGTTGTTGTCGTCGAACCAGAAGGTCACCTGCGTGACGGTGATTTTGTCGTGTACCCCGTCGGAAGGCTTGACGATGCCGACGTTCTTCGCCGTCAGCGTCAGTTGGCCGCCCTCGGGCACAGGATTCGGATTCGCGTCGAGGCCGTTGACTTGAGGGTGCGAGCCGTCCGGAACTTCGTAGTCGTTCGGCGTTGGCGGGTTGGTCACCGGCGGGTTGAGATAGTTGTTGCCTCCGCCGCCGACAACGGTCGCCGTGGTGTCGCCCCCGTTGCCGTTGACGGAATCATCCCCGTCGCCCCCGTTGATGTAGTCCTTGAACGGGGTGCCGGTGATCGTATCGTCGCCCGCTCCGCCGTTGATCGAGTCGCCGTATTGCCGGTTGGCCCCGTCTCCGGCCTCGATCATGTCGTCGCCGTCGCCGCCGTCGAGGTAGTCGAAGGCATCGAGATCGGAGATGTAATCGTTCCCCGAGCCGCCGTAGACGGTGCTCGACGCGATCGGCACTCGAGGCGCGGAGAAGTTCTGTGCACCGGCAGTGCTTTCTGCGTAAAGGTCGTCATCGCCTCCCATGCCGTAGATGATGTCGTATCCTCCCTCGGTTCCGTCGCCATTGCCGCCGTAAATGGTGTCGGGGCCTGAGCCGCCGACGAGCGAATCGTTGCCGAAGCCGCCGTAGGCGATCTCGCCGAGGCCTCCCAGGTCGATCGTATCGTTGCCCGCGTTGCCATACACCTTGACGCTGCCCGCGACGAGAGAGGTGAACGGGCCCTTGTACACGCCGTTAAGGTTGATCGTATCGCCGAAACCGGGGCTGATGCTGCCTTGGACCGTGATGGTTTGGACCGCCGCGGCCTTGCAATTGTTCTGAGGATCGGAACCGTCCCAATAAACGCCGTTTGTATCGGCGATTTCAACCCAGTGGTTGAGGGTTCCGTCGTCGTAGATTTCGGCGTACAACCCCTGCACGCCGCCGCTTGCATCATAGACGTTCAGGAACCCGTTGTTCGGGTTCCAGCCCACATCCGCCGCGAGTACGAGCCGGCGCTCCATCCGTTCGAAGCGAGCCGCCGCCGCTTTACGCGCCGCTCGGGAGCTCAAGCGCCGTGCGCGGCGTTTGCTCAGATAAGTCATCATCGAATCGCTCCTTTCGAAAAATATTGATTCCGCGCTTCCGGCGATTGCTGCGTCTTCCGAGTCCCGAACGAAATCTCTACTCGTCAAGCGTTGCACCGTGAGTGTCCCGCTCCGTCGGCCGCTTCTCGATCACTTGTCCTCGTTCGCCCCCGAACCCTCTGCGTCCAGCCGCGGCGCGATGGCTAGGCCTCGCGTAGGGATATCCAACGTCGCTCTTCGGGCCGACGTGCAGGCTGACGGGAATCGAGTTGACAAGCAGTTCGCGCTGCAGCCTCGCAGACGCGTCGTACCCCAGCGGGCTCTCCTCCAGGTGCAACGCCGAGCCGCGAGGCAGCGACGGCGCGAGCGCTCGGACCGCCGCTTCCGAAATGCGGCCGCCCCTCAC
>Ga0307373_10003031_pt1 | contig 29733 bp, 31 predicted proteins | sample OX2MG_FD_202534 | JGI IMG/M metagenome (GOLD analysis project Ga0307373, IMG submission 202534) | Soil microbial communities from Risofladan, Vaasa, Finland - OX-2 | ecosystem: Environmental > Terrestrial > Soil > Coastal area > Acid sulfate soil | place: Finland: Risofladan, Vaasa | collected... | reverse complement strand
AAGGCCGTATGCGGACCTCCAGGCGCTCAGCCACCGGCGTCCCCGCCGCCGCCTCCAGATTGGACAGGATGTCAGCGGACAGGAACCGCAGCTGGGTGGCCCAGGCCGGTTCGGTGACCCCCACGACCAGCACCCCGTCCCGAAGGCTGAGAGGCCGGGCGTGGTCGGCCACCGACGGACCGACGGCCGCCTCCCAATGGCGGAAAACCACCGCCAACACGGAGGAATCCCGGCCCCCTAAGGCCCGGGCGACCCGGTCCAGCGACTCGGCCAGTGTCCGGGGCATCCCATCATCGCCCCGCCCGAACGGCCGCCATGTACTCATGCCGCCTCCGGCGGCGATGTACTCATGCCGCCCGGACCTCTCCGGCGCCGACTGACACGACCAGCGCCGGCACGGGACCGTCGGGCAGGGGCCCGGCCGTGGTCAGCAGCGCCTGGCCCGGGGGAAGCAGCTGGATGAGCGCGGCGGAACGGACCGGATCAAGCTCGGAAAAGACATCATCGAGGAGGAGCACCGGTGCGCTCCCGACCACCGTTCCCACCAGTGCGTGAACTCCGAGGCGAAGGGCGAGCGCTATCCCGCGCTGTTCGCCCTGGGAGGCATGGGTCCGGGCCGGCATGTCGGCCAATTGGATGTCGAGCTCATCACGGTGGGGGCCGATGGTGGTGACGCCGCGCCGGAGATCCTCACGCCTTGATGCCAATAGGGCGTCGCCCAGGAGCCCCTCCCAGGAACGCCGGTAGGTGAGGGACAGATGAGCTGGGGCGGAGGTCAGTGCGGCGAAGTAGTCCGACACCAGCGGGCTCAACGAGGCGATCACGTCCTCTCTGAGGTCGGCCCAGCGCGATCCCAGCTCGGCCAGCTTGGAGTCCCACACGTCCAGGGTGGACTCGGCGTCGGTGTCCAGGCGACCGTCGCACTGACGAAGGAGGGCGCCGCGCTGGCGCAGGACCCGCTCGAGATCGGAGCGCAAGGCGTCATTGCGGGGGTGGAGGGCGACCAGGGCGCCGTCGAGCAGGTCCCGCCTTCCGGCCGGGCCGGCCTGGACCAGATGCAGATCCTCGGGAGCGAAGACACTCACCCGCAGCGCCCCGAGCAGGTCGCGGCCCCGGCGCAGGGGCTGGCGGTTGAGCAGGTAGCGGTCCCGGCCGTTGAGGGGGAGCTCGGCCTCCAGCAGCAAGGAGCGGCCGTCACGGCTGGCCTCGGCCCGCACCACGGCCCGGTCCGAACCCCGTCGGATCAGGGCCTCCCGGGGAGCACCCCGGAACGACTCCAGGGTGGCCAGGTAGGAAACCGCCTCCAAGAGGTTGGTCTTGCCCTGCCCGTTCGTTCCCCGGATGACGGTGAGGCCATCCGGATCGGGCGCCAACTCCGCCGTGGTGTAGTTACGGAAATCCGTCAGCCATAGATGATCCAGCCGCACCGGTGGTCACTGGCTCACAGGCGCACGGGCATGAGGAGATACAGGTAATCCTCGTTGCCGGCCGGGCGGATGGTGGCCGGCTTGAGGGCGTCGAGTACCTCCAGGGTGATCTCCTCGCCCCCGGCCGCCTCCAGCCCGTCGATCAGGTAGGCGGGGTTGAATCCCAGGGTCAGACCCTCGGCCCCCTCGTACTTGCCGTCGAGCTCCTCGCTGGCCTGACCGACCTCCTGGCTGTTGACCGACAGTTCGGCGCCAGAGGGACGGAGGGCCATGCGCACCGGGGTGGTGGCGTCCTTCACCAGTAGCCGGACCCGCCGGACCGCCTCGATCAGCGGCTCCCGACCGATGGTCAGCCGGTTCGGGTAGTGGGCCGGGATGAGCTGGTTGTAGTTCGGATAGTCGCCCTCGATGAGGCGGGTGGTGAGAACCACCTGTCCGACCTCGAAGCCGGCGTCGGTCGCACCCAGGCGGACGGTCAACTCATCGGCTGAGGACAGGATCCGCTGGAGCTCGTTTAGGGCCCGGGCGGGTAGCAGCACCTTCTGGCCCTCGGACAACACGCTGGTGCCGGGCAACTCCCGCTTGGCCAGGCGGTAGCTGTCAGTGGCCACCATGCGCAGACCGGTGCCGGACTCCGAGGTGAGCAGGACGCCGGTGAGCATGGGCCGGGTGTCATCCCCCGCCGCCGCCGGCACCACCTGACGGACCGCTTCGGCAAACTCCGCCACCCCCACCGACACCGCCTCCCCCGACCGCACGGGCAGGCGGGGGAAATCATCGGAGGCGTAGAGCATCACCGAGAAGTGGGCCCGGCCCGAGGAGATCTGCAGCTTGTCCTCATCGGCCTCGAATAACACCGCTCCGGGTTCGAGCGAGCGGACGATGTCCACCACCAGTCGCCCGGGCGCCACGGCCACTCCGTCGACCCCGTTGCTGATCCCCACCGAGGTTTCGATGGTCAGGTCCAGATCCGAGCCGGCCACCAGGAGCTGATCGCCCTTGACCTCCAGGCGCACCCCGGACAGGACCGGAAGGGCGCCGCCCCGACTGGCCGTGGCCCGACTGGCGGTGGCCAGAGCCTCCACCAGGGTGTCCCGCTCGCAGCGAAGCTTCACAGTTTCCCTTCCCGTCTTATTGGTTCTTTATCTAAAAGATGATTAGTGGCAGTAGTAATAGCTGTGGATTGTGGAGAACCCGCTCCCGGTGCTGGTGGGAGCCGGTTTGGTCGTCCCCAGCTCCCGCGAGGATTCCACAGGGTTGCGACACCAGCCGGTGATACCCGCGCCGTGGTCCACTCCGGTCCCCAGTCCAGATGCAATTGTCCACAGGACCGTCCACCCGGCCTGGCGCCCGGTTCAGCCATCCGAGCGGATCTGGTGAATGAGATCGGTGACCTGGTTGAAGATCTGCCGGCGCTCCCCCATGAGCCCGGTGATCTTCTCCACGGCGTGGATGACGGTGGTGTGGTCCCGTCCGCCGAACTCCCGGGCGATGGCCGGGTAGCTGAAGTCGGTCAATTCTCTGAATACGTACATTCCGACCTGCCGGGCGGTGACCAGGGGCCGCCGACGGCTGGTGCCGCAGATCTCCTCCACGCTGAAGCCGAAGGTCTTGGCGGTGGCGTCCAGGATGACCTGAGGGGTGATCTGGCGGGGCTGGTCACCGGAAACGATGTCGGACAGGACCCTCTCGGCCATCTCCCGGGTCAGGGGATGGCGGTTGAGGCTGGTGTAGGCCGACACCCGGATGAGAGCGCCCTCCAGCTCCCGGATGTTGTCCTTCACGTGGGTGGCGATGAATTCCAGGACGTCGTCGGATACGTCGACCCGCTCCGCCCCGGCCTTCTTGCGCAGGATGGCCAGCCGGGTCTCCAGTTCAGGGGGCTGGACATCCGTGGTCAGGCCCATGAGGAACCGGCTGCGGAGCCGGTCCTCCAGGGTGGCCAGGGAGCGGGGCGGCCGGTCGGAGCTGATGACGATCTGCTTGGACGCCTCGTGGAGCGTGTTGAAGGTGTGGAAGAACTCCTCCTGGAGGGCTTCCTTGTTCTCCATGAACTGGATGTCATCGACCAGGAGGACGTCGCACACCCGGTAGCGGCGCTTGAAGGCCGTGGTGGCGTTGGTCCGGATGGCGTCGACGAACTCGTTCATGAAGGTCTCGGTGGAGACGTAGCGCACGTGCCGGGTGGGGAAATTCTCCCTCACGTAGTTCCCGATGGCATGCAGCAGGTGGGTCTTGCCCAGCCCGGCCCCGCCATGGATGAAGAGGGGGTTGTAGGACTTGGCCGGGGTCTCGGCCACCGAGAGGGCGGCGGCGTGGGCGAAGCGGTTGGAGGCGCCGATGACGAACCGGTCGAAGGTGTACATCGGGTTAAGCGGCAGCTCGTCCTGCCCGGTGACCGTAACGGTGCCCACCACCCCCCCCGCCACCGGCGGGGTGATGACCGGGCGGTTCCAGGCCGCTTCGGACAACAGGCTGGCCTGCCCGGCGCCGGAATCCTCCCCAGCCGAGGTGCGCACCTCGAGCTGGATCGGCGTGTCATTCCCCGAGACGTCGAAAATGGCGTCGCGCACCATGGTCAGGTACCTACCCTCGATCCGTTCCTTGACCAGAGAATTCGGTACAGCCAATACCAAAGCCTCGGAATTGACCTGGATCGGCTGAATGGCCTGGAACCACGTCAGCCAGGTGGCGTCCGACACCTGCTGGCGCAGCAGGTCGGAACAGGATGTCCACAGCTCGGCTGCGTCGGTCACCTGGATGTCCGCCTCCACCGCGCTGCCGAATCCACAAGCCGGTCCACACTCTGTGGATAACCCGTCAAAGCCACCTGCCCCGTCCCTCAGAGGGATACCAACAGACCCCGGGGAAGGAGGGCCTGAACCAAGTTGCGGTTCAGGGAGAACCGAAGAGCGAACCTACCACCACTGTCCAGAGTCGGCACCGGCCGGAAAGCCGCCATCCGCCCTGGGGGGAACAAGCCGGGCCCGGGAATTCCGCCGGTGTGCGGGGGTGGGCGCGGAGCCTCTAACCTTGTGGGGAACTCCAGGAGCATCCAAGTGAAGCGTACGTACCAGCCCAACAACCGGAAGCGGGCCAAGAACCACGGTTTCCGCCACCGCATGTCCACCCGCGCCGGCCGGGCCGTCCTCAAGGCGCGCCGCCTCAAGGGCCGCCACCGGCTCTCGGCCTGATCGACCGGCCGCCGGCCGGTGTCGCCCACTCCGGAGCCCGCCTCGCCCGGAACCGTCTGGAGGGTCTCCTCCCGATCGAGCTTCGACCAGCTGCGCCGCCACGGGCGGCGGGTGCGGCGCGGCCCGCTTTCGGTAACCTTCCTGCAGGCCGGTGTCGACGGACCTCCCAGAGTTGCCTACGCCATCGGGCGGAGGGTGGGGGGTGCCGTGGTGCGCAACCGGCTGCGTCGCCGCTTGCGAGCGGTGGTGGCCGAATTGGCGCCCGGGATGAGCCCGGGGGTCTACCTGGTCAGCGCATCGGCCCCGGCCGTGGCGCTGGGCTATGGAGAGTTGAGATCATTGCTGAGCCGAGCGGTGTCCATGGCGGCCGATCCCCGATGACCACCACCGCCGACCCCGCCCGCCCGTTGACGGCCTTCCCCCCGGTTGCCACGGCCGGTCGCCCCGGCCGGCCCTCCCGGGCCCTCCTCGGCCTCATCCGGGTCTACCAGGCGGTGGCGGCCGGGAGGCTCTCCCGGTGCCGGTACCTGCCCTCCTGTTCTGCCTATGCCGTCGAAGCCCTGGAGCGCCACGGGGCCTGGCGCGGCTCCTGGTTGGCGGCCCGGCGGGTGGCCCGCTGCCATCCGTGGGGCGGTCACGGCGTGGATTTAGTCCCAGAGTGAGGATCCGATGACCCTGAGTGCTGTAAGCCTGAGCTCGTTGTACCGCCTGATGGCGGACCTGATGAGCGGTTGCTACGCCGTCACCCACAACTACGCCCTGGCCATCGCCCTTCTGACCCTGGCCACGGTGGGCATCACGACCCCGCTGACCTGGAAGAGCAGCCGCGGCATGATCGCCATGCAGGCGCTTCAGCCCGAAATGAAGAAGATCCAGGCGAAGTACAAGGGCGACCGGGTCGCCATGAACGAGGAGATGACCAAGCTCTACCGGGAGGCGGGCATCAACCCGCTGTCCGGCTGCCTCCCCCTTGTTCCCCAGATGGTGGTCTTCTACGTCCTCTACCACACCATCGCCAACCTCTCCCACCGGGCTACCTACGCCACCCACGCCCTGGCCGCCTCGTCCTGTCCGACGCCGGCGGGCAGAACGGCTCAGATCGTCCTGGCCAGCGGTAAGTACTCCTGCTCGGCACCCACCAATCTGGGTACCCACAGCCTGCTTTACCAGAATCTGGTAGCAGCCGGCGGCCACATGAAGGTGTTCGGCTTCGACCTCACCTTGGGGGTGAGGACGGCCCACAGCAGCGCCCTGATCGGCTGTCTCATTCTGGTGGCGCTGGTGGTGGCGGCCCAGTACTGGCAGACCAGGCAGGTGAACCGGCGTAACCCGGGGGCGGCGGCCAACCCGCAGGCCCAGATGATGCAGCGGATCTTCCCGCTCTTCTTCGGCTTCATCTCCATCAACATCCAGGCCGGTGTCAACGTCTACTTCCTGGTTTCGGCCCTCTGCCGCATCGCCCAGCAGAGCCTGATGTTCAAATACGACCCGGTACTTCGGCGTCAGTTGCTGGCGGCCCGGACCGGAAAGCCGGTGGATCTGCCGCCCCGGTCCTCCCGGGCGGCGGGCGGCGCCGGGAGCGGCTCCGGGGATCAGCCGGACAGTACGGGCGCCGGCGGTACCGGTGCAGGTCCGGGGGGGCGCCGGGGTGGCGGGGGTATCGCCCGCCTCCTGGGTCTGGCCGATCCTGATCCGGCGCCGGGAGGGTCCGGCCGGGGGGCCACCGGGAGCAGTCAGGGCCGGGGCAACCTGGACCGTTTCATCGGATCCTCCGGCGGTGCCAAGGGCACCTTGGGGGGCGCAGGCAACGGCAACGGTAAGAACACCGGGGCCAAATCCACCAACAACGGGGCAGCCAACGGGAGCAGTCCCGCCACCAACCCCGTCTCCAACGGCTCGAGCCAGTCCCGCCGCCGAGGCGGACCGGCCGGCCCTTCAGCCAAGCACCAGGACCGCAACCGCTCCAAGGCGAAGCGCCGCCGGTCCCGCTAGGAAGGATTTAAAGCTATGGAATGGGTCGAAACGACTGGTAAGTCCGTCGACGAGGCGGTTGATGCCGCCCTGGATCAGCTCGGCGTGGCTGAAGATGACGCTGAGGTTGAGATCCTCGAGGAGCCCAAGCCGGGCCTGTTCGGGCGAATGAGAGGGGAGGCCCGGGTGAGAGTCCGGGTCCGGCCGACCCAGCCCCGGCCCAAGGAGGACCGCCGGGAGCGCCGCCGCCGCCCCCCGGGCGAGGCCAGCGAGGAGGCGACCGTTTCAGCCGGTGTTTCGGCCGGTCCCGATACGACTCGCAGCACCACCCGCCGGGATGCCACTGAAGGAACCCGGAGCCGCAACGGATCGGGCGCCAACCGCCCTCGCGAAAGGGGAACGAACATGGATGAGCCAGTGCCCCTGACCACCCAAGCCCAGGAGGCCGAGGAGTTCTTGAAGGGCCTGGTCGAGCGCTTCGGTGTCGATGGGGGGGTGTCGAGCGAGATCCTGGATGAGGACAACTTCGAGATTCGTATCGACGGGGGAGACCTTGGCCTGCTCATCGGCCCTAAAGGAGTGACCCTGTCCGCGGTACAGGAGTTGACCCGGACCGTCGTCCAGCGCAAGCTCAATGCCCACAACGGCCGACTGCTGGTCGATGTGTCCGGCTATCGCCAGAAGCGCAAGGTGGCCCTGGAGCGCTTCACCAAGGAGGTGGCCGACCAGGTCCTGTCCAGTGGTCAGCGTCGCCTGCTTGAGCCCATGTCGGCGGCCGATCGGAAGATCGTCCATGACACGGTCAATGCCATCGATGGCATCTCCACGGTGTCGGAGGGCGAAGAGCCCCGCCGCCGGGTGGTCATTCTCCCCCACTCCTAGCCATAGCCGACTCCCCCGCTGTCCCTCACCCGACGCCGCCCGGCGCCGGGGCCGGGCCCGAGCGCCACACGCCTCCGACCAGCCGACCCGACACTCCCGAGGGCGGTCTCTACGCCGTCCTTGAGGAGGCCCGTGGCCTGGGCCTCCTTGGACCCGGACCGGTCGAGGGGCATATTGGCCATGCTCGGGCCATGGGGGGCGCGGCTCAGGGCGATAGCCGCCCGGTCCGGAGGTTCGCCGACCTCGGATCGGGTGGGGGTGTGCCCTCTCTGGTCCTGCTTGAGCTTTGGCCCCATGCATCGGCGGTTCTGATTGAGGCCGGACAGCGGCGGGCCGCCTTCCTGCGAGAGTCTATCGAGAGGCTGGGCTGGTCGGACCGAGCTCGGGTGGAGGAGGCTCGGGCCGAGGAGGCGGGCCGGGAGGCCGGCTTCCGAGCGCAGTTCGACCTGGTCACGGCTCGATCCTTTGGCTCCCCGGCGGTGACCGCTGAGTGCGGCGCACCTCTGCTGGAAGTTGGCGGGACGCTGCTGGTATCGGAGCCGCCCACCGGCACTGATCGCTGGCCGGTCACTCCCCTGGCCCAGCTCGGCCTCAATCCAGGTATAGCAACGAACGTCGGCGGCTATCACTTCCGAGCCCTAGTCCAGGAAGGACCGTGCCCGGGACGGTTCCCCCGCCGGACCGGCGTACCGTCCAAGCGCCCACTGTTCTAAGTAGGTCTGGTTGGGCGACCTCACCCAGGGCCACACCTGGATCCGTTTCACGTGGAACGTCGGGAGCTGAGTAGGTGGCCATCGAGGTCCGGCGTGCGGGTTTGAGAGTCAAGGCGCGTTCCACGTGGAACATGAATCACGAGTAATGCTTGACCTGCAGTGGATGGCGGACCAGGATGGGTGGGTGACGCAGTGGGGAAGCGACTGGATCGAACCCGGAGTTCCGTCTGCTCAGCCGAATGAGGGCAGCAGTCCGGAAGTACCTCCGGGGACGGATGCCTGGTCTGACCAGGGCCGGGAACCGATGGCTGACACCGATTGGGAGCCGAAAGCCGAGCGGGACGAGGGAGTCTCCGGGCAAGGCCAGCCGCCGGCAGAGCCTTCTGACCAGGAGATACCGCTGGAAGAGGCCCCGCCGGCTTCGACGGCGGGACTGGGCCGCAAGCCGCTTCCTCGGGTCATGGCCATCGCCAACCAGAAGGGCGGGGTGGGGAAGACCACCACGGCCGTCAATCTGGGGGCTGCCCTGGCCGAGCTGGGCTACCGGACCCTGGTGGTGGACCTGGACCCCCAGGGCAATGCCACCACCGGTCTCGGCATCAATGCTCGTGGACTGGATACATCCATATATGACGTATTGATGCGAGATACACCGCTGGAGGACTGTATCGAGCCCACCAGCCTGCGGAATCTGTTCGTCTGTCCCGCCACCATCGACCTGGCCGGGGCGGAGATCGAGCTGGTGCCGATGTTCAGCCGGGAGTTGCGATTACGCAAGGGACTGGAGAGGGTCCTGGATGACTTCGACTTCGTCCTCATCGATTGCCCCCCCTCCCTCGGCCTGCTGACCGTCAACGGTCTGGCCGCTGCCACCGAGGTCATTGTCCCCATCCAGTGCGAGTACTACGCCCTGGAGGGCCTGAGCCAGCTGCTGCGCAACGTCAATCTGGTCCAGGGTGCGCTCAATCCGACCCTCGAGTTGGGCGCCATCATCCTGACCATGTTCGACGCCCGGACCAACCTGGCCGAGCAGGTGGCGAACGAGGTGCGCAGTCATTTCGGGCCCAAGGTGTGCCGGAGCGTCGTCCCCCGCACGGTCAGGCTGTCGGAAGCGCCTTCCTTCGGCCAGCCCATCATCGTCTTCGACCCTACGTCCAGGGGCGCTATCGCCTATCGGGAACTAGCCAAGGAGGTGTCCGGTGGCGCGCCGCAGCGGATTGGGTAGGGGCCTTGGTGCCCTCATACCCCAGGAAATACGGGCCGGGAACGGTTCAATCCTCCAGGAAATCCCCCTGGCCAGCATCCAGGCCAACCCTCACCAGCCCCGCTCCCACTTCGACGAGGAGACGCTGGCCTCCCTCACCGATTCCATCAAGGTGTTGGGGGTCCTCCAGCCCGTACTGGTCCGGGCCACCGGTCTGGAGACCTACGAGCTGATTGCGGGCGAGAGGCGGTGGCGGGCGGCCCGGCGGGCCGGCCTCCAGAGCATCCCCGCCCTGGTCAAGACGGTAGAAGACCGGGGATCCCTGGAGCAGGCCTTGGTCGAGAACCTCCACCGTCAGGACCTCAACCCACTCGAGGAGGCAGCCGCCTACCAGCAGCTCATCGAGGACTTCCATCTGACCCAGGAGGAGGTGGGCAACCGGGTCGGTAAGAGCCGGGCCTCCATCACCAACACCCTTCGCCTGCTGCAGCTGCCTCCGGTCATCCAGAAGGCGGTGGCCGAGGGTCAGCTCAGCGCCGGCCACGCCCGGGCCCTGCTCGGAACCCCGGACCGGGCCTTCCAGGAGGCCCTGGCCCGCCGTACCGTGGTCGAGGGTCTGTCGGTGCGGGCGGTGGAGGAGGCGGTCCGGGCCCGATCGGGGGTTTCAGGACCCGAGGGACCGGATGGCCCCGACCCGAGTCGAAAGCTGCGGGGGCGTCTCCCCGAGCCCGGCTTCGCCGAGTTGGAGGAATTGCTGGCCTCCCATCTGGATACCCGGGTCAAGGTGGAGATGGCCAGGGGCAAGGGCAAGATGGTGGTCTCCTTTGCCGATCTGGAGGACCTGGAGCGCATCTATCGCCGCATGGTGGCGGGCTGAGTTCTACCAAACAACCCTCGAGGTTCGCTTTAGCTTTGAAGATCCACAACCTGTGTATGTAGTTGTGGGTAACTTCAATTACAGGTAGGAATCGAGCTCCTGCAGCAGCTGGCCCTTGCCCTTGGCCCCGACGATGCGGACCTGGGCGTCACCGTCCTTGAACAGGATCATGGTGGGGATGCTCATGACATCGAAGCGACGGGCCGTCTCCAGGTTGTCGTCGATATTCAGCTTGACCACCCGGATCTTGCCGGGGTTCTCGCTGGCGATCTCCTCGAGCACGGGGGCGACCATCTTGCAGGGGCCGCACCACTCGGCCCAGAAGTCGACCAGGACCGGCACATCCGACGACTTCACCTCTTCGTCGAAGGTCGAGTCGGTCAGATTGGTGAGATTGGCGGACATGGTCCTAACCCTTTCCGGTTTCTGCCCTATTTAGGCGATCCGCAGGGTGAAACCATCTCCGCCCCGGGAAGATTCCAGGGGCCGGGTCTGGGGGGTGCTGCCCTGCTGACGACCGCGTAAGTACTGAGGGTCAGGCCGACGGGCGGGCCCGGTCCAGGGCCCGGCGGCCGGTCACGGCCCAGGCCGCCCCGGACACCCCGGCCACCACCGTCGACGCCAGCTGGGTGGCGCTGGCGTAGTGCAGGTGGTGGCCGGTCGAGATCCACAGGGACCACAGCCATCCGATGGGGGGGAAAATCCCGGCCACGGCCACGCCCAGTGGGCTGGGACGGCGTTCCAGGACGATGAGGGCTTCGCCGATGACTATCCCATACAGGAGGCAGGCGATCACGGCCAGGATGCCGCTGAGGCTGTACTCGCCCAGGATGGCGCCGCCGAGGGCGGACAAGGCGGCGGCGCCCAACAGCGCCAGGGGGGTGCGCATCGGCAGGTGAGGGTAGTGTCCGACCCGCCATGGAGCCGACCAGGACATCCACGCCGGACCCGTCGGGCTCAGGGCCATTGGCCGGCGGTCTGGGTTCGATCGGAGCCAACTGGCCGGCCCAGGTGGCCGATGGCGTCGAGACGGCCGTGGGCCTGGTCCGGGACAAGGCGGTCCGTCCGGCCACGGTCCTGGCCCGGGGTCTCGTGTACGGCCCCCTGGTGGCCATCATCGGATTGGTGGCCCTGGTTCTGACCGCCGCCGCCGCCGTGCGGGGCCTCAACGAAATCCCCGGATTCCGGGACTGGATCAGCCTTGGCGCCATCGGGGGACTTTTCACCCTGGTCGGATTGTTCCTGCTCTGGCGCGGACGGTCCGCCGGCGGAACCACCAAGAGGTAGAGCAATGGCCGAGGAGTTCGAGGTCGTGATCGTCGGGTCAGGCCCGGCCGGTCTGACCGCAGCCATATACACAGCCCGGGCCAATCTGGCCCCGCTGGTCATCGAGGGCGAGCCCAGCTCAACCTCTGACCAGCCCGGCGGCCAGCTCATGTTGACCACCGAGGTGGAGAACTTCCCGGGGTTCGTGGACGGGATCATGGGACCCGAGCTGATGACCACTCTGCGTGCCCAGGCCGCCCGCTTCGGCGCCCGCTACGTGACCGAGAAGGTCTCCCGGGTCGATCTCTCCGCCTCCCCCTTCGGGCTCTGGGTGGGCGACCCCACCGCCGCCGAACCGACCTACCGGGCCCGTTCGGTCATCGTTTCCACCGGTGCCCAGTCCCTCATGCTCGGCATCCCGGGGGAGGACCGCCTGCTCGGTCACGGCGTCTCGACCTGCGCCACCTGCGACGGCTTCTTTTTCCGGGGCCACCGCATCGCCGTGGTGGGAGGCGGGGACTCGGCGGTGGAGGAGGCGACCTTCCTGACCAAGTTCGCAGATCGGGTGACCATCATCCACCGCCGAAAGGAGCTCCGCGCCTCCAAGATCATGCAGGACCGGGCCTTCCGCAACGAGAAGATCGACTTCATCTGGGACTCGACGGTGGACGAGGTCCTGGGCGAGGGTTCGGTCAGCGGCCTGAAGGTCCGCAACCTGGTCACCGGGGAGGTCAGCGAGCAGCCCTTCACCGGGTTGTTCGTGGCCATCGGGCACACCCCCAACACCGGGCTGTTCAAGGGTCAGCTGGACATGGAGGACAGCGGGTACCTGATCACCCACGACGGGACCCGGACCAACGTCGAAGGTGTCTTCGCCTGCGGGGACGTCCAGGACCACGTCTACCGCCAGGCCATCACCGCCGCCGGATCCGGTTGCATGGCCGCCATCGACGCCGAGCGCTGGCTGGAGGCCCGGGCCGGCTGAGGCCAAGAACGAAAATTCTCCATCAAGCGACGCGCGGCAAAAGTCCGGGGTCTGTCTTCAAGTTGCATGCCCCGGTCCGCGCCACTCCGAGTGGTCGTTAGCAGTCGCCCGGGGTTGGGCCTCCGGGCAATGCGGCGGGCGTGGTCCGAAGGACCCGGGTGCCCGCCGCCAGCAGTTCAGACGGCGGTGTGGTAGGTGACCCCGATGGTGCCCGGGCCGCAGTGGGAGCCGATCACCGGGCCGATGTCGCCCACCACTATCTCCTCCCGGGGGTAGAGCGCGCCGAGCATGTCGAGGAAGGCGTCGAGGTCGGGGGCGGCCCCGTTGATCACGCCCAGGTTCTCGATCCGCCCGGCCGCCTTGACCTTGTCGACCACGTAGGCGAGGGCCCGGCCCCGGGTGCGCTGCTTGGACTCCTCGGCCACGGCCCCGTCCTGGATGCGCAGGATGGGCTTGACCGAGAGGACCGAACCCAGCAGGGCCCGGGCCGATCCGATCCGCCCGCCCTTCTTCAGGTACTCGAGGGTGTCCAGGGCTCCGAAGACCCGGGTCCGGGGGACCAGGTCCTCGACCGTTCCGGCCACGTCTTCCAGGCTCTTGCCCCCCGCCGCCGCCCGGGCCCCGGCCAGAACCATGATCCCCTGGCCCAGGGTGATGGAGGTCGAATCGATGACCCGGACCGGGATGTCCAGGTCCTCGGCCCCCTTGACGGCGGCCTGATGGGTGGCCGACAGGGCGGAGGAGAGGCTCACGCAGACCACCCCGGTGAATCCGTCCTCGCCCGCCTTCTGGAAGACGGCCCTGAAGGCCCCGGGGGACGGGGCGGCCGTCTCGGGCAGGACGGCGGAGGCGGCACAGCGGGACCAGAACTGATCCGGGGTCAGGTCGCGCCGATCGACGAACTCCTCGCCTCCGAAGCGGATGGTGAGGGGCACGATGTCGACGGCCAGCTCATCGACCAGGGCCTGGGGCAGGTCACAGGCGCTGTCGGTCACAACCTTGATGCCGGCCACTGAGTTCCCTCCCCGACGGGCCCGCTCGGCCCGGCCCCAGGCAGATTAGGCGGCCCGCCCCCGGGCCATCACCCCCGCCATCACCCCGGCCGTGGCCAGATACGCACCGCCTCCGACGGCCACGGCCAGGACCAGCCGCCCGGCCAGCACGGCCGTGCTCTGACCGGTGATCACGGCCCCCACCAGCGCCACTCCCAGCGCCATGACCAGGGTAGGCACTCCCACCCGGCCCAGGTGGGCCAGCAGGCGCCCGCCCTCGATGCCGTCGAGCCGGCGGCGCAGGCTGACCAGGGCCACCCCGGCCGCCGCCGTGTAAGCGATGGACACCGACAGGGCGAGGCCGCGGACGCCCAGGGAGGGGTAGAGAGCGATCGCCCCGACAATGTTGATGCCGTTCTCCAGCAGGTAAAGCAGAAACGGGGTGCGGGCGTCCTTCATGGCCTGATAGCTGCGGACCAGGAGCTGGAACACGCAGAACCCGGGCAGTCCCACCGCCAGCAGGGCGGTTGTGACGGCGGCCCGGTCGGCGCCGGTCGTGGTGGTGGCCCCGTGGCGCAGCACAACCTCCAGGGCGGGCCGGGCCAGCAGGAGGTAGGCCACGGCCGCCGGCACGACCAGGGAAAGCATGGCCCGCAGGCCCCCGGCCATCCGCCGGCGGAAGGCGACCAGGCGGTGGCGGGCCCAGCTGTCGGCCAGCGCCGGCTGGATGGCGCTCATGAGGGAGACGGCAGCGATGCCGTAGGGGAGCTGGAAGAAGGTATAGGCCGTCATCCAGACCGTCACGTCCCCGGTCCGGCGATTGGCCAGGAGCAGGACGACCCACAGGGCGACCTGGTTGGTGGCCACGAAGCCGAACGTCCAGCCCGAGAGGCGCAGCATCTGACGCACCACCTCATGGCCGGGGTCCCACACCCAGCTGAGGCGGATGCCCGCTCCCCTCAGGGCGGGGAGCTGGCCGACCAACTGCACGGCCACGCCGGCGGTGGTCCCGAGACCGAGCAGCCAGTAGGCCCCGGCATGGCTCGACACATTGCCGACGCTCATGCCGTGGGCGATATTGCGCACCATCAGGAGGACGAATATGACCAGGACGTTGTTGGCGATCGGCGTGAACATCGGCACGGCGAATCGTCTCCGCGTATTGAGCAGCGCCGTGCACAGCACGATCCACCCGTAGAAGGCCAACTGCGGAGCGAACATCCGCAGGAGCCCGGTGGCGGCGTGGTCCTCGGCGGCGGAGTGGGCCGTGCCGAAGGTGTAGATCCGGATGAGCTCGGGTGATGCGACCTCGAACAGCGCCGTCATCACCACCAGCAGGACCGTGACCAGGCTGACCACGGCCGAGATGGCCCTCCAGGCCTCGGCTTCGTTCCGGGTTGCCAGGCGGTCCACGAACACCGGGATGAGCGTGGCCGAGAGCACTCCGCCCAGGACGAAGTCGAAGACGATGTTGGGGGTGGTGTTGGCCAGGTTGTAGGCGTCGGTCAGGCGATGGGTCAGGCCCAGGGCGTAGGCGAGGGCCACCACCCGGCCGAAGCCGGTGAGCCGGGAGAAGAGGGTCCCCACCGACATGACCAGGGCGGCCCGCCCGGTCCGTTCCCCGCCCGATACCTCACTCATCCCGCTCGACCAGGCGGCGGTTGCGTCGGCCCTTCTGCAGAGCCCGTCCCCACCAGAAGGCCAGGACCAGTAGGGCTGCCACCGACAGGAAGATGCCCACCCCGGAAAAGGCCCGGGATGTGACGTAGAGATCGGCCGAGGACATCGGTTGGCTGCCGGCGGCGGTGAAGACCTTCACGTCCATCTGGAACCGTCCGGTGGTACGGGCGATCACGGGCACGAGCCAGGTGGTGTTGCGCAGGCTCAGGGTGAAGGTCTTGGACACGCTGTCCTGACCGCCGGCCCCGCTGAAGCCCAGCCGGGTGCTCGACAGCTGGACCCGGACCCGGACCGGCACGGGCAGGTCGGACACGATGGAAAGCGGTATGCGGCCCTGTCGGGCGGTCAGGGTTATGGCGGAAGCCACCACCGTCACCTGGCTGAGCTCGTTTTGGACCTGCCTGGAGGCGGTGCTCAGGTAGGCGGCCCGCTGGGTCGGGCTGAGACCACTCGCTTCCGAGGCCAGGATCAGGTCAGACGCCGACAACAGGGTCGGGACCGGGCGGGTCAGGGAACCGGCCAGGGCTCCCAGCTGGGCCCGCAGCGTGCGGATCCGGGCGACGTCGAGGCCGGGCTTGCGGGTGGCCGAGGCCGAGGGAGGCCCGGTGGGAGTGGCGGGGCTGGTGGAGGCGGGGACGGACATGGCCTCATCCAGGGTGGTCGTCTGAAGGAAGGGCCCGGTGGCCAGGCCCCCCATCAGCTCGGTCAGGGCGGCCTTGTCCGGCGCCCAGTAGCGGGGGGCGACGGCGGCCACCACCCGGGGCTCGGGGACCAGCGATCCGCCCTGGTAGTACTCGAGATTGGGGTTCTCGAAGTACACCAGGGCCAGGTCGGCCAGCAGCTCGTGCACGGCCAGTAGGGGATCACTCATCTGCAGGTCCGAGGCCAGGCCGGGGTCACCCGAGATGGATGGATAGGACACCGCCCCCACGGCCAGCGGAAAGGGTTGGTCCGGGGTGAGTCGGGCCCCTCCCACTCCGGCGTCGGCGGCGGGGATCAGTAGGCGCCGGGCGCCGAGGCTGGCCAGGGCCGCCACCGTGTCCCGGTCGAGAGGACCCTGGACCAATCCGGTGGCCCCGGAAGGTCGGAGCCCGAGCTCCGCTTCATCGATGTCCGCGCCGCGGGTGGTCTGGGTGGCCAACTCGGAGGTGAGGCCGGCGTCGACCAGTGCCGCCGGGTCGACGCCGGTGAAGGGCTGGGCCAGGACCTGAACGTCGGGGCTCATCCGGCGCAGCGCCGTCAAGACCGAATGGGCCACCGACTCGGGCGTGTCGGCCAGGGCGGCCAGGGTGGAAGGGTCGGGGGCCAGGGTCAGGGCGTCGGGTCCGTGGAGGGCCAGTCCGCCGACCAGCTGGTCGAGTCGGGAGAGGTCGGCGCCGTCGATCCTGCGGCCCCCGGCGGGGGTCAGGGGGGAGGGCCCGGCGACGGGAACGACCAGGGCGAAGCGGAGCGGATTGGCGGCCCGTCCCGGGTCCACGATGACCAGGTGGGTGATAAGACGGGCCTCGGCTCCGCCCGTGTCGGCATCCCGTACGGTCAGCTCGACCGGATAGACCCCGGCCACGGCCCCGGTCTGCAGTCCGTAGGGGGCGCTGCAGAGCGGACTGGGCTCGGCGTCGATGGGAATGCATATCCCGGGCTGGCCGCCGCCGGCTCCGTAGCTGAGGGCCGTGGTGTTGCTCCATAGGGCCCGACCCAGGGATCGGCCCTGTTGGGACAGGGCGAAGGCGGAGCGGGTCACCAGGCGCTGGAACACGGAGACCTCGAGCTCGGCCCCGTCGCTGGCGGCGGTTCCCGAGCTGGCCCCCACCGCCAGCTTGATCGGGAAGGGTTGGCCCGGCGTGACCCAGAGGGGCTGGGAGACCAGTTCCAGGGAGGGGCCCGTCCCGCCCGCCGCCGCCGGGCCGCCTGGGGCCGCCAGCGCCGGCCCGGCGGCCAGCGCGGCCAGCGCAGCCAGGACCATCCCAGCGCTGATGACCAGGCCCGCTCTCATGGCCAGGGCGACTCTCATGGCCAGGGCGACTCTGAGGACCAGCGCCGCTCTTATGTGCCTCATCACGGCTCGATCCTGGCGCCGAGCACAGCCAGGCCTCCGCTCTGGAGACGGAAGCCCATCCGCTCGTATAGATCCAGGGCCCGCTGGTTGCCTTCCTGGGTGTTGACCAGGCAGCGCTCGGCGCCCCGTCGCTTCAGCCAGCGCAGCCCGTCGCTGACCAGGAGACGTCCGATGCCCCGCCCGGTCGCCTCCCGGCCGACGGCCAGACGCTGCAGATATCCCCGGTTTCCGGCCTTGCCCGTTATGGCGTAGCCGGCCGGTTGAGCCCCGGCCCCGGCTAGGGCCAGGCGGAACCTGGCTCGGGGAGTGGCCTCGGTGGCGTCCTTGAGGGCGGCGGCATCCATGGTCCAGAACTCGTCGAAGGCGGACTGGTCGATGCGCACCACCTCCTCCATGTCCTGGTGGCGGGTGCGGCGCAGCCTGACGTCGGCCGGCCCCGGTGGTTCGGGCAAATCGGACAGATCATGGGCCAGGAGATGGAGGCGCTGTTCCACGTCGAAGCCGGCGTCGATGAACCCGGCCTGTTCGGGCGGCGCCAGGGCCGAGGTCACCACCCCGGCATAGCCCTCGCCGGCCAGGCATCCCAGGCAGTGGCGTATGAAACCCGTCGACAGGATCTGGCTGTCGCTGGCCGGGGCCAGGTGCGCCAGCCTCCCGTCGCCCCTCCAGGGGGTGCAGCGGGCACGCTCGGCGCCCCAGCGGATGACCTGGGGGCTAGGGGCGCTCACGTCTGCCCGGACAGTAATGGGGGAGGGCGCCGACGCGGCTGAGGCGGTTAGATCGCGCTCAAGCTGGAGGCGCCAAGTGACGAAGGATCTGCATGGCGTTGGTACGGACAGAGTGCCCAACTTGCGGGACGATCGAGATCCAATGCGCAACCGTCACCGTGTTGCGCCGGGCCGATGGCAACCCGATGGATTACGAATTCCACTGCCCCGAGTGCGCCGATGAGGTGCGCCGGCCGCTGAGCCCCCGCCACGTGCTGGTCCTGCTCGAGAACGGCGCCGCCCTGCGCCAGCTGGGTGAGGCCGGTGATCCGATCACCTCCTCCGAGATCGTGCTGTTCGCCCGCATGCTGGAGGAGCCCGGTCTCCTCGAGCGCGAGCTCGCCCGCCTCCTGGCCTGACCCACCCGGCCGCCTCAGCGGCCCGATCAGGCCTGAGCTCGCAGCCTCTTCTCGTTCTTGCGCCGCTGCAGGTAACGCCGGATGAGCAGGGCGATGATGATGAGCAGCAGGAGCAGGGCCAGGCCCTTGAACAGCCAGGACACCGGGTGGCTGCCGTGACGGGTGAAGACGGTCACGTTCTGGTGGTTCCCGCTCGGGGTGCTTCCGGCGCCGGACCCCCCGGGGCCAACTCCGGTGCTCGAAACCAGAACCGTGGCCATGGCCGTGCCGGTGTGCTCTTCCGAAGTGCCCCAGGCCAGATGCAGCTGACCCGTCAGCTGACCACTGGGCGCGGTGCCCGTGAAGGCCAGGGGAATGACTCGGGGATTGCCCGGAAGCACCGTGTCCGGGGGTACCGCCACCGTTCCCACCTGGCTACCGGTGACAGTCACCAGATCCACGGTCCCGCCCAGGCGATAGTCGATGTCCCCGGTGTCGAGGAAGGTGAGGTTGAACACGACGCCATCGGGCTTGGCCACGGCCGCCGGGGAGGCGAAGGCCTGGATCTGACCGGTGTCGGTGGTGGGTCCGGGGACGTGGCCGATGAGGGGGCGGGCCTGGGCTTCCTCCACCGTGGTGGAACCGTGCGAAGCGGGCGGGATCTCCTTGAACACCACCCCGGCGTACAGGCCGCCCGGCTTGCTGCCCGGCACCGCCTCCACCGAGAGGTTCACCCCCTGGCTGGCCTGGGCGGCCAGGGTCAGGGTGGTGGTGCTGGCCGTGACCGTCAGCCCGGGAGAGGGCGAGCCGGTGAACTCGGGGGTCTGGCCGTTGAAGTGCAGCCCGGTGATGGCGATGTTGAGCTGCTCGGGCTGGCTGGAGGAGTTGATGACCGTGAAGTCGACCGGCACCACCTGACCGGGCGGAAGGGTCAGGTCCCCGGTGGGGCCTCCGGCCACGGTGAAGCCGGCACCCCCGGAAGCGGCCCAAGCCGGGCCGGGGGCGCCGACACCCATCGCCCCTGCGGCTAGCGCGACGGCCACCAGGCTCACGCCGCCCAGTCGGTGGGAGTGGAGAAGATGTCGGCGCGTAGGCATCGGGTGGGCCCTCACAAGAGGTCGGACAGTACCGGCGGTATCGGGGATTCGGGGTTCCGGGCCCAAGAATGCGGATGCGGCTCCGAAGAGCCGCATCCGAGGTAGTGGGACTTTGTGCCGGCCTGGGCCGGCGGGCAGCGGAGGACCGCCCGGAACTAGAAGCTCGGGACCACCAGGTAGGTGATGGTGCCGGAGTAGGTGCCGGCCGGCACGCTCAGGCTGACGTCGCTGCCGCAGTAGGTGACCGAGGTGGTTGTGCCGTTGGTCAGGCCACTCAAGGAGCTGGCCAGCGCACTGTAGGTACCGCCGGAGCCGAGGGCCGCCGATGCTCCGCAGTTGGTGGTGGTGGCCGTTATGGGCAGGCTGTAGCTACCACCGTCGTCGTACTGGAGGGCCGAGGAGCTGTTGGCGATCAGGCCCTCGATGGTGTAGTTGATGGCGTTGGTCGCCACCGTGACCTGGTCGGTGGGGAAGCTGACAGCCACGCCGCTGGCCGTCGGTATCACCGAGAAGGCGTCGCTGGTCGAGGGCAGGGTCACGTTGAGGACCGGAGCCACGTTGAGGGACTGGGTGACGCCGTTGGTTCCGAGGGGCACGACCGTGGAGGTCAGGCAGGCGGTGTCCGCCAGGGTCAGGCCGGCGAAGGAAGCGCCGGCACCAGAAGTACCGCTGGTGAAGGTGGAGGCCAGGAGGCCCGTCAGGGCGCTGATGGCGTCAGCCACGCAGGTGCCCGCCGTGGTGCTGACAGTGACCGTCGGGTTGGTCAGGTTGGTCACCACCACCTTGAGCTGGGGCACGGAGACGAGGCCGGTGAAGTCGGTCGACGGGACGGCGATGCCGATGACACTGCCGGCGGTATTGAGGGTGTTGGTCACCCCGGCCAGGGCCGAGCCCCAACCGCTGCCCGTGTTCTCGTAGACCGAGACATTGGCGGCGGACAGGCCACTGATCCCCCCAGGCATACCGATGGCTCCGTTGAAGCCCGCCAGCATCTGGGTCACGTTCAGACCCGGTGTGAAGGTGAAGGTGTAGGTGCTGGTGCTGCCCGACTGGTTGTCGGACATCACCAGGTTGGGGTTGGCGATGGCGGCGTGGGCCGGCGTGCCGGCCACCAGGCCGAGGACGGCGGCGCCGGCCATTCCGGCCATTCCCATCGCCGCCAGCTTGCGGGTCTTGATCTTCATTGTGGGTCCTCCCCCTCGAGTGGTACTGCACTTACCGTGGTTTTGTTCTCGCCCTACGTGACGGTGGTCTGAATGCCTAGTTGTCGTCATTTACAGGTGACCAGGGCGGACTAGTCCGGGGGATAACCGGCACGAAATCGGACCTATCGCCGCATGGGCGGATGGGCCGCGGCGAGCGTTCCGTACACTCACCGCCGTGATTCCGGAGCGGATGGAGCCCCTGGTGAGGGAGAGCGCGCCCTTGGCGGGCCGCTTCGCCGACGCCGGGCACCGGCTCTATCTGGTCGGTGGCGTCCTCCGGGACGCCTTCCTGGACCGGCTCCGCCCCGACCAGGATCTCGATCTCACCACCGATGCCGAGCCGGACCAGATCGAGGCGGTGGTGGCGGGCTGGGCCGACGCCACCTGGACCACCGGCAAGGAGTTCGGGACCATCGGGCTGCGCCGCGGCGACCGGGTCTACGAGGTCACCACCCACCGGGCCGAGGCGTATGCGCCGGAGTCCAGGAAGCCGGCGGTCAAGTTCTCCGCTTCGGTGGAGGCCGACCTGTCCCGGCGGGACTTCACCGTCAACGCCATGGCCCTGCGCCTCGGCGGCGAAAACGGGTTGGAACTGATCGACCCCTACGGCGGGCTGGCCGACCTGGCCACCCGGCGGCTACGGACCCCCCTGTCGCCCGAGGAGTCCTTCAGCGATGACCCGCTGCGCATGATGCGGGCGGCCCGGTTCATAGCCGGCTACGGCCTGGTCCCGGACGATGCCCTGGTCGAAGCGGTGGCGGCCCTGGCCGAGCGCCTCGACATCGTCTCGGCCGAAAGGATCCGCTCCGAGCTGGACAAGCTCATGGTGGTGGACGTGCCCGGCCCCGGCCTGTGGTTCCTGGTCCGCACCGGCCTGGCCGCCCGGTTCCTGCCCGAGCTGCCGGCCCTGGCCCTGGAGCAGGATCCCATCCACCGACACAAGGACGTACTGGCCCACACCGTGGCCGTGGTGGACAAGACCAGCCCCGACCGGCTGCTGCGCCTGGCCGCACTGTTCCACGACGTGGGCAAGCCCCGGACCCGGGCCTTCAGCGGCGGGGGAGTGTCGTTCCACCATCACGAGGTGGTGGGGGCCCGCATGACCCGCGAGCGCATGAAGGCCCTGCGCTACTCGGCCGAGGACACCGACCTGGTCTCGACCCTGGTGGAGCTGCACCTGCGCTTCCACACCTACCGGCTGGGCTGGACCGACCGGGCCGTCCGCCGTTATGTCCGCGACGCCGGGTCCCTCCTCGACCGACTCAACGAGCTGACCCGTTGCGACTGCACCACCCGCAATGAGGCCAAGGCCCGCCAGTTGGAGCGGCGCATGGACGAACTCGAGGCCCGCATCACCGAGCTGCGCCAGCAGGAGGAACTCGACGCCATCCGCCCCGACCTCGACGGCCGGCGGGTCATGTCCGAACTGGGCCTGGCCCCGGGCCCCCAGGTCGGGCGGGCCCTCGACTTCCTCCTCGAGCTGCGCCTGGACGAGGGCCCCCTGGGCGAGGAGGAAGCCGCCCGCCGCCTCCGGGCCTGGTGGGCGGCGGAGGGTGCCTCCGGCTAATTCCCCTCTTTGCGGGCCCTGACGATCAGGGTGCGGGGGACGAACCGGAAGGCCTCCCGCCACTGCGGGGTCCTCGGCCCTCCGGTCCTCGGCTCGGGCTCGATGATGGCGTCCACCCGGTAACTGGCCCGCACCAACCCGGCGAATATCTCCTCCACCGTGTGCGGGTATTCCGCCACCTGGGCCCCCCCGGCGCCTCCGGCACCCCCGGCCCCGCCGGCGGAGGGCTGGCGCACGGGCGAGCGGTCGAAATAGGACCGGCCGATTCGGAAGGGCTGGGCCTCGTCCTCGGCCAGCATGGCGTAGGCCGGATGGGGGAGGGAGAAGACGATGGGCGCTCCCACCTTGAGCACCCGGTGGGCCTGGCGCAGAATGCGGTTCAGGTCCTCAACCTGACCGAAGGCGAAGGCGGAGAAGACCAGGTCCACCGAGTCGGCCCGCAGGAAGGCCAGATCGGCCAGGTCCCCGTGGCGCAGCTCGACCCGCACCTCCTCCCGGTCGACCAGCACCCGGGCGGTGGCCAGGGCGTCGCTGTCGGAATCGACGGCTATGGCGGTGGCCCCCTGCTTGGCGAAGGCGATGGAGCACCGGGCGTCACCGCAGCCCAGCTCCACCACCCGCTTGCTCTTGAGGTCCCCGAGGAGGCGCAGCTCGTCCTCGGTGGCCACCTCGGGGCCGTAGTGGACGACGCCGATCTCGACGTTCTGATCGGTCACGGCTTGACCACCGGCAGGCCGGTCCCGGCCCAGGCCTCCATGCCGCCGGCCACGTTGACAGCCTGGTGGCCGGCGTTGAGGAGTGCCTCGGTCACCGCCGCCGAGCGCCCCCCCAGGTGGCAGACACAGAGGATGGTCGCCCCCGCCGGCAACTCGTCCTGGCGGGCGGCGATCTGACCCATGGGGATGTGGGTGGCCTCCGGGGCGTGGCCGGCATTCCATTCGTCCGGCTCCCTCACGTCGAGGAGGAAGGCGCCTTCGCTGAGCATCTCGACCGCCCGGGCCGGGGTGACCTCCGGGAGCTGGTTGTCCATGACCCCCATCTCAGCCTTTCGGCGGCACATTGGCCAGCTGGTCGAGGATTTTGGAGATGGCGGCGTCCTGAGCGGCCAGGTGGGCCTGGATCTGCTTGGCCTCCTCCAGCACGGCGGCGGCATCGTTGTAGGTCGCCTCGGACCGGGCGTCGGCCGCCTTGGCCTGGATGTTCTGGCCCACGATGATGATGGGGAGCAGCACCAACTGCAGGAAGCTGCTGCTGATCCAGAGGATCAGGTTCTGGGTGGAGTGGATGTTGTCCGGCAGGCTGATGAGGGCGATGGCGGCGAAGACGTAGGCCGCCCACATGGTCCCCACGATGATGGTGATGCGCAGCCCCAGGGCCGTGTTGATCCGGCCGAAGACGCCCGGACCGTGGACGGCGGCGGCGGCATCGGCCACCTTGGGCGGCCCGGCCGCCTCCCGCTGGGCGATGTGGGGATGGGGGACGTAGCGGAAGATGTCGGTCACGACCTACAGGCTCCCACGCCTGCAGGTCGTACCGGTGGTTCTCGCCCAGCCGGCTCAGCGCCCGACGGCGAAGTCCTCCACCATCTGGCGGGCCTCGTCATCGTGGAACTGCTTGGCCGGTGACTTCATGAAGTAGGCCGAGGCCGACTCGACCGGACCGCCCTGGCCGCGGTCGAGGGCGATCTTGGCGCAGCGCACCGCATCGATGATCACGCCGGCGGAGTTGGGCGAGTCCCACACCTCCAGCTTGAGCTCGATGTTGAGGGGCACGTCCCCGAAGTTGCGGCCCTCCATCCGGATGTAGGCCCACTTCCGGTCCTCCAGCCAGGCCACGTGGTCGGAGGGACCGATGTGGACGTTGTCCGAGGAGATGCCGTGCTCGATCTGGCTGGTGACCGACTGGGTCTTGGAGATCTTCTTGGACTCCAGGCGCTCGCGCTCGAGCATGTTCTTGAAGTCCATGTTTCCGCCCACGTTGAGCTGGTAGGTGCGGTCGAGGACCATGCCGCGATCCTCGGCCAGACGGGCCAGCAGGCGGTGGACAATGGTGGCGCCGACCTGGCTCTTGATGTCGTCACCCACGATGGGCACGCCGGCCTCGGTGAACTTGGCCGCCCACACCGGATCGCTGGCGATGAACACCGGGATGGCGTTGACGAAGGCCACCTTGGCGTCCAGGCAGGCCTGGGCGTAGTGGCGCTGGGCCTCCTCCGAGCCGACCGGCAGGTAGGACACCAGGACGTCGGCCTTGGCGTCGCGCAGGGCCTGGGCCACATCGACAGGTTCCTCGGGGGACTCCTCGACCACCTGGCGGTAGTACTTGCCAAGACCGTCGAAGGTCGGGGCCCGCTGCACCCGGACCCCGAGGTTGGGTACCTGGGCGAAGCGGATGGTGTTGTTCGGCCCGGCGAAGATGCCCTTCGACAGGTCCACGCCCACCTTGTTGGCGTCCACATCGAAGGCGGCCACGAACTCGACGTCACCGACGTGATATTCACCCAGCATCACGTGCATGAGGCCGGGGACGGATTCGGTCGGGTCGGCGTCCTTGTAATAGGTCACGCCCTGGACCAGGGAGCTGGCGCAGTTGCCCACTCCGGCTATGGCTACCCGGATCTTCTTGCTCATGGCTTTAGTTCCCTCTCTGGTTGGTCGGATCGCTCGACCTCGATGAGCCGCTCGATCCAGGAGATGTCGTGTTCGGTGGCCTCGGTGCTGTGCTCGGCCACGGCCCGGGCGTAGCTGTCCAGGCGCTCCCGGCCGGCGCGCACCGCCGTCCGGGCCCGGGCCAGGCGCTCGATGAGCTGGGCCCGGCGGCGCTCCAGCAGTCCGAGGCGTTGGTCGGCGGCCAGGTGGCGGGCGAAGGCCAGCCGGAGCTGGAAGGAGCGGTCGTCCTCGGGGGAGGCGTCCTCGGCCGCCAGCAGCTTCTCGAACAGGGCCTGGCCGTCAGGGGTGATCCGGTAGACCTTGCGGCCCCGGGTGTCATGGCCGCCGCTGGCCCGCCGGGCCCGGTAGGCGGCCCGCTCCCCGGACAGGGAACCGGTCGTGGGGATGGACAGGGCGGCCGCCGAGGGGCCGGACTCGGTCACCTCCACCGCCCCGGCCTTCTCCAGCCGGCGCAGGGCCGGGTACAGCGAGCCGAAGGAGACCCGGGACATGGGCCCGAACGTGTCGCCCAGGCGCTTCTTGAGCTCGTAACCGTGAAGCTCCTGCTCCTTGAGAAGCCCGAGGATGGCCAGCTCCAACATGTGGGCAGAATAGCACGTTCAGATATATCGGGGCGATACATCGAGACGCTACCTTCGCAGTCGGGCGCCGGGCGCGTAACCTCCCTCGCCTGATGCGCCAGAAGTCCGACGCCGCTGCGGGCCTGTCCCGGGAGTGCCGGGCGGGGGAGATCGACTTCCGCCTGGCCCGCAATGCCGTGCTCTCGGAGTTCCGCAAGGGACGCCTCGGACGCAACGATGTCTGTGACGCCCACCCCGACCTCCTGCGGGCCGCCCGCAATGTCGGGGATCCCACCGCCGAGACCTGCCCCATCTGTGAGAAGGAGCGGGGCCTCGTGCATGTCAGCTACGTCTTCGGGACCGGCCTGCCGGCCAGTGGCCACACCGTGAGCAGCGAGGCGGAACTCGTCCGCATGGCCCGGCGGGCCCAGAGCCTCTCCTGCTATGTGGTCGAGGTCTGCGCCTCCTGCGGGTGGAACCACCTCTGCCGCACCTTCCCCGTGGCCAAGACCCGGCCGGCCCGCTGAGCACCACCACCCGGTCGAAGTCGAAGCCGGGCAAGCGGCGCCCGTCGTGGTTCTGGCGCTGGCGCCGGCTCCTCTTCCTGCTCGGCTTTCTCCTGGTCACCGCCGCCGCCGGCTTCGCCTACCTGCTCCTGCTGGCTCCGCTGCCCCCGGCCACGGTGGAGGGGGAGACCACCTTCATCACCGACTCGACCGGGGCCAGGCTGGCCACCATCGACAACGGCCAGAACCGGGTGCCGGTGACCCTGGCCCAGGTCCCCCCGGTGGTGATCAAGGCCGTCCTCGACACCGAGGACCACGGCTACTACCACCACGGGGCGCTGGACCCGGTCGGCATCCTCCGGGCCGCCTACGACGACCTGCGGGGCCAGCCCCTCCAGGGCGGCTCGACCATCGCCCAGCAGTATGTGAAGCAGGTCTACGTCGGCACCGAGCGGACCTTCCTGCGCAAGCTCAAGGAGGCGGCCGTGGCCGTCCGCCTGGAGCGGGAGCTGTCCAAGAACCAGATACTGGAGCGCTACCTCAACACCATCTACTTCGGCCGGGGTGCCTACGGCGTGGAAGCGGCCTCGCAGGCCTACTTCGGCAGGGACGTCAGCCGGCTCGACCTCAACGACGCCGCCTACCTGGCCGGCCTGATCCGCTCACCCGACACCGCCGACGCCGACATCGACCCGGGCATCGCCAACGACCGGCGAAATGTCAGCCTCAACGAAATGGTCCGTTACGGGGACCTGGGCAGCGTCGAGCGGTACCGCCTGGCCGCCATCCCGGTAGCGAGCTACGTCATCAGCCCCCACCAGGAGGCGCCCCAGGTGGTCGATACCGGGATCGGGACCCAGTACTTCATCGATTACGTCCGCCGGGTGCTGGTGGCCCGCTTCGGCCAGGCGGCGGTGGACGCCGGGGGCCTGCGGGTCCGCACCACCCTCGACCTGCACACCCAGGCCCAGGCCTATGACGCCGTCTACGGGTACCTGCGCACCTACGAGCCGGCCGGGGCCCTGGTGTCGGTGGACAGCAACGGTGACGTGGTGGCCATGGTCGGCGGACGCAACTACGCCCAGTCCCAGGTCAACCTGGCCACCGGCACGGCCGGGGGCGGCTCCGGACGCCAAGCCGGCTCCACCTTCAAGGCCTTCCTGCTGGCCGCCACCGTCCACGAGGGCTATTCCCTGCAATCGGCCTTCCCGGCCCCGCCCCAGCTGATCCTGCCCAAGGCCGACAACGGCCAGGACTATGTGGTCAACAACTTCGAGAGCGAGAGCTTCTCCTACCCCATCAACCTGGTCCAGGCCACCGCCCTGTCCGTCAACACCGTCTTCGCCCAGCTGGAGGCCAAGATCGGCGTCGGAAAGATGGTGGCCATGGCCCACGCCATGGGCGTGACCTCCACGCTGCCCCTCCAGCCCTCGCTGGTGCTGGGCTCGGCCGATGTCTCCGTCCTGGAGATGGCCGGGGCCTATTCCACCCTGGCCAACGAGGGGGTCCAGATCAGCCCCCACGTCATCGAGCAGGTCACCACCGCCGACGGGCATGTTCTGTGGAACGACCAGCCCCCCCGCAACCGGGTCCTCACCGCCTCGGATGCCACCCAGGTCGACTACGCCCTGCGCCAGGTCGTGTTGCACGGCACCGGCACCGGGGCGTCCGTGCCGGGTCACGAGATCGCCGGAAAGACGGGGACGACCAACAACTATGACGATGCCTGGTTCATCGGCTACACGCCGACCCTCACCACCGCCGTGTGGATGGGCTACCCCCAGAGCGAATCGGAGGAGATGCGCAATGACCGGGGCGGACCGGTCACGGGCGGGACCCTGCCGGCCACCATCTTCGAGCGGTTCATGAGCCAGACCCTGGCCGGAACCAACAGCGGCAGCTTCGCCCCGCTCTACGACTTCCCCGGGCGGCTCATCACCGGCGTGTCCGCCTATTACGCCCCGACCACCACCACCTCGACGCCGGCATCGACCACGTCCACCACCCGGCCCGGCGGCACGACCTCCACCACCTCGGGCGGTTCCGCCTCGGCCTCGTCGACCACCTCTACCACCGGGGCCAGGGGAACCACGACCACCGCCCCGTCCTCCACGACGTCCACCACCGCTCCGTCCACCGCCCCGCCGACCACAGCCCCGCCCAAAGGTCCGGGCCTGACCGGCTAGGCCGCCGGAGGCGGCGGGATGGCGGATGCCGCCGGAGGCGGCGGGATGGCGGATGCCGCCGGAGGCGGCGGGATGGCTCAGCCCTCGGCCACCTCGTGGGGGTAGAGCGACCGGCAGGAGAAGCACCACCGCTCGACCTGGTCGACCTTGGTCACCGACCCGGCCGTGTCCCAGTCCTCGGGCACCACGTAGAGGCGGTGGACGCTGACCACGTCGTCATCGTCCCGGTCGCAGTTCTCACACCGGATGCCCATCGCCACCGACGTTAACCCCGCCCAGACGCCGCCCGGCATGGTCCCCGCCCCGGCGGGTAGAATCGGAGGACCGCCGGCAGCCACTCGGGCGCTGGACGGGATCTAGGAGGAGACCACCGTGCGCAAGCCGCTCACGGTGCCCGCGGTCCGCTCTCGCAAGCGGTCGATGGGGCACGAGCCACTGGTGATGGTGACCGCTTACGACGCCCCAACGACCCGCATAGCCGACGGGGCCGGCGTCGATCTGATCCTGGTGGGGGACTCGGTCGCCAACGTGGTCCTCGGCTACGAGGACACCCTGCAGGTCACGGTGGCGGACATGGCTCACCACGTGGGCGCCGTCAGCCGGGCCCGCCCCCAGGCCCTCATTATTGGGGACATGCCCTGGCTGAGCTACCACCGGGGAGCGGCCGACGCGGTCGCCAACGCCGCCATCCTGATCCGGGCCGGCGCCCAGGCCGTCAAGCTCGAAGGGGGCCGGAAGCGGGCCGAGGTGGTCGAGGCCATAGTCGACGCCGAGATCCCGGTGATGGGCCATATCGGCCTGACCCCCCAATCCGTCCACGCCATGGGCGGCTACCGGGTGCAGGGCCGGGACGCCGCCGCCGCCGAGGCCCTGGTGGAGGACGCCATGGCCCTGGTGGAGGCGGGGGTCTTCGCCGTGGTCCTGGAGGGGGTGCCGGACGTGGTGGCGGCCCGGGTGACCGAGGCCCTGCCGGTGCCGACCATCGGCATCGGCGCCGGCCCGGCCTGTGACGGCCAGGTCCTGGTCATGCACGACCTGCTGGGGCTGGAGGACCGGGTGACGCCGAAGTTCGTTCGGAGGTACGCGGACCTCAAGGCCGAGGCGGTGGCGGCGGTGGGTGCCTACGCCGCCGATGTGCGCTCGGGCCGGTTCCCCAGCGAGGCCGAGAGCTACCACGTGCCGGGCGAGACCCTCGACCCCTACGGCTCCGGCCGGGCGGCGTCGGCCTGAGTGGCTGGGGCGCCGCACCTCGAGACCTGGGCTACCCGGGTCGACACCCAGGGAGGCCTGAGGCTGGTCCGAGCCGCGGTGTGGACCCTCCTGGCCGCCGGCTGCTTGTCCTTCCTGGTCCAGGGGGCGAACAGCCCCCCTGATCCCCACCTCACCAATCACTATCTGCCCGGGACCGGGCCAGGGCTGTCACAGCCTTGAGCCACCCTTTCCCATGTGGAGAGGGCTCGGGTAGCATTGCCAGTTCCAATCGAGCCCTGCCCCGGTAGGGGCCCCGGTCGCCAGCGACGGGTCCACAGGGAGGTATGCACTATGCGGCCTTATGAGGTCGTCATCATCTTCGACGCCGGCTTGGAGGAAG
>Ga0307373_10003030_pt1 | contig 29734 bp, 25 predicted proteins | sample OX2MG_FD_202534 | JGI IMG/M metagenome (GOLD analysis project Ga0307373, IMG submission 202534) | Soil microbial communities from Risofladan, Vaasa, Finland - OX-2 | ecosystem: Environmental > Terrestrial > Soil > Coastal area > Acid sulfate soil | place: Finland: Risofladan, Vaasa | collected... | reverse complement strand
CGAAATGAGATAAACCCCGATTCCCAGTCCCATCAGAATTACGCCAACGAATATAAAGAGCACAAACGAGAGTGGGTGAAACCAGAGCAGGCTGACAATTTCCACGAGCAGGCCCAGAATAATCAAACCGCTCGAAGCTTGCAGAAACCGCTGGACTCCGATCGCACGGAGTTTCATTGACCGGGCCTCGATCTTTTCTGGAGATCTGCTTTGGATGCGTTGTGACCGGCAACGCCTCGCTCCCTGGAGTCCATCTCACCCTCTCAATAGTTCAGCCACAGAGCGATATAAATTGAGTTGTTTGCCGAAGCATCGCGGCCAAATCCGTCATAATTGTGGCTCGCGCCGTTAAATTTCGTGTAGTCGGTATACGCGGCCGAGAGCTCGACGTTTTGTACTGGCCAGAAACCGACTTGACTGATAAAGCCGCTGCTATTAGGGCTGTTCAACAAGCTGCCGGTTACGGGAGAGGAAGCATACAGAATTGAATCAGCATTGCCGGTGGTCGAAAACCCCGCAAGCGTGAACGTATAACGGCTGCGAAGGTGATACGTAGCATCTGCCCGAAATGTGTTCAGATGCTGCGAGGGCGCGGCTGCGCCGCCGGCAGCAAACGTGCCGTCGAGGCTGGAACCTTCGTGAATATAAGTCGCATGTAAGGTCAGGAGATTGACGCCAAATGGCCGTTCGTACTGAAGATCAAAGGCGGGGTCCAGATACGTATCGGTTGGGCCCATAACTCCGCCGGGGAACGAGCTCACGTAAATGCCATACGTTCCCACTTCCAGATAGTTCAGTCCCCAAGATTGCTGCCATGCCACTCGCCAGTAAGGTGCAACTCCATGAATGTTGATTGCAAAACCCGTACCCGTCAGCGGCTGCGGCCCCCCGGCATGCTCGGAGCGATACATGGTGACATCTGCATACAAATGGTCACTCCACATGGTGTATGCGCCCAGGCCCGCAACATCCTGAGCGAGCGCTCCGCCGATAAGTGGCTGAGCGCTTGGTGACGGTGCGCTCTCGGAGGATATCCACGGATACCCCCAGGATGGTGTACTGTTCCAGACATCCTCGACGGTCGGATTGTTGTTCAGTGTAAGCCCGTACAGCAAGTCTTTCGAACCCAAAGTGGTGTGTTTGGCATAACGAATGTCTGTATTATCCAGCGTGAACTGATCTGACTGATGATCATAGGTCCCCTGGACCATCCCTCCAAGATGAGGCGAAATCTCACCTGCCAGGAAGAGACTGAGCTGCTGAGGAAATCCGGCATTGCTATTTTGTGTGCCGGGAACTGCTTTATCCGTTGCAGTATCGCTGATGAGAACCATCACTGAGAGCGGAAAGTATCGGTCGATCTTCAGGTTTTTGTCTTCGATGGTCGTGTCCGCCTTTTTGTCGGTGAGGGTGTAACCCTCGAGCTTGAATTTGCGCCCGAACGCAGTTAGCTCGGGTGGATTGCTGTGACATACGCTGCACTTAAGCCCGGTTTGCCGGGTGAAGCTTGGAACAGCTTTTGTGTCGGGGCACAAACTCAGCAAAATGACCAGAAGAACCGGACCGCTCACCAGAGCGCAGGCCAACTTGGCTCGCTTCATCTTCGTCTCCAGACGGGCTTGTCGGATCTCGAGTAGTAACTGCTGCCCACTGATTTTGAATCGAGCCTACGTTTCAAAAACGCCCGAGATGATTATCGCGAACGGTCAGATTGAAAGATGCGTCAAACTGCACATCTTCAGTTTTACGGCTGTGCAGCGGCGTGCCGTGCGTGTGCCGGCTATTGTTCATGATAAATAGGCGCCACTATTCCGCGTCCCGGACTATTACTGGGTAATTTCGTTTCTGCCGTTTTTTCCGGCAGGTAATCCACACTGAGTCGGCATAGTTTGGCTCCTTCAGCCCCTGTTGAAGGGCGGAAGGAGCCAATCATGAAGTTCATTATCGATGACGAAGTTGTCCTATCGCGTCCGCTGGAGGGTCCACTGGCGGCGCACATTACTGCATTTGCGAAGTGGGTAAGAGAACAAGGATACGCGCGGCATTCCCGGCACCGACAAGTTCTGCTCGCGGCGCGTTTCAGCCGATGGCTCGGACAGCGTGCCGTCAGCGTACGCTCTGTCTCCTTCGAGCATCAGGCTCGGTATTTGCGGTCTCGCCCGCGCCAGATGCAGATCCGCGGCGGTGATTCCGCCACGCTGAGACAGTTCCTGAACTTCTTGCGCCGCCAGGGCTCAGAGCCCAATAAAGAAGATCCGGCCACGCCGGCTGATCCCGATCGAGCAAGTCGTACAAGCATTCGAGCGTTACTTACGCGATGAGCGCGCTCTGTCGGATGCGGCCGTCGTCAATTACGTGCCGTTCGTCTGCAAGTTCCTTGCCGGTCGGTTCGACGACGGACCGGTGAGGTTGTCACGCTTATGTGCAGGCGATGTGGTGCGATTTGTTCGGCGCCAAGCCCCGCGCCTACATCTGAAGCCCGCAAAACTCCTGACGTCCGCGCTGCGATCGTTCCTACACTACGCTCGCTATCGTGGGGGCATCACGCGTGATTTAGCCGCCGCTGTTCCCACCGTCGCCAACTGGTCGATGACGTCGATTCCCCGCGCGATTCCAGGGGATGCCGTGCGGCGGCTGTTGGCCTCCATCAATCGGCGCACCGCGACGGGCCGTCGCGACTACGCGATTCTGCTGTTGCTTGCTCGACTGGGATTGCGGGCGGGTGAAGTAGTACGGCTCGAACTCGACAACATTGACTGGAACGTCGGATCGTTGCGGGTTCAGGGGAAAGGCGGTCAACACAGTGACCTCCCATTACCGGCGGACGTCGGCGCCGCGATCACTGCGTACCTGCGGCACGGACGACCGCGGAGCAGCAGTCGTCACGTCTTTCTACGGACCAGAGCACCCATCCGCAGCCTTCTCGGTTCTCAGGCTATCGCATCACTCGTTCGGCATAACCTCGCACGTGCCGGCATCCAGGCGCCTACCTACGGTGCGCATCAGTTTCGCCATGCGCTAGCCACCAAGATGCTGCACCACGGCGCCTCACTGGCTGAAATTGGAGAGGTATTGAGGCATCGCAGCCCGGAAACCACGAAGATTTATACCAAGGTCGATCTCGATTCGTTGCGCGCTCTGGCCTTGCCGTGGCCGGGAGGTGTGCGATGAACACACTCCGTCAGGCCGTGCAGGAATACCTAACCATGCGCCGCAGCTTGGGATTCAAGCTGCGTGACGCCGGCAAGCTGTTGCTCGCCTTCGTTAAGTTCATGGAGCAGCGCCGCGCCTCCTATGTCACAACCAAGTTAGCGCTCGCCTGGGCGCAGCACGACACTCAGGCGGTGCGCCCACTCCGCCGGTTGCACGGTCAACGGTTGTCGTGCGCACCTTCGCGCGCCATCGTAGTGCGACCGATCCACGCACGCAGATTCCGCCGGAGGCTTGTTGCCGTATCGCCCCCAGCGAGCGCGCCCGTACCTGTACTCGGCCAAGGAGATCCGAAGCTTATTGCGTGCGGCGCTTTCGCTACCTGCCCGCGGGGGTCTACGGCCCCCGACGTACCAATGCCTGTTCGGATTACTGAGCGTCACGGGCTTGCGCCTCGGCGAAGCGTGCAGTCTTGAGCTTCAGGATGTCGATCTCCGAACGGGTGTGCTGACGATTCGGAGTGGTAAGTTCGGCAAATCCCGTTTGATCCCCATCCATCTGTCCACCCGTCGCGTGCTGGCCGACTACCTCACGCGACGGAATCGACGGTGGGCCCGACGGCCGGTCTCGCCTTACGTGTTCGTCTCCAACTGGGGCAATCAGTTGGATCGCGGCGAGATCCACCGAACGTTCTATGTGTTATCCCGGCAGATCGGTCTGCGCGGCAGATCGGACAGCCATGGGCCACGTATCCACGATCTGAGGCATCGCTTTGCGGGGATGACCCTGTTGCGAATGGTACCGCTCCGGCGAAGACGTCGAGCGAAAGTTGCCCTTCTTATCTGCCTACCTCGGTCATGTGCACGTCAGCGATACATATTGGTACCTCAGTGCATGGCCGGAGCTGATGCGCGAAGCAATGTCTCGCCTGGAGCGCTGCTGGGAGGGTCAGTCATGAAAACCACCATTCCCAGCCTCGCTCCATTGTTGGAACGGTTCTTCACCCAGCGGCTGATGCAGCAACGGCAGGCCAGTCCTCATACGATCAGTTCGTATCGTGATACCTTCCGCTTCTTGCTGAAGTTTGCCCAACAGCAGTTGCACATACCACCTGCGCAACTGGCGCTAGAGGTCATCGATGCTCCGTTGATCGTGGCGTTTCTCGATCACTTAGAGAAGCATCGAGATCTGAGCGCGCGCAGCCGGAATCTGCGGCTGACCGCCATCCACTCCTTCTTTCGGTATGCCGCGTTCGAAGAGCCGGCCCATACCGCCCAGATCCAACGCGTGCTGGCCATCCCCAGTAAGCGCTTCACGCGGACCCAGGTACATTTTCTCACCCGTCTGGAGATCAAGGTATTGCTCGCCGCGCCCGATCAACGCACCTGGTTCGGCCGGCGCGATCATGCCTTCCTCTTGGTGGCGGCGCAGACGGGGCTGCGCCAGTCCGAAATGACCGGGCTAACACGCGATGCTGTCACGCTCGGTACGGGTGCTCATGTTCGTGTGATCGGGAAGGGCCGCAAGGAACGTTGTGTACCGCTCGCCAAACCCACGGTCGCCGTGCTGAAAGCTTGGCTCCGCGAACCGCCCCGCGGTGACGGGCAGGTTCTGTTCCCCAATGCCCGAGGCACGCGTCTCAGCCCCGACGGTGTGCATTACCTGTTGGTCCGTCATGTCAAAGCTGCCGCCGAGGTCTGTCCGTCGTTGAAAGGCAAACGCGTCACCGTCCATGTCCTGCGCCACACCATGGCCTTGGACTTGCTGCAAGGGGGAGTGGACCGCTCTGTCATTGCCATGTGGCTCGGGCATGAATCCGTGGAAACAACTCAAATCTATCTGGAAGCCACACTCGCAATGAAGGAGAAGGCACTGGGCAAAACGGAGCCGTTGAACAGCAAATTCAAACGCTATCGACCCGGGGACCAACTCCTTGGCTTTCTCAACAATCTCTAGAGCCAGCAAAACTATGCCGAGTGGTTGGTGAGTCCCATCTGCGCTTTGAGCAGTCATTTGGGCCTAAACGCGACAGGTCTCTCCAGTCACTCGGTAATAGTCCGGAACTCGGAATAGTGGCGACTATTTATCATGAACAATAGCCGGCACACGTATTCGACTCTGCTCAACGAGCATGGCACGGACGTTAAGGTGCAGCAGGAATTGCTTCGTCATGCGGACGTCCGCACGACGATGAACATCTACACCAGAGCCGTACCGGAACGTCTGCGAAAGGCGAACAGCAAGCTGGTTCGGCTTTTGCTGCCAACAGGAACATGAAGAGGCCGTCGTGTTCCCTCATGTTCTCTCGGGCAGAGACCAAGTGGTTCCGAAACAGTCAGATATGGCGGAAGCGTGTGGGAGTCGAACCCACCATTCGACTCGCTAGGAGCCGAATCGCCGGCTTTGAAGGCCGGGACAGTCACCGGACCATTTTCGCCTCCGCACGAATTATACGGTGATTGACTTTCCGCATGTTGCGGAAAAAGCAGAAGACAGGCTGGATATTGAGGACCGACTTAGTATCTCACGGAGATTTCCAAGCGGCTGACCAGGAACCGAATCAGGATCGATGCCCATTTCGATCAAGCGCGGCCTTTGCGCGGGCGTAAGGTCTCCTTCAAATTTGGCGACATAATTCTTTGAATTTCGCATGGTCTTCAGCCAGTACATACAACCATACAACTGTGCAATCGCGGCATGCTTCGACGCGCCATACTCCTTCAAACCTTCGCCATACTGTTTTGCGATCGCTTCAAGGATATGGGATTCGTCCCCAAAAAGGTGACGTCGGTCTTTCATGTTCATTCGGGCATTCGACCTTTCGCGACAACAAGATTAGCGTTTGGTTGCGCCGACTTTTTTGCGGGCCAATTCGAGAAGCTTGGGATGTACGCAAACTTCGAAGTAGGGACGATTCGTTGGGCCACCGATTTTCCCGCCCGGCTGCAGCTCGCGCGTCATCCCACGGCGAATCACGATGGGCTCAAGGGAATCACCGAATGGCAATTCGCCGTAGAAAAGCTGCGCGCGATCCTTGCCCCACGGCATTGGGAAAGCTCCTTCCAATGGGAAAAGTGAAGTCTCGCTGGTAAGCTTCTGAAAGCCTTCTTCGTTGAGCTCAATACCGTTCATGTTGTAGCGCATCAGCAGTTCGTCGCCCTCTTCCTCGCCCGCGCCCTCGACGATCAGAGTCTGCAGCAGGAAAACGCGAAAGGGTGACGGATTTTTTGCAAACAAGCGACGCGCCATCTTTGAGCAGCTCGAAAGACGGTCTGAAAGATTGAGCGCCTTCGAGATCATGATTTTGGAATCGCCATCGGACCAGACCGACGGCGCGGAATTTTGAAACGCGACGCCAATGCCGAGCTCGAGACGCGGCAAATTGCCGGATTCCGCTTTGGCGTTATACGCCTGCGTGACTTCAATAATCTCGCGAGCTAGCACGCAGGCTTTAGCGACGGCGCGTTGGCCCGCGCGATTCGATTCGGTTTCGTAAATGGCCAAAATGATAGCGTCGCCTTCCAGGAACACTTTCGCCGCGCCGTGGCGCTCGAGCAGGCGCTTGACGGGTTCGTGAAGGGTTAAGCTGAAATGCGATGCGGGATTCAGGCCGCGCGCGAGAAGATCCTTGGTGATTTCCGTCGAACCACGGACGTCCGCCTTGATAACGGTGTGCGAGACGACGGGATCGTCAGTGCCGCGGCGTTCGTCGGAGAAGACGAATTCGTAGAGGCTGTTATTCACGCGCGAAAGGTCGCGCTGGCGGTCCGAGCGCACCAAGTTGATTTTGTCGAGCCATGCGGCGACATGATGGTAATTCCGGCGATCCCGGCGAAGACGCATCAGATCCTGCACGAAACGGAGCACCAAAGCGCGGGACTCTTCATGTGAGTAGCGGCGTAACGACTTCGAAGCTTCCTCGATACGTTTCAGCGAGAAATTGCGAGCGGGAAATTGGCCGAGGACTTTTTCGACGCGCTTCAGTTCGTCACGAGACAATAGCGCACGCCTGAGCTGCTGCAAGTGAACGGGCGGACAAAAATCATTGTGGAGATTGCAGACCTCGTAGCTGGCAAGCACGTAGCCGAGAAGGTCGCGCTCTTCGAGGCGGCGGTGCAACTCCTCCAGCAAGCGCTCGCGAACTTCTGCGTCGCCCACGCCGTGGCCGCCTGTTGCGGAGGGATCGAACAAACGGCGGGCATTTTGTGGCTCGCTCAAATAGTCGCCGAGACGGCTGCGGAATTCTTCCGTCAGAAAGTCAACTTTTTGCTTGGCAGCTTCCAGTTCCGGGCTGATTTCCGCGAGCCGAAATTCCAGATCTGCTTGCCGACGGCGCAAAACGGCCAGATTTGTTTCCGCTTCGACTCCCCCACGGCGCTTGAAAATTCCGGGAAGGAAGCCTTCGCCGCCACCGACCCTGCGCAGCACCTCTTCCTGCTCGCCTTCCAGCTTCGCCAGATCGGAACGCTTGCCGAGCGCCTGCTCAACCAGTTTCCCGTAGTTTTCCTGCGCGCGACGAAGCTCTTCCGAATTCGCGTCCGTGATAACGAAGTCGCGAAGAAAATCAATCAGCAACGTGTCGAAATTCTCAAAGCGGTCGGGGTCCTGTAAGAAATTTCCAAGCAGCACGTAATGTTCGAGGAACAGATAATCGTCATTTCCGTTTTCGACGAAGAGGAGCCGATTGGTAAGTAACTCATAGGTATCGGCGAAATCCTCGCCAAAAAGCGCGCGGCGCGATTTCGCGAGCACGGTTTCATCCAATTCCTTGAGGATGTGAAACAATGTTTGGCCCGCGCGCCGCACGATACTTTTGCGGTTCGATTGCAGTTCAGCAATTTGCGCCCGTTTGACGTGCGCTTGCTCACTGTGTTCGAAAACTGCGCCGCGTGAACGGATGTGTTCCTTGCATTCGACGATCACGCTGGAAAATTCGCTGGCAAGCTCCTGCGTGAAGAACTTCAGAACGGCGACGCGGAGCAGCAGGTCGAATTCGATATTTTTTTCAAACTGAGCGCGCGTGATGCCCGATTGCAAGAGCTCGCTCAACAGTTTGCGAAATTGGGAGGAATCTCCCGCGCGCGATTGCCGCGCTTCGAATCCGAAGAATTGCTGAAGGGACGCGGCCTGGCGTACGAGATCGGCGAGATATTGGCGTCCGATTTCGAGAAATCGAGGACTTAGATAGACGTCGTAGTGGATATTGTCGACGCCAGGTGTGAGCGACGCCAGACGCAATTCGGCGGAATACGGCTCTAGCTTCAGGCGCGACGGGCGGGCCGGCGTTGCGGCGGTTGTGTCCGGCATGAGACCAATCTGGCGTTACTCTTTTGACTGTAGCAGAATGCGAGGATGGCGCAAGGATGAGAGGCCAAGTCGTTAACCCGGCGGAGGGACAGGAGCCACGCTGCCTGCATCTGGGGCGTTCCGGGGAGCGATGCGAACAGGCGGCCTTTGAGGACGGCTTTTGCGAACGTCACGGACCGGATGCGGCTTGGCAATTTGGAGTCGCCGCGCGTCGCAAACTCATGGCCGTGCTGCTCGGCATCGCCGTCCTTTGGCCATTGCTCGCCGATCTGTGGCGCGCCTTTCAGCATTGGCGCCGATAGGATTTCGAGGCCACTCCGGTAAGAGCACCTGTCAGCGTTTTAAGTTTTGCTGCGGCTCTGTTGCTCAAATTTTTCTGGGATCGCTTCACCGATCGTGATTTTTCGCACTTCGTCGGCGACATGCTCGAGTGCGATGCGCAGCACGGGCCAGTCTGTGCGCAGGCGCATGCGGTCGGGCCATTCGATGAGCACAATGGCAGGCTTGGCGAATAGGTCCTCCAATCCCAGGGTGTCGAAATCGTGCACGTCGGAGACACGATAGAGGTCAACGTGAAAGACCGTGACGGGGCCGCCGAACGTGTGGACCAGGGTGAAAGTCGGGCTGGTAATTTCTTCTTCGGCGGCGACGCCGAGGCCGCTGATGATGCCCTTCGCAAAGGTGGTTTTTCCCGCTCCTAATTCGCCGGTCAGCAAAACAAGTAACGGCGCGCGCAAATGCACGGCGAGTTCCCTGCCCCGCGCAATTGTCTCTTGCGAAGAATGCGAAATCGTTTCGCCGACCAGCATTTCACAGCGCCTGTATTGCGTCGCGCAATTGCGCAGAAGCGACCGGAATGGAACGGATGACATCGCTCGCGATGAGCGACGCTTCGCCAAATTCCTCCGCGGCCAAATCTCCTGCCAAGCCGTGGAGATAGACGCCGCGCGCGAGTATCACCGGCCACGTCTGCGCGCCAAACTCGGCCGTGAGACCGGCGAGCATTCCAGTGAGCACATCCCCCGTGCCGCCGGTCGACATTCCTGGATTGCCCGTTGAATTGATCCACGCCATGCCGTCCGGCGCCGCAAGGATCGTCTGATAGCCTTTCAGTATCACGAATGCTTGCCAATCCGCAGCGGCCTTGCGCGCCACTTCCAAGCGGCGCGACTGGACATCCTTCACTGTGCTGCCAATGAGTCGCGCCATCTCACCCGGGTGTGGCGTAATCGCCAGCATTTCGCGCGACCCACGAAGTTCTCCATCGCGGCCCGCGAATGCATTCAGGCCGTCGGCATCGAGGACTACAGGAATTTGCGACCGACTGGCAATAATCGACCGGACAAATTGCTGGGTTTCATCGTGCGTGGTTAACCCAGGACCGAGAGCAAGAACCGTTTTACCTTTGGCAATCTTTGCGAAGCCGCCCGAATCAAAAACGTCGCGCGCAATCGTTCCTGCGGCGGTGGCGTGCAAGGGCTCCGTCATGATTTCAGGGGCGAAACCCGCCACGGTGTCGAGAACCGGTTGGGGCGTGGCGACTGTTACCAGGCCCGCTCCCACGCGCAACGCGCCTTGCGCTGCCAGGGCCGCCGCTCCGGCTTTGCCGATCGAGCCCGCGACAATCAACGCATGGCCATACAATCCCTTATTCGAATCAGCCCGACGCCCCGTTGGAAGCGCGCGAAATTCCCACGGTTCCGACCATCGCACGTTGCTCTTCGAGATTTCCTCGACCAACTCACGCGGCGTGCCAATATCCGCAACAGCCAACCGGCCGATCCAGGGACGCGCGGATGCGGCGATCATCCCAATTTTTGGGGCTGTGAACGTGATCGTGTAGTCGGCGGCGATTGCGGGGCCTGCTGCTTCTCCCGTATCTCCCAAAAGGCCTGACGGAATATCCACGGAGACGACGCAGGTTCGGGGGTTGTGCCGATTCACATCTTGAATCACCTGAGCCGGCAAACCGTCGACCGGGCCGCGCAAACCTGTTCCAAAAAGCGCGTCGACAATGACCGCCGCATTCGAGAGCGAATCGAGCGAAGCGGCCCAGGCTGGGGCGTCACGAACAATCTTCGCGTCCAGCGAGGCCGAGCGCAGGCGACGAAAATTCTCCGCGGCCTCACCAGCAAGTTCAGCAGGATCAGCAAAAAGAAAAACGACCGGCTGCGCGCCAAGCTCACGCAATCTGCGCGCCGCCACAAAACCATCTCCGCCGTTATTTCCTTTTCCGCAAAGTACGGCGATGCGGCGGCGCTCGAGCGGTGAAAAGTGCGCGGCGATAAATCGCGCTATCGAAGAGCCCGCGTTTTCCATCAGCGACAAGCTGGCAATTCCATAGCGCTCGGTGGTGAGCCGATCGGCCTGGCGCATTTCACTTGTGGTGAGAATCTTCATGCGAGTTCACATGGACGATGTGAAAAACTGTCCGCGTAAGAAGTTTATCGTGTCGCGCAAGAATTCGGAAACTTTGTCTGTTGTCCTGCGGGATTGCTCACATCATCCAGCCGCCGGAAACGCTGACCACTTGCCCGGTGACGTAATCGGCTGAATCCGAAGCGAGGAACTTCACGACCGCCGCAATATCGTCCGCCGATGGCGGGCGGCCAACGGGAAAGCGCGCGTCACGCGTGCGCCGGGCCTCTTCGAGGGAAAGCTCTTTGTCATCGATGTTCGGAGGATTGACGACGTTCACTGTGATGCCGTTCTTCGCTTCTTCGAGGGCGAGCGATCGCGAGAATGCCACCACGCTGGCTTTGGCTGCCGCGTACGCCGAAATCGTGGCCTGGCCGAAGGCGCGCTCCGCTCCGACGGCGCCGATATTAATGATGCGGCCCCAGTGTTGCTTCCGCATCGGAGGAAGTGCGGCCTTACTGGTATAAAAGACACTCATCAGATTCGAATCGAGGACGCGCTTCCATTCGTCAGGCGTGGTGTCGGCAACGGTGCCCCAATTAAAGATGCCCACGTTGTTGACGAGCACATCGAGGCGCTGAAAACGCTCCAGCACGGAACGCACGAGAAAATCCGAGCGCTCCGGATTCGTCGCGTCCGCCTCAACCGCGAAACATTCGCATCCCAGCGCCTGAAGTTGACGCAGAGCGTTCTGCGCCGCCGCTTTATTCGAACGATAAGAAAGCGCGACGCGCGCCCCTTCGCGTCCCAAGCCCAAAGCAATGCCCTTGCCAATTCCCCGGCTGCCACCCGTAACCAGCGCGACGCGCTTTCCCAGTTCCACGGAATCTCCTACGATAATAACCAGCGAAAGATTACCGAATTCCGTGCTCATTGCCAAGCAACGCCGAAACAAATCCGGCGCAGCGATGCTGAATACTAGCGGAAGCGGGCGACGATGACGGTCATGTCGTCGGCCTGCTCGGGCGAGCCGGCCCACTGCTCGACGGCGGAAAGCAATCCGTCGGCGAGGCGTCCCGCGGGCAAATCGCGAAGACGCAGGACCTCGTTCGCCAATCGCGCGGTGCCGAATTCTTCGCCGTACACGTTTTCAGGCTCGAGCAAGCCGTCACTGAACCCGACGAACAGCGAGCCCGGTTCAGCCGGAACCTTCACCTGTTTATAATCTGCGCGATCGAATAGTCCGACCACCGTTCCGCCTTCGTCGAGTTTCTTGAGTGCGCTTCCCGCGACGAAAAACGGCGCGCAGTGGCCCGCATTTGTGTAGCAGAGCGAGTGCGAGGAAGGATCATACTCGGCGTAAAAGAGCGTGGCGTAGCGGTCGTCCGACGTATTCAGGAAAAGGTGGCGATTCAGGGCGCCGACGACTTCAGCGGTGGTGCGATGGCCATTCATTACTGCCTGACTGCGGAGAGCGGCCTGCAGACTCGCCATGAGCAGCGCGGCGGAGATTCCCTTGCCGCTGATGTCCGCAATGGCCATGCCCAAGCGCGAATGGCCGAGGTTCATGAAGTCATAGTAATCGCCTGAAACAACGCGCGCGGCGCGGCAGACAGCGGCCAATTCCAAGCCAGCCATTTCGGGCAGCTCGCGCGGGAAAAGCTGCGTTTGTACTTCGCGGGCAATGGTCAATTCGTTTTCAAGCTTCTGGCGTTGGCGCTGCTCTTCAATCAGCTCCGCGATTGATCCCGTCATCGCGTTGAAGGATTCCGCGAGCACGCCCAACTGATCCCGCTGACGCACATGAATACGATGGCGGAAATCGCCCTGGCGAACGTGGCGCGTAGCTTCGTAGAGGTCGTCCACGGCAACGGTGATAGTGCGAGTGAGGATGATGCCGGTGATGAGTGCGGCGATTTCGAGCAGGAAAAAAAACACGCCGATGAGGATCAGGATAATGACCAGCGGATCGCCGAGGAGACCCAGAGAGGCGAAAAGGCGGCTCGTCAATTGCGAGGGCCGCAGGGAAAACGCCGCAGCGACGGGAATGGCGTCCGTGGTGGGTTCATCGTGGCTAAGCAACACGGCGTTGAGCGTCGAACCGCCGGAAATTTCGATGTCGTACCAGCCGCGCTTGGGCTGGAGAGGCCGCACGCTGACAACCTGACCTGCGCGGACGAGCCGACGACCGTTCAAGTTCAAAACATCCGCGACAGGATCGGATGTGACCGCCGGGCGAAACGTGGTGAGCTGGATGGGACCGAGATCGGGAGCGATGGCGCCGAGCAACGCCGCGGTGACGGGCACGCGAACGTAAAGTTCGCCTTCATGAGATGGGCCATGACTCGCTACCACGGCTTCTATCCACAGACTCCCTGAGGACTGCACGAGGCCGGAATATCCCTGGACTGGCCGCGTCTTGGTTCCAATAGCAGCGGCTGACGTAGGCAAATGAACTTCAAGACCGGGAAGTCGCTGGCTGGCTGCGCTGAGCATGGCGGCGATACCTGGACGGGCGAGGACTGCGCGGGAGTCAATCGGGAGGCGCTTGGCCATGTCGTTTGCGAGGGTTTGGTCGAGGGTTTCCGCTATATGGGACACCTCCGTGATGCGGCTGTTGAGGTCGTCCTGGAGGAGGTGCGCGCCAAGCTGGAAGTACAGCAAATAGCCTGATAGCGCGACCATCGCGAGCAGCAAAACTACCGGGACGACAGCGATGAAAATGTACGCGACGACCAAACGATTACGGAGTCCCCAGAGGAGCCGTTTGCGCGCCCATCGGGCCAGGCGAACCATCAAGTATCCCGCGGCAATGACGAAGAGGATCACTCGCCACGCGCCGAGGAATGCGACGTAGCGGCCGAACCGCGTAGACCAAGTCAGGATGCAGAGAATAAGGACAAACGTGGCGAAGCGGTCGAGCGGTGATGTGGTGCGCCAGAATGCACGCAGACGATGAAACGACGGCACGGTTGTCCTCGAACGCAATTCCCAGGTTTGCCGCGTATGCCCCATGCGGCAGAATCGCGCTCCCTAATTTAGACAATATCGGCCTGGGAGAGAACAGGTATTCGCGGAATGATGGAATGGAGAGAGCGCGCGCAGTCCGGTACGCACTTTCTGTGGCTCGTTTGTGACGCGCAGTCGAAAAGCCAGCTACTTGGCGGAGCGGGCCGCGAGCGAGCGCTGCACGTTGCTGTGTCTGCGGCTGTAGGTGAAGTAGATCACGAGCCCCAGAATCAGCCAGCTGCCGAAGCCAATCCAGGCGGGCGCGTCGAGCGAAAGCATCAGAGCCAGAGAAACAACCATGCCGCCGATGGGCACCAAGGGAACCGCGGGAGTGCGGAACGGCCGAGGCAAGTTCGGCTGCTTCACGCGCATAATCCATATCCCCAGGCAGACAATGGTGAATGCGAGCAAAGTGCCGAGACTGACGAGTTCTCCCAGGAATGCGATGGGGAAGAACGCGGCGAGAAACGCGACAAACACTCCGACAACGATCGAGGTGATGTAAGGCGTGCGGAAGCGCGGATGAATTTTGCCCGCCCATTTCCACAGCAGGCCGTCGTGCGACATGGTGTAAAGCACGCGGGATTGTCCGAGGAGCATGACCAGCATGACGGAGGCGAGGCCGGCGATAGCGCCCAGGTCGATCAGGAGGACGCCCCAGCGCACGCCGATTTCCGCCGCACCAGCGGCAACAGGAGCGGGAACGTTGAGCGTGGTGTAAGACTTCAAGCCGGTCAAGAGTCCGGCAACGATGATGTAAAGAACCGTGCAGATAATCAAGGAGCCGAGAATGCCGAACGGCATGTCCTTCTGAGGATTCCTGGCCTCCTGCGCCGCCGTGGATACCGCGTCAAATCCAATGTACGCGAAGAAAACCACTCCGGCGCCGCGCATGATACCTGACCAGCCGAACTGGCCAAAGTGGCCCAGGTTTTTCGGAATGAAGGGATGCCAGTTGGCAACCATGTGCGACCAGTGGGCGAAAGCGAAAGTGGTTGCGAGGCCGATGAAGATCAACACGACAGAAACTTTGATCATGACGGCGGCGCTGTTGAAGTTCGCCGATTCGCGCACGCCGACGACGAGAACCGCTGTAATCACGACGATGGCCAGTAACGCGAAGATGTCCACACGAGCTGAAATCGCGTGCCCGAATAAGGTAAGCGCAATGCTCGGCGTGGGATTAAACGGAACTTTCGCGCCGAAGAAACCCACGAGGCTGGTGACGTAGCCGCTCCAGCCGACCGCGACGGTTGCCGCGCCGAAAGCATATTCGAGCACGAGAGCCCAGCCGATGATCCAGGCGACAATTTCGCCCATGGTGGCATAGCCGTACGTGTAGGCGCTGCCCGCGATGGGAATCATGGAGGCAAACTCGGCGTAGCAGAGGCCCGCGAAGATGCAGCCGATGCCCGCGACGACGAAGGAAAGCACAATCGCCGGGCCGGCGAACTGGGCCGCCGCAGTGCCCGTCAGCACGAAAATGCCCGCGCCAATGATCGCGCCAATGCCGAGCGTAATCAGGTTTACGGGACCGAGCGCGCGCTTCAGCGAATGCTCGCTCGCCTCCGAGGCTTCCGCCATAATGGTGCTCATGGGCTTCGTCGCTAAAAGATTGCTGGCCATCCATTCCCTCCCCGACTCGAATGTGGGTCCGTGACGTCCACTTTTCTACTTCGCCGCCGATGCGTTTCGGTTGCGCGACATCATCTGCCAAAGTAAGTACACGGGCAAGCCAATAAGTACAATGATGAGGCCGGGCCACGTATTCTGCGGCTTGTAGCGCAGCAATTGCACTTCCAAAAACAGCGCCATGGCAATGTAAAGAGCTGGAAGCACCGGGTAACCGACCGCGCGATAGGGTCGCTCCATCGTGGGCCGCGTGCGGCGCAGCACGAAGAGGCCCGCCAGCGTCAAAATGTAGAAAATCAACTCCGCGAAAATCAAAAAGTCGAGAAGCTGATTGTATGTGCCCGAAAGGCAAAGAACACACGCCCACACGCACTGCACAATCAGCGCGACGCCGGGAGCGTGCTTAGCATTGACGCGGCCAATGGATTTGAAAAGAAGGCCGTCCTTGGCCATGGCGTAGTAAATTCGCGCGCCGGCGAGAATCAGGCCGTTATTGCAACCGAAGCAGGAAATCAAAATCGCAACCGCCATTACGATCGCGCCGATGGGTCCGAAAATTACTTGCAACATCGCGGTTGCCACGCGGCTGTCAGTGGCAAACTGAATGCCGCGCGCAATAATTGTCGTGCCGTGCGGATCTCCCGCCATGGGCAGTACGCGCAAATAGGCAAAATTGGCAAGCACGTATAGTGTGGTGACGATCAGCGTTCCGAAGAAAAGCGCGAGGGGCAGATTGCGGCCGGGGCGCTTTACTTCCGAAGCGGTAAAGGTGATGTCGTACCAGGCATCGGATGCGAAGAGCGACCCAACCATAGCGACGCCGACAACCGTGGCGGTCGAAACCTCCCACGTGCCTATGCCGGGCGGATAGGGATGCTGAACGGAGAGTCCCGCGTTGTGCCAGAAATTATGGAAATTCGCCGCCACGGCTTCGGCGCGCGCAAACAGGAATCCCACGATTACCAATGCCGCCAATGAAACCGTCTTCACGCTTGTGAAAATGTTTTGAACGATTTTGCCAAGACGCAGGCCGCGCAGGTTGATCCACGTAAGCAGGACGATGGAGATGATTGCCAACAGGTTCTGGCGGTTAAGGCCGAGATCGTAAGGGCCGAGAATCCCAAACGGGAACTTCCACGGACCGAAGGTGCCGAATTTCAGAATCCAGGCCGACGGAGAAAACCAGGGCGCAAACACGCCGGTGAATTTCGCGAATGCAATGGCGACCGCCGCAATCGTCGCCGTTTGCACGACCAGCAGCATCGTCCAGCCGTACAAGAACCCCCAAAGGGGCCCGAAGGATTCGCGGAGAAAAACGTACTGGCCGCCGGCGTGCGGCATCGCCGCAGCAAGCTCGCCATAACTCAACGCGCCGATCATCGTCATCACGCCCGACATGACCCAGACAATAATCAGCAGGCCGGGGCTTTGCACTTGGTTTGAAATGTCGGCGGAAACGATATAAATGCCCGAGCCGATCATCGATCCGACGACGATCATCGTGGAATCGAACAACCCCAGGCCCTTTACAAGACCAAGGGCGCCGCTGGAAGATGCGGCTGGTTGAACCTGTTCCGACATGTCAGCGCCCCTCCGCTTGCAAGTGTTTTCCCGATCGCTTCGCAATAGCCAAAAACTCTTTCGCCCGCTCCGCCGGATCGTGAGATTGGAGCAAATCGCGAACCACGGCAATCGAATCCGCGCCCGCTTCATAGACTTCCGCAGCGCGCTCGCGGGTGATGCCGCCGATGGCAACGATGGGCTTTTCTGTCAGTTTGCGCGCTTCACGGATGAAAGACGTGCCCACGACGGCGTCTGGTGTCTCTTTTGTTGACGTCGAGAAAATCGGGCCCACGGCGATGTAGTCCGCGGAACTTTTCGCTGCTGCACGCACCTGCTCAAGAGTGTGCGTCGAAACGCCGACCCAGCGGCCCGAACCGCAGATCCCCCGCGCGTCGGCCGGAGGCAAATCGTCCTGGCCCACGTGCACACCGCCGGCCCCAACTATCGCCGCAATGTCGGGACGGTCATTAACAATAAAGCGGGCGTTGCGCGTTGCGAGCGTTTCCGCCAAATTCGAACACGTTACAAAGTATTCGCGCGAAGTCGAATGCTTGGCGCGGTATTGAATCAGCTGCACGCCTGCGGACACCAATACGCGCGCACAATTCGACGCGGGCATGTTTAGCAGGCCTTCGTCCAGCAGCACATAGAGAGCTGGAATCAAAACCGAGTCTCCTATCTGGCCGCGACGGCTTCGTAACGGTCGAGAAAATGGGTGTCGAGCTTGCCGACAATGAAATCGGGATCTTCAAGAATCTTCTTGTGCAACGGAATGGACGTCTTGATGCCTTCAATGACGAATTGATCGAGAGCCCGAGACATGCGCGCAATGGCTTCGGGCCGATCGTCTCCAAAAGAAATGATCTTTGCGACCAGAGAATCATAATAGGGCGGCACCACGGCTTCCGAGTACATGGCTGTGTCCACCCGAATACCGGGCCCGCCGGGAACGCGAAAAGCGGTGACGCGGCCGGCCGAAGGAGCGAAGGTATCCGGATCTTCCGCATTGATGCGGCATTCGATGGCGTGCCCGTGAAAATGGGGCTTACCAACCACATCCTCGAGCTTTTCGCCCGCCGCGAGACGAATTTGTGCTTTCACCAGATCGACTCCGGAAATCATTTCCGTCACGGGATGTTCCACCTGGATGCGCGCATTCACCTCTATGAAATAGAGTTTGCCTGAAGTTTCGTCGCGGAGAAATTCCACCGTGCCTGCGCTTGAATAGCCGATTTTCGAGAGTGCCTTGGCGACGCGCGCGCCCATTTCATCTCGCGTCTTCACATCGAGAGCCGGTGAGGGCGACTCTTCGACGATTTTCTGGTGCCGCCGCTGAATCGAACACTCCCGCTCGCGCAAATGCGTTACGTTACCGTGACGATCGCCGATTACTTGAAATTCAATGTGCCGCGGATGCTCGATTAATTTCTCAAGATACACATTCGCGCTGCCGAATGCCTGCTGTGATTCGTTGCGGGCCGTCTGGAACGCCGGGATCAATTCATCTTTCTTCTGAACCACGCGCATCCCGCGGCCACCACCGCCTTCGGCGGCCTTGATGAGCACCGGGTAGCCGATCTCGCCTGCGAGTTTCAAGGCGGTATCCTCATCGGGCACCACGCCCGGGCTGCCGGGAATGATGGGGAGGCCCGCGGCGGACATTTCGCGGCGCGCGCGGTCCTTTTCCCCCATCATGCGGATCACTTCAGGCGAAGGCCCGATAAATGTGATGTGTGAGGCCTCGCATACCTCCGCGAAATTGGCGTTTTCGGAGAGGAAACCGTAGCCGGGATGAATGGCATCGACGTTGGTGATTTCCGCGGCGCTAATCACGTGCGGAATGTTCAAGTAACTTTCGGAAGAGCGCGGCGGCCCGATGCACACGGCTTCGTCCGCAAATCGCACGTGCAGCGAATTGCGATCCGCCTCGGAGTACACGGCGACCGTTGGAATTCCCAGCTCCTGGCACGCGCACAGGACGCGCAGTGCGATTTCCCCGCGATTCGCGATCAAAATTTTGCGAAACATTTTTGCCTGGAGACGGGCATGCGGCGTTAGCCTACTGTTTACGGCTGGGATGAATGGCGAAGAGAGGCTCGCCATATTCCACCGGCTGGCCATTTTCGACGAACACACGCATCACCTCGCCCGCCAAATCTGCCTCGATTTCATTCATCAGCTTCATGGCTTCGATGATGCAGAGGACGCGCCCCGCCTCCACATGGTCTCCTGGCCGAACAAAGGGGTCGGCGCCAGGAGTCGCCGATGAATAAAAGGTACCAACGATGGGCGACTTGATGACGTGCAGATTTTCATCAATTGGCTCGGATGCAGAATTGGCGGAATCCGGCGTGGGTGCCGAAGGGGCCGCCGAATGAGCTACGATGATTTCCGGCGCGCCATGCATGGCGTGAAATGGGATGCTGGCATTCGATTGTTTCTTGCGAAGGCGGATACGGAGGTTGCCATTTTCGTATTCGAATTCCTCCAAGCCATGCTCTTCCATGAAATCGAGGATTTCGGAAACCTGGCGCAAGTCCGGTGCGGAATGCCGCGAGCGACCTGCGCCGCTTTTTTTGTCTTTTCCCTTCATCCGATTTCAATCAGCTCTCTATCGGCGTGGGTCAGGTACTCGGCGCCGGATTTGGTTACGAGCACATCATCTTCGATGCGAATACCGCCCTTGCCTTCGATGTAAACGCCGGGCTCGAGTGTTACCACGGTTCCCGCCCGGAGTACCCAATGGTCTCCCCGTCCTAACCGAGGGCTCTCATGCACCTCGAGGCCCAGGCCATGACCGGTGCTGTGTATAAACTTCCGCGCCAGTCCCGCCCGCCTTAGGACTTCCCGCGCCGCAGCATCAACTTGCTCCGCAGTCACGCCAGGCCGTAACAGTTGGCGTGCAGCCTGTTGCGCCTCGAGCACGGCGGCATACCGGCGACGCATCTCCGGGGAGGCACGCCCCACACAAAGTGTGCGGGTCAAATCGCTCGAATAGCCGCGCAGTATAGCACCGAGGTCAAACACGACCAACTCGTTTTTCTTCACCAGCTTCCGGCTTGCGCGGGCGTGCGGCCACGCCCCACGCTCGCCCGAGGCTATGATGGTATCGAAGGCGGGCCCATCCGCACCCTTGCGCCGCATACGGAATTCGATTTCGGCGGCTAAATCAATTTCGGACACCCCGGGCTTCACCAGTGGCAGAGTCTCTTCCCACGACGAACAGGCAATGTCAGCGGCCTCACGCATAGTGGCTAACTCAGACTCATCCTTGAGTATTCGCAGACGTTCGACCTTTCCGTCCCAGGCGAGCCACCGAATCCGGCTTCCGGCAGCCTTTGCGAGGGTGAGCTTTTGCGCTACCGTCAGGTGCGCCGCCTCGAATCCGACGCGGCGAACCGCGCGCTGCTCAAGCTGTTCGCCTGCTGCTTTTAATAATGAGCCGGCGACAATTTTGACTTGGGCGGCGGTGACTTCCTGCTTGGCTTGGATGGTATAGCGCGGATCCGTGAAGAGGATCGCGCCATGGCGTGTGGCTAAAACGACGCCCGAGCTTCCCGAAAATCCTGTCAGATAGAAAATGTTGGGGGGGTGGGTAACGATGAACGAATCCAAGCGGTCAGCGTGCATGGTCTGCTGCACAAAAGAAAGGCGGGACGGCTGTTTTGCCCGCCCCGCCTTTTCAGATACCTTGGTTGCTGCGATTTTCCCCTCCGCTTCCCGGATTTACATGGGAAGAATACGGGGAGTGATAAAGAAGAGCAACTCTTGAGAGTTGGTGCTGATCGATGTGTGACGGAAAAGCTGTCCGACAATCGGGATACTGCCGACAAACGGAACCTCGTCAATCGAAGTCTGCTGGTTCGACACGATAATTCCGCCAATCATGATCGTGACTCCGTCGCGCACCAGTACACGCGTGTCCTCGGACTGCGTGTCAAGCGCTGGTATACCCTGAATTCTGGGAATCGCGGGGTCGATTTGTGTGTTTTCAACGTGGATGTTCATGAATATGGTGCCTTCCGCGGTGACCTGCGGAGTCACCTGAAGTTCAAGCACGGCGTCCACGAACTGCACGGAGATTGTGTTGTTGATAACTGTCTGAATGGGGATCTTGGTTCCCTGTTTGACGGTCGACTGTTCGTTATTCTGAGCGACCAGCTTCGGCTTGGAAAGCAGCTTGCCAACACCCTTCGCTTCCGCTGCCGAAATGATGTAGTCGAGAGCGAAGTTCGCTGAGGAGAAGGCGTACGAGACACCGCTCGTCGGAACGCTTGCGGCCAGGCTGGTTACGAGCGGCATCGCCACCGCAGTCGGGCTAGTGCCTGTCGGGGCAGTGGTCCCACTGATTACAGGAGGAGCCGGCAGTGGCGGCACGAACCGGCTGATCGGACTCGTACCCACCGCGTTGGCGCCTCCAAACAGGTTGCGCCCCCCCGTGGCCGAGCCGGCGAAAGCGAACTGCGAGCCAAGATCGCGGGCGAAGTTGCGGTTGGCCGCGACAACGCGCGCTTCAATTTCTACCTGCTGCGAACGTTTGTCGAGTTCGCGTATCAGGTTGTCGACGATGGGAATCACTGTCGGGATGTCGCTGATGATCAGCGTGTTGGTTCGGGCGTCGGCCAGCACATCGCCGCGGGGAGAAAGGAACTTCTTAATCGTGTCAGAGAGGTCGGTCGCCTTCGCATAGCTGAGCACGCGGGTTGTGGTAACCAAATCCGCAGCGTCGATTTGCGCTTTAGCCAGTTCCTTCGACTCGTCCGCTTCTCTCTTCACTGTCTCCTTGGTCGCGATACGAAGTACGTTGCCATCGAGTTCCTTATCGAGGTCGTTATTCTTGAGCACGATATCGAGCGCCTGATCCCACGGCACGTTGTCGAGAACGAGTGTTAACGTGCCCTTCACGCCGGGGTCCACCACCACGTTGAGCCCGCTGATCTCATGAATCAGGCGAAAGAAATCCTGCAAATCCACGTTTTTCAAGTTCACGGAGATTGGCGCACCAGTATATTTGGGGCCGCCCGGCGCTTGAGAGTCCTGCGAGATAACTGACGCAGGGCTGACCGGGGCAGAAAAGTCCGCAGTAGGTGCCTGTGCAGCAGGAGATGGGGGAACTTGCGCCGGCAGTGGGTCCGAGGCTGCTGCTTGCGTTGCGGGCGCGAGAGCTGGCGACACAGCCGGAGCTGTCACCGGCGTTGCTGGAGTCGGGGCTGCGGCAGGCGTCCCTGAGTCCCCTGCAGCAGTAGATTGCTGCGGTTGCTGGTCCTGTGCGAGCGGAGCGCTGAAACCAGCCGGTTTTGCCGGTTCTTGCGCAGGCGAAGCAGCCATGGGCACAGTTGTCTTCGGAAAAGACTGTCCATTGCCTTGCGATTCCGTTTGCGTGTCGTCAGGGGACTGGGCGGGCTGGGCAGAACTTGAACCCGTTTCAGCGGCTGAACGCACATCGGGTGAAGAGGCGGAAGCTGGCGCCGCGGACGCAAACTCGACTGCGATTCCGCCGTCCACATGCTTTACTTGATAAGCTGAAGCTGTCGACAGATCGATAACGACGCGCGCAACCTGCGGAGAAAACTGTCCCGCGCGGACCTCGCGAATGGGTGCAATCGTGCTCGAAATCCTCTTTGCGGCGGCCATGCGGGCGCTATTAAAGTCCAATACCAAACGATCGGGTTTGCTTAACCGAAGTTCGTGATAATGGAAGGATCCAGAGCCAAGCACCAGAACTTCGGGCGCATCACCGTTCTTGGCGATCGAAATTTGGCGGATAGCCGCGGAGGCGGTCGAAGTGCTGACGACAGCAGAAGCGTCCAGTGCCGTGTTTACGATGCGTGGCGAATCTGAATTGCGAGCATGCGCCGATTGAAGATTCTTTTTCGAAACGACGATCTTAAGTTCATCGCGTCCTTCACGGCTAACCTTAGGTGTGGCGCCGTCACCCAGCAGAATCTCCAGGCGCGAAATGGTTTTTGAGCCATCCTCATATTGTTCCAGACGATAGCTGCGAACAATGTCGGTACCCAGGACCTGCGCCGCATCGGTGGAGGTCGGCGTCACTCCGGTGAGGTCGATATAGTAAAGATTGGTGCTGGGATGATGGACTTCATAGTCGAACGGGCCGCTCGCCTTCGCGTCGAGGCGTACCACTCCCTGCTCAATCGCAGAGGTGACCTTGACCGAGGCTCCGGGAGCCGCGCGAAGCGCGCTAGTCGGGATCAGAAGGCTTGCTGCCGTGAGGCAGGCCAGCCCTAACGGCCGCCAAATCTTGCTCATTGCTCGTCTCCTGCCATCGGGTAGAGTCGTTTGCTCACTTCGCGTTCCATTGGCCTGCCAAATGCGTCTTTGCTCTCTTGCTGGAATGTAATCTCGTCCAAACCAATCTTCTCCACGATCCCGTCATACAGATGGTCGCCGTCGTGAAGGAAATAAACACTACCTTGTGGATTTGAAACCACTGCAACCATGCCTTCGGCTGCCTTGACCATGCCTTCCAAGTGCAGTGTGGACACTTGCAACCCAGCGATCCCCTGCGGCAAATTTAAATGGCTTCCCGCTTCACCGGTCTGAATGAGCGGAGCAAAAGGGTCTCGCTCGTGGCTGGCCGCCGGCTTCGAAGGAGATGGGCTGGCCGCCGGCTTAGCAGGGGGGGTCTTCGTTGGCGGTTTCTGGCCCTGGCTCTGGGCGGCCCACGAAAAAGACACACACCAAATCAACAATCCCAGAAGAGCGATCGCTCTGGCGAATCTTCTCAAGCGGTTCCGATTTTTCTGCCCCATCGCGTTAGTGCCTTCCGCCCGGAGCCGAGCCCTTCGTGTTCGTTGCGACTTCGTCCGCCGGCTTCGAGAAAAATGTCGTTATCGTGAATTCCCCGGTCACTGTTGACCCCGGTACCAACCGGAACTGGCTGTTGGCGCCGGAGCCAGTCTTCAACTCGTTGAGCTTGAGGTCGCCCACATTGATGATGCGGGACAGGCGTCCTAGCCGCGCGAAAAAGTCCAGGACCGAGTAATAGGGACCGTCCGCGGTGATCTTAAACGGCATCTCGTAGTGGTATTCACGCGCCACAACAGGCTGCGTTTCGATCTTGCGAATCATCACTCCCGCACCGGATGCCGCGCCCTGCAACATGACGATGAACTGGTCGACTTCCTTATTTTCCGGAACAATCGTCTGCAACGTCGCAAGCTGCTTTTGCAGCGCGTCCATTTCGCCCTGAAGCTCCGCGCGCCGCTGCTGGTATACCCGCAAAGTCTGCACTTCAGCTTCGAGTGGCTTCAACTGGGCATTGGCGTCGTCGACCGCGACACGTTCCCTTTGTACTGGAGATCCGGGAACGTATAGCCCCCCGAGAACCAAAACCACGGCTAGGAATAGAAATGCCAGTGCCTGAACGGGCCATGACATTTCACGAAACGAGGTTGCCATTGCTCCTCCCTAGCTCTTTCCCGGCCGCGCTGGCGCGGTAGGGCTCATCCCACCCGCTGGCTTCGACTGGCTGACTTGGGCTGACATCGTGAATCCGTACGTCTGCGCGCCTTTTACGATATCGTTCTCTGCCGCGGACTGAATTTCGATTTTGTCGAAATAGCCCGAATGCTTCATCTGCGTAATGAAATTCGCGATGGCATTGATCGACGCCGCCTCTCCGGTGATGGTCAGCGTGTTTCCGGTGCGTTCCAACGAAGTAAGCCACAGCGACTCGGAACGTCCGACGGTATTGGCGACCATCTGCAGCAATTGCTGGCCGCCGGAACGGTTGGCCTGCAAAGTCTCGATCACATCGATGCGCTGCTGCAGAACCGCCTTTTGCTGCTCGAACCGTTGCACCTCGGCCTTGGTCTGTTGGAGGCGCGTGCGCTCCGCCTGCAAGCTGGCGATGTGGGCGTTAATGCCCGCAAGCTCGTTGGATTTCTGGTTATACATCACGACAAGCACCACGACAGCCAAGATCACCGCCGCCGCGAACAACACCACTCGCAACGACGACTCAAGAGGAATCGACGGCCCGGTCGTTTTCGGCCGTTCCTGGCCGAGGAGGTTGATCCGAATCATGGGGTATCAAAACTCCTTAGAGCCAGCCCGACTGCAATCACCAGTCGCGGCGCCATTTCTCGAATTTTCTCTTCATCGTGCCGTCCCGGATTCACTACAATCTTCCGGAATGGGTATAGCTCTTCTACCGGCATTCCGAATTCTTCCCTGAGGAGATCGAGCAGCCCTGGTACGCGGGCCGTTCCCCCGGCCACAACGATACGGCGGATGTTTTCGCCGCTGGCGGTTGCCCGGAAGAAATCAAAAGTCTTCTGAATTTCGAGTATGAGGATGTCGGAAACAGATCGTAAAATCGAAGTGCGCTGCTCATCGGTAACGCCGGGCAGCGAGCCGCCCATTTTCAACCGTTCCGCGTCTTCGTAATTGAGATCGAGTTCCTTCTGCAGCGCGTCGGTGTACTGGTTGCCGCCTACCGAAACGTCGCGTGTGAACAGCGGCGTCCAACCGCGGATAATGTTGATATTCATGACGCTCGCGCCGATATTAAGCAGAGCGACCACCTGCGCCGGGTCTGGGTCGTAATTGACCTCGAAGCAGTTCTCCAGCGCAAAGGCGTCAATATCCACCACCACGGGAGTTTTTCCGGCCTGCGCCAGTACGTTGGTATGATTCAGGATTTTGTCTTTCTTGACGGCGACCAGGAGAACATCCATCTGACTGTCCGTCGTCTCCAGCAACTGATGGCTCAGGTTGACGTCAGCGATATCGAAGGGAATATGCTGGCTGGCTTCGGCTTGAATTCTGTCGTAGAGCTCGTCTTCGGCCATCAGCGGCATGGGCACGCGCTTTACGATTACCGAATGCCCCGAAACCGACGTGGCTACGTCCTTAACTTTGATTTTCTGGGCATCGAAGATTGAGCTAATGCGTTCGGCCACTGCCGGAGCGTCCATGATTGCGCCGTCGACGACCGTATCTTGGGCCAGCGGCTCAATGCCAAAGCTAACGAGTTCATACCCCTGTTTGGTCTTCTTGAGTTCGACAGCCTTGACGGAGCTCGACCCGATATCCAGACCGATCAGAGATTTCGATTTCCCCATCCCAAACATCGTGTCGCCCCTCGCTCGCTGACTTGCGTCATGCAGGCCATCGGCCGGCATGTTCACCCTAGCCCTGGGAAGTCAATTTGTCTTTGAAAGCTCGCTCGCCAGTTTCGACTCACCCGGTTCGAACCGGCGTCTCTTGAAAACTGCGCTACCAGTACTGCTGTACCCTTATGTCATTCCAGCGATTCGAGTGTCAAGCAACGGCGCTGGGCTGGTGTGCAGTTGGTAATCGTGAGCACTTTTAGATTAAAAAGTAGGACGCGCGTGAAGTCCACAGTCATTCCGGAGGAGCGTGCGAAAGGTGAACCCTGTTCGAGTGGACAGGATTTGTTACCGTCGCGGACGTGAAACGTCAATCTTCAGAGATTGCCACAATGCGTCTATTCGCGATTTAGTCGCGGCGTTCATGCGGATCTCATCGGGCCACGGGCGCGCAAATCCTTCCGACTGCCACTTCCGCGTTCCGTCAATGCCCATCTTCGAGCCAAAATCCTGCAGGCGAGATGCGTGTTCGAGCGTATCCACGGGACCCAGCACGAACTCGATATCGCGTTGAGGATCGATTGCGCATAACGTTTTCCACACAACTTCGCGGGGATTCTGAATATTGACGTCGTGGTCTACAACGACAATGACTTTGGTAAACATGGCCTGCCCAAGCGACCAGATGGCATTCATGATTTTTCGCGCATGCCCGGGGTACGATTTTCGAATTGCCACGATCATTAAGTTCTGGAAGATGCCTTCGGCGGGCATCGCGACGTCCACAATCTCCCGATATTGCATCTTCATCACCGGCAGGAAAACGCGTTCAATTGCATGCCCCATGAAAAAGTCCTCCTGCGGAGGCGGCCCCACAATGGTCGTCAAGTATAGGGGTTCCTTCCTGTGGGTGATGCAAGTTACATGAAACACAGGATATTCGCCCTCGAGAGAATAAAACCCAGTGTGGTCGCCAAAAGGACCTTCGGTGCGCATCTCCGAAAGATCAACATAGCCTTCCAGCACGATCTCCGCGTTCGCGGGCACTTCGAGATCTACTGTTTCGCAAGCAACAAGCTCCACGGCGTCGCGCCGCAAGAAGCCGGAGAACATAAATTCGTCCAGGTCCGGAGGTACGGGGAGGATTCCCGCAAGTGCGGTGGCCGGATCGGCCCCAATAGCCACGGCTACTTCCAACCGCCCGGCGGCTTCGCGGACACGTGCGCTTCGAAAATGTTCGGCGCCATGCTTTTGGGTCTGCCAATGCATCCCTGTGGTGCGTTCATCGAACACCTGCATGCGGTAGCAGCCCACGTTCCGTTTCCCTGTCTCCGGATTCTTGGTGATGACCATCGGCCAGGTGATGTAACGCCCGCCGTCCTGCGGCCAGCATTTCAGTATGGGGAAAAATGAGAGAGAGAAATCATCCTTGCGAATCACTTCCTTACACGCACCCGACTTCACCGTCTTCGGGAAAAATGACCCCAACTCGGCCAGCTTCGGAAGCATTTTCACTTTATCGAGGAAGCCTTGAGGCGTCTGCATATCCAGGAACGACCGCACGCGGCCCGCGACCTGATCGATATCATCGACTTCGAGTGCGAGGTTCACGCGCCGCTCGCTCCCCAGCAGATTGATGACAACAGGGATGTTTGAGCCCTTGGGGTGCTCGAAAAGCAATGCGGGGCCGCCGGCTTTTGTTACCCGGTCCGTGATTTCCGTGATTTCAAGCACAGGGTCGACTTCCGCGCTAATGCGGGTCAACTCGCCTTCACGCTCCAGGCGCGCAAGAAACGCCCTCAAATCGCGATAAGCCAATGAACCTCCCCCGCTGGTCGATTCCGGGCGCCCAATGTAACATGAGAGGCGATATCAAAGAAGATGAAGCCGGAAGCGGAGTGAAACCCACAGCACTCCCGCTGCGTCATTTATAAGGGCCAGCGAGAACCAGAGCACGAACCGGCCCGCGCTTAAGGCGCTGAGAAAACTTCGAGGTCACGAACCCAACCATGTCCGTCCGAGAATCGTACGAAAAACACAAAGGCCTTAGCTGGCTCATTGGAATCGCCGTGATCGCGGCCATCGTAATCCTATACGTGGTGAAAACCAAGACGCCGACGATCCGCTACATTTCGATGCCGGTAAGACGCGGCAGCCTTACGGCAGTCGTGCAATCGACGGGAACCATCAACCCGCTGACCACCGTTCCCGTGGGATCTTTCGTCTCGGGAACCGTGCAATACATCTTCGCCGACTTCAATACCCAGGTTCACGCCGGAGACGTGCTTGCACAACTCGACCCCACAATTTATGACGCGCAGGTCACGACGGCCCGCGGCAACCTGGCTAACGCGGTTGCGAATGTTCAAAACATCGCGGCCAGCATCGTTGCGGACCAGGCCAACGTGGCCAAGCTCAAAGCAAACGCGCAGTATGCGCAGGTGAATGCCAAGCGCATCGCCGACCTGACTCAACAGGGCGTGATTTCTCATGACCAGAACGACCAGACGCAGTCGAACTTTGTTGCTGCGAACGCTTCCGTGACGCAGGCCCAGGCCCAGGTCAATCAAACGAGAGCGCAACTGGCTCAGGCGCGAGCACAGGTCGAATCCGCCCAAGGCACCCTGAAAATGGCGGAAACCAATTTGAAATACACAACGATTGTTTCCCCTGTCGATGGCACCGTTGTCGCCAGAAACGTCACAGTGGGGCAGTCGGTTGCCGCTTCTCTGCAAGCGCCAAACGTTTTCACTATTGCGCAGGACCTCACGCGCATGCAGGTTTACGCAGCCACGGACGAATCTGACACCGGGCAAATTCACGTGGGTCAGCCCGCGTCATTCCAAGTGGATGCTTATCCCGCCGAGTCGTTTCACGGGCGCGTGAGTGCGATTCGGCTGAATGCTTTCACAGTTCAGAACGTGGTGACGTATGACACGATCATCGACTTCGAAAATCCCGAAGGCAAGCTTCTGCCCGGCGAAACGGCATACGTTACGATTCCTACAGGACACGCAAACAATGTGCTTTTGGTCCCGAACATTGCCCTCACCTTCACTCCGCAGTTGCCGCCATCTCAATTGCAGGCGCTCTATAAGAAGTACAACATTCCCCGCCAGGCGACAATATCCCACGTGGGCGGCTTGCAGGTTGTCTGGAAGCTCGACGCAAATAAGCAGCCTATTCCGGTCGCGATTAAGACGGGCCTAACGGACTACACCAGCACCGACGTCGTCGAAGGCGACTTGAAGCAGGGCGATCAGGTCATTACAGGGGAACAGAACTTGAGTGGAACTAGCGGCACTCGGTCTCCGTTTGGCGGCCCTGGGAGGCGGTAAACTTGGACGTTCGTGAAATTCTCCGGGTATCGATGCGAGCGCTGGCGCGCAACAAAATGCGCACAGTGCTCACGATGCTTGGCATCATTATTGGCGTAGGCGCCGTAATTTGTACGGTGGCTATCGGCCAGGGCGCGTCCAACCAAGTGCAGGATCAAATCAAAAGTCTTGGGGACAACATCATTTTCATTTCCGCCGGCAGCATTAATAAGGGCGGCGTGCATATGGGCAGCCAGGCCACCAAAACCCTCACCGTGGCGGATGGCACCGCCATTCTCGCCGAGGTTCCTTTTATCAAAT
>Ga0307373_10003026_pt1 | contig 29753 bp, 22 predicted proteins | sample OX2MG_FD_202534 | JGI IMG/M metagenome (GOLD analysis project Ga0307373, IMG submission 202534) | Soil microbial communities from Risofladan, Vaasa, Finland - OX-2 | ecosystem: Environmental > Terrestrial > Soil > Coastal area > Acid sulfate soil | place: Finland: Risofladan, Vaasa | collected... | reverse complement strand
CGCAAGCGAATATTGAAAAGCCCCGGAAAGACACTTCCGTCGGCCAGATTTTGCCGGGAGTTGAAGTCAAGCTGGTGGGTATTGATCGAAAAGCGGTGGCAAACGGGGAAGTGGGAGAATTATGGGTGCGTGGGCCAAACGTGATGAAGGGTTACTATCGCGCTCCGGAGGAAACGGCGGCCGCGATTGATGCGGAAGGATGGTTCAACACGCGCGACCTTGCGCGGTTGGAAGACGACAATCTCTTTATCGTTGGACGCACGAAGGAGTTGATTGTTCGGTTCGGGTTCAACGTCTATCCGGGAGAAGTCGAGGCGGTGCTCAACGCTCACCCGGCAGTTGTGCGCTCCGCCGTGATCGGCCGGCCCGTCGAAGGAGTAGAAGGAGATGAGGAAGTCGTTGCGTTCGTCGAGCTCTTGCCACGTTCGCCGCTCAGTTCCGCTGAGTTGGCGGAATATGTGGCAACCTGTCTGGCCCCGTACAAGCGACCTTCGCAGATTGTGCTTGTCCCGGCGATGCCGATGACCCCAACCGGAAAAATTGCGAAGGACGAGCTACGTAAGATGGTACATCAAAGTACCCTGGCGCACTGACGAGACGAAAGATATCTCTTCAGAGATAGTCAGAGAACAACTTTCATTAGCTGTGGGTCCTTCGCTTTCGAAGTTCCTTCGCATGGCTTTCGCAAATTGATCGTCACGGGTAAGGCCGATTTGTGTGTTCAGAATCGAATTTTCCGATTGACACCGACTTTGCATAATGCGAAGAACTCAGACGTGGTGGGGCGCATCGTCGTGTTTGATATAATCCCCGATAGGTGCAGGGTTATCGCGACTATCAAATACAAATGGAGAATGGTTTACACTCGACACATTCTAGGTCACGCTGAATACGACGAGAAGGAGTGGCAAAAGCCGTGATTGCAGTGCCCGAAAAATACGCGCTGGAAGTTAGCTCGCCAACAACGATTACATCCGAGCGCCAACATGAGCAGTACCTGTCCGTCTTGGACAAGCTGGCAAGCAAGGATAATCCCGCGAATGAAGAAGAGAAGTATGCCGAAGTCTTGATCACCTTGATTGAAGCGTACGAAGAAAAGCATCATCCCCTTCCTGATGCTTCCCCGGTGGAAGTCCTTCGCACGTTGATGGATGCCAATGATCTCCGACAAAAAGACCTGGTTCCCGTCTTTGGCTCTGAAAGCATCGTATCCGAAGTGTTGCACAAAAAACGTGCTCTAAACAAAACCCCCATAGAGAAATTGAGCAAACGATTCCACGTTTCTCCAGCAGTGTTTTTCTAGGGTCGCGGCACTTCCGATTACTCGATTACTCACCGACCATCCTGTCATACGATTTCCCTGGGCGAAGGAATGCCGACTGGATGCCTGGATGGTGAAAGGTTTGTGACAAAGACACCGAGCCGTGGGAGCTGCTCTACTTCAACGAAGAGCCCACTACACGTGATCGAACAAGCCTCGGAGATTGCTGGGTTGATGCTGGGGACAAACAGATCGCGAGGCTGCTGCTTGGAGATGATTTGTGCGGATTTTCTGGCGGGAGCGAGTCAGGACAACAACGGCAAGCCGTGCTGCTTTCGATGAATCGAATGTTTGCGATGCTTCCCGGACCGATGAAAGTGAGCTTTCTCGAAGGGCTGCAAAAGGCTTCGTGACTACCCTGCGTCAAAGACAGCCCCGCCTTCGACTGGATCGGGGGGCTTATGACGAACTTCGAAAGCAAGTCCTCAAGCGAGACGGCTGGAGATGCCAGAACTGCGGATCTTCGGAGAATCTCCAGGTTCATCACATCCAATCGCGGGGCCGACTGGGAGACGACACTCTCGAAAATCTGATAACACTTTGTTCCTGCTGCGATCGGGACGTGCACTGCAAATTTCGTCGGACAACCTCTAACGAAAATGGTTGCCCTCGATAGACTATCGTCTAACTAACGGAAATCCTCGATTATTGACACGACACCGGAAACTCTGGCTAGCCGAAGAAGACCTTGGAAATCAACGTTCAAGCCCGTGCAGATCTCGCGCCAGCACAGAATGCTCTGGACTCGCCGCGCTGACGAAGCCAACCATCTGTTCAGAGTGGCACCTCGATCAGTCTGGATCCTTCGCTTTGGAAACCTTCTCGCAGCGCCTTCGCGAATGCATCGAGCGAAGTAACGCGTGTGCCGGGTACGCCGATGCCTTTCGCGAGCGAAACCCAGTCAAGACCGGGGCGGCCAATTTCGAATAAGTTCGAAGCTCGCGTCCCGGGATTGCCTATGCCGAGATTGGCAAACTCGCGTTTAAGAACAGCGTAATCCCGGTTAGCAAAAACAACCGTCGTGACGTTCAGTCCCTCGCGTGCCATGGTCCAGAGCGCTTGAAGTGTGTACATGGCGCTGCCATCGGCAGTCAGGCACAAGACGCGGCGAGCGGGACATGCGACGGCAGCGCCGACGGCGAGCGGCATGGCGATTCCAATCGAGCCGCCAGTATTCCCGAGCCAGTCGTGCGGCGGAGATCCCTTTGTGGCGGCCATCATGCCTCGACCCGAGGTCATGGATTCGTCGACCACGATCGCATTCTCGGGTAGGAGTGCGGCTACAGCAGCAGCAAGACCGGCAAGCGTGATATCGCCGGTCGGCACGGGTGGCCTCTCTGCCTTTTGGCCTGACGACTGGTTTCCGCGCAGCGACAAGGCTTCTGCTAACGCGTCGAGCGCGCCGACATAATCTTCGCCCGGATGCGCGAGCGTGTGGAGCTCGCAGTCCGGCGAGGTGAGCACGTCATTCTTGCCCGGGTGAGCGAAGTACGCGACAGGAGGGGATGCGCCAACGAGAATTAGTTGGCGAAATTCGCTGAGAAGCTCAGTGGCTTGCTCGCGGACGTACGGAATTCGTTCGACTGAAGGCGCGCCCGCACCGCGCTCCATGCGCGCGAAGGGATAGGGCGAAAGGAGCTTCGCATTCGTGGAAGCTGCGATGCGTCCGGCTGCTGCGAGCCCTTTGCCGTGAAGCGTTTCTCCGACGAGCAGGATGCCAGTACGCAAACCGGAACGGAGCAGGGCCGCGACGTGCTCGACGGCCTCGTTGGCTGGCATCGACGCCCGAGGTACAGTGGGGATCGCAGCTACGGAACCCCCTTCGGTCCAGGCAACGTCGGCGGGAACGATCAGAGTGGCAATCTGGCCTGGCGCCGTACGTGCCGCAGTGATCGCATCGGCGACGTCCCGGCCCGTTTCGGACGCGGCGCGCGATGTCCGCAGCCACTTGGAATAGGGCCGCGCGATAGCTTCGATGTCTGAGGTGAGCGGTGTGTCGTGATGCAGGTGGTAAGTCGCATGCTGGCCAACGATGTTAACAATCGGGACCTGCGCCCGGCTGGCATTGTGGAGATTGGCCAGACCGTTGGCCAGACCTGCGCCCAGATGAAGCAGCGTGCATGCCGGGTTGCCGGACATTCGGGCGTAACCGTCGGCGGCTCCTGTGACGACGCCTTCGAAGAGGCCGAGCACGCAACGAATTTCATTTGCGCGGTCAAGCGCAGCAACAACGTGCAATTCCGACGTACCAGGATTCGTGAAGCAAGTGTCGATTCCGCCGGCAACCAGCGTGCGAACTAGACTTTCTGCGCCGTTCATCTGGCTGCACGCTGAGGAGTCGCCACAAGGGAATCCAGATCTCTAAAACGATGCTGTTGCGCTGAATGCTGGGGCTGATTACTGAGCGGCCTTCGCCGGTTTGCCAGCTGCGCCGTAGTTCCGTATACGATCCATTGGTTCGGCGATGCTGGGTGTCCGGGCAATGATCCATACGATCAGCCGATTAAGCAACGAAACAGGAAAGAAAACTGGGCGCAGAAAGTCGACAAACAGCACGACGCGATAAGAATCGACATTGTTCCAGACTTCATGTGGATGGCTGTCGTCGAAAATCAGGCTCTTACCTTCTTTCCAGGACCGCACATCTTTCCCCACTCGAATCTTGCAGCTACCCTCCGGTCCCGGAACAATTAATCCAAGATGGTAACGCAGCACGCCTTTGTACATTCCGCGATGCTCCGGAATGTGCTTACGAGGCGCGAGAATGGAAAACATCGCGGACTTCATCCCGGGAATGCGCTGCAACAATCGCACAGTCTCTGGACATCGCGCGCAATTCTCCTCGGCTTTTTCACCGTAGGCGTAAAGCCAGAAAGTTTTCCACTGTTCGCCTTCGGTCAGAACTTTTTGCTTGGCGGAGATATCTTGGAAATTGGGGATCTCTTCCCGGCGCATGAGAAGCGCATCCAACTCTTTGCGAATGGCCATCCACTCGGTCTCTATGGAAGAAACCCAGGGGAACGAATCAGAGTTGAAAAATGTGGTCTTTCTGTCTCGAAAGAACATCATTCCTTCTACTAGGTCTCGCACCATTTGATTTGCTCCTTCTTAACTTCATTGCGGCAAATTGCGCCGGACCGATGTAAAGATTTCTGATTCCTTTTGAGCGCGGTCATGCGAACTACACTCGTCGCTGGCTCAATGCACATTTCAAATGACGCGTCAGCAGGGATCCCGCACTTTCGAAGTGTTTTAAGATAATCGTGTGATGGTCACCGGCGGCTGTTTCGACTTCGAACTCGGACGCAAGATGCGACCAAGTTGCAACAGGATCAGGATAAGGGGAGTCCGCGGCGCGCACAAACCTGACCTTGCCGCTGTAAAAGCCGGGTCGATATCGAGTCCACGCGAGAAAATCGCTGAAACGCGCGCGTTCCTTAACATGATTAAGCGACACATCAGCAGTGCGATCTGTCGACGACCGCATGAGATCTGAAACGCGATAGCGCAGTTGGGCGACGATAAGGTGGATGCGTTTCCAGATTGCCAGTGCCTCGGTGTGCGGGTAAGACTCGATCATAGTCAACAATGCGACCTTTTCTCCGCCTGCAGCGAGCCTACGCGCCATTTCGACAGCGACCACACCTCCGAGTGAATAACCAATCAGTGCATAAGGGCCGTGGGACTGTACGCTTCGAATCGCATCGAGATGGAATCGAGCTATGTCTTCGATACGCGTGAAGGGCAGGCTCGCACCGTCAGTGCCTTTGGCTTGCAGCCCGTAAATCGGGTGCGGGGTGCGGATGTGCTTTATCAGGTCGAAAAATTCCATGACGCTGCTGCCCAAGCCGTGGGCAATGAAGATCGGCGGCTGCTCGGTGCCGGGCTTCAGAAGTACAAGGTGCGGAAGGCGGGGCGCTGTGGGCTGGTCTATAAGGACTGCCAAAGATGCGATCGTTGGCGCGCTGTAAATTGTTACAGGTGGCAATTCGCGGCCGCATGTCCTGGCTATTTCATCAAACAATTTGGTGGCTAACGGAGGATTGCCTCCGAGATCAAAAAAGTTATCCTCGGGACAGATTGACGGGCGTTCGAGGACGCGTTGCCAAATTGACTTCAGAGCGTCAATCGTCGCATTTGCGTGTTTCTCGCGAGTCACGTTCTCAACCGTGTTCAACGCTTCGCCAATCATGACCGGATGGGCTGACATACTTGGTAATTGCGAATTGCAACGTCCATGCATTTTCTCATCGCGACCGCTAGGTGTTCGACGAATGGATTGAGAAGCATGCCGGCAGGATATACGGGCAGAACGATAACATCATGCCCCCCTTGAGCCAGCAAATCCCATTTAGCGTCTGGCCGGTCATACATCCTGTACTGTCTTGACGGTCGGAAATCTGTCAGCACTCCGCTATACGACTTCGGGACGTAATTCACGCAAGCGAGGTCATTTGCTCGCCAGATCTGAGCTGATACGCGAGATTTTGCGCGTGAGTTCTTATCGAATCTCGCAATAAACATACCTCGCCACACAGGGATGCGGTTGCGAAGCACTCTTGCCTTTTCTGAAAAGAACTTGGCCTTATCTCGGGAATCCAGCCGGAAAAAATTGGCTGCGTGAAAGATAAGCCGTTCCGTGGCGCGATAGGTCTTACCCCAGAACGACGGCGCGGGAATCTCGGACCAGTCCGTAGTTTCGAATAAGGCCAGCAAGGCGATTTGTTCCCCCTCGGCGTGAAGCTGTTGAGCCATCTCGAATGCGATCGTTCCGCCCATGCAGTAACCACCGAGGAAATAGGGACCATGCGGCTGCGCCCTCCTAATCTCTTTCGTGTAAAGAGCGGCCATGTCCTCAATCGTTGTTAGCGGGAGGCAGCTGCCATCCAATCCCTGGGCTTGCAAGCCGTAGAATGGCTGGTCAAAACCGAGGCATCGCGAGAGATTTCGATAAATGAGAACGTTTCCGTCGGCGCCATGAATGCAGAACAAGGGAGGACGTGAGCCATTGGGCTGAATAGCCACGAGTGACGACCATCTGGATGCGGGCCCTTCGCGCTGAAGTATCTGTGCGAGTTCCTGGATTGTGGGTGCGTCGAACAGTGTTGCCAGAGGCAATTTGACGTTGAATTCCTGTTCGATTCGAATGAAAAGTTGAACCGCCAAGATTGAATCGCCGCCGAGATCAAAATAGTTCTGGTCGGGGCTGATCGCTTTAACGCCTAGCATCTCCTGCCAAATGCGCGTGAGCCGTGCGGTGGCGTCACTCTCCGGAGCGACAACTTGAGCCGATGAGGCGTCGGTTAGAGGTTCGATCATCTTTTTGCCATTGGTTGTGGAAACGCCTCGTTCTAGGACGGACCGCGATCCCAGTGACGGGAACGCTCGCAAGAACGTTCCTTCGTAAACCCGTCTAATTCCGCATAAGCCGCGCGCTAGCCAACGTGCTTGTACAACACTTCTCCGGCCACCGAGACAAGGCTGGTCGGAGCATGCCTTAGTATTCGTTTAGCGGCTCGCAACTTCCACTGCGCCTCGCGCGGCTTATAGTTGTGCCGCGACTCAGCCGAAGTGGTATACCTCGAATAGGTTATCCTCGAACGAACCGCTCCCCAGCGGTCTTTGAAACGAATCAGACCTGCATTGTCGCAGTCCGAGCGTCCGAGGTCGAATGTGCGTAAGCCGGCGCTCTTCGCCTCTTGGATGGAGCGCCAAAGAAGTAGCTGCATCCCGCCCAGATTGTGATATCGCGCATCGGAGCAGCCGTACTTGTAGAGCAGAGTATCTTTATGACGAAGCGTTAGGATGGCTGCGATTGGCCGCGAACCCTGGAAAGCAACGCGAATTTGCAGCGCCTCTCCGAGCCACGCAACCAGATTGCGAAACCACAGCAATGGCTGCGGCGGGACACCGCGGCGGCGGCGCGTGACGATGAGCAGCCGATAAAAGTTCGCTAGGAGCGATTCCGTGCGCCCGTCTTCGCAACGCAGTTTCTCTCGCTCGGCGCGCTGGATTTTTCTTTGCGTGCAGTCTTTGTGTAGGCCTCCGAAAAGCTGGTTCAGGCTTGGAGCAAGGTCGAGTCGATGAAGCACGTAGTCGTAGGTAGATTGGTGAAAGCTCGTCTTGATCTGGCTGTGGCGAAGCGGGCGCATTTCAATGTAATCCCATGCCTGAGAATGTTCAGTTCCCTTCTCAAGTGCGCCGAGAATAGTTCGCAGTTCTTGCGAATCATCAACCAAGGATTCGCAGTGATCTGAAAACGGCAGTGAGACAAGCCGAGAGCCGGTCAGCCAGCTTTTAACCTGACAGAAGACAACACCGTTGCGAAGTTCGCTGCCTGGCGGAGACGTCGTATAGACAATGGGCTCATATCCGTAAGTCTGTCGAAGGGCTTCCAGCCACGCGGTAGTGTGGAAGACTGATGCGCAAGGTTCACCATGTAAGAAGTCCCCCCATCGGGGATCGCGCAGCGGGGCAACTTTGTATATGGGCATGCGTAACTTCGCGTTGTCTTTTGCCGTGACGAAAAATTGTCGCACACCGCCGACTGCTGAGACTGAATTACGTGATTGCGAATTTCCATATGCTGGATAGTGACCGCGCCGAGCTCTCGCACCTATTTGAGGACGCGTGAGTTGCCCCACAGCCGCAGACGACGGAGTAAGATATAGACAGTCTAGGAATCGGCGACACTTGTGCGGGTGACTCTCGGGGGCGCCCCTAAACCTCACTGCGGCGAAGACTGGGGCTGAAGGTCTAACGAATACGTAACGCGGTCACCCTGAAGACTCGCGTACGCGACACGAGCTCTCTCACTATCGGGCCCTTCGATGCGCCACTGGTCACCGTCCTGCACGAGCGACATCTGGCTGCGATTCCTCCACCAGCGGTTGACTTCCGCGGGAAGAGTGATCCACACCTTATTCTCGGCTCTCAATTGAGCCAGATGAGCCAGCAGATCCAGGTAGACGCTTTGCGCGCGCTTCTTAATGAGGTAGTCCGGATGGGTTATGAAGCTGACCAAACCGTTTCTTTTCATGATGAGCTCGATCTGCTGCTTCCACAGATTGATCGAGTAGTCTCCAAGAATGTGGAAAAGGGAGTAGTCCTGGATCGTGGTCAGAGGCAGCTCGAGGATTTTGCCAATGAAATACGGCATAACCGTGCAGCAGCCTCCTCGCTGCGGCTCGAGATGCGCCACGTTCGGAACTGACATGTCGTACGAAAATTCAAAGGCGTCGAACCAATCTTGATTGCGATACATGGCACCCGAACGAAACCCCTCCGTACGAAACTCTCTTGCGTATTCGTTGATCGCGTTCGCATGTCGGAGGAATTCCTGCTTCTCGCGAAATAGAACGCCATCATGGTTTAGGTCGTGCACATTGATTTCAAAACCTCTAGCTCGGAAGTTGCCGAGGAACCCGTTACGCAGCACGTGCCCCATCCCCGGAATGATCTGAAAGGCGGATTTGATGGCGAACGAATCGTCTAAGTCCATCAGCTTCCCACAGAAATCTCGCCCCGTTGAACCCTCCACATCGTGTGTCATGATCGCACAGCTGGCGGCTCCGTTCGGCCAGAACCAAACGAAGGGAACGCTCGTCATTCCCTGGCTCTTCAACACAAGAGCTAAAACGCGTTCCATTAAGGACTCCACGGTGAAGTCTACCGGCCAATGGGGGAATGTGATCTTTTTCCATCCACTGAGACCGGCGCGCTGCAGATGCTTGCGCACTGGCACCGGGAGAAACGGACGCAAAAAATAGTAGATCCGCCTTGCCGCACTTCCGCTCGCGATCCGGTCCACCGATGGCCGGGAATCCGATGAGTATCGCTCATACCGGAGATTGTTCACGACCTGTGTGAAATCGAAAGGCAAGTCGAGCCGCCCTTTTTCAACGCGGGCGCCATGCAATGTGTTCGTCAGGTTATATGCAGCCTCGCGCGATGGCGAGCCGCCAGCGCATTGGCCATAGCACGTAATCCCAGGACCAAACTGGAAAAAACCTGCGTTATCAGACAAATCTTGCCTCACGCCCAGATCAGCGAACTCTTCCGGGCAGCGAAAATAATCAGATAATGCCTTGTCCATGGACTCCAGTCACGGCTTTCTTCCTGAGAAGGTCCCCTCATTCGATCAATGGGGTTATTACTAATCGAAACATGATATAAATGACTGAACTGCCGTCAAGATGATCCCAAGCCTCAATTCTCCCTTCGCTAGGATTTTCACCTCATTCGCTGAATTTTGAGGCCTAGCCATTTTTCTCAAGAATGGGGAAAAGTCCAGGAGCTGCCTGACCCCAAGTATAGGTTTGTTCCCTGCTCGTAATCTGTTCCCTGTGCCAGTAGGATTCGCCCCAAGCCGTAAACTAATCTGATTGGAAGAGGTATAATGCGGCGTGGTCACTTACGCGGAGGAGCCTGCCTGTGAACAGCGTGGGTTTGCAAAAACATGAAGCATATTCCCAAAACGAGGAAACTTTTCCACCGCTGGCCAACGCGGGGTGCGCCAGCGTCGCTCCCGACCATGTTGCCTGAAACCGACGGTCTCATAGATATATATAAATACATAAACTCGAGCAACGATTCGTGTTTCTATATTCATCGGGGCGTTAAGGAGATAAAATGAAACGCGAGCGGTTGATTCTCTTATCTCTCATTTTGTTTTTGCTGATTCCGGCCTCTGCTCGTGCGCAGGCATGGTCAGGAATCATCGAGTCCGGCCGGGCGGTACATTGGTCAAGTGTGGGCATACCGGGAGGAATCCCTAGTCGCACCACGATTTGTACGACTTTGAGCCCGGGGGTCACTGCGGCACAGATAACCTCCGCTATCAGCGCGTGTCCGAACGGCCAAGTCGTGTTCTTGAATGCGGGCACCTACCATCTATCCGCCGGAATCGGATTCAAAGGGGCACAAAACGTCACCTTGCGCGGCGCGGGGCCAGATAAAACATTTCTTATCTTTACTTCTGGAGTTAACTGTACAATTTTTGAGGCTGCTATTTGCGTTGCCGGTTCTTCGACTGCGTGGACAGGCAATCCTACTCTCGGCGGAGCTACCCCGCACAATTGGACTGCTGGATATGCACAAGGCTCGACAGTCTTGACTTTTGATTCCACGTCGAGTTGGGCCGTCGGGCAATTTCTGATACTCGATCAGTTCGACGATACGACAGATACTGGAGGAGTATTCGTCGGGGATACGACAGGAACTTACATTCAAGAATCTATTGATGAGGGCCGACAATGCCCAGATGCAAATGACCCAAGCTGTGGTGGTACGTCCGGTTGGCGTCTTCAAAACGAGTTCAAAGAGATTACAGCGATAAGTGGAACCCAAGTCACAATTTCTCCTGGCGTGTATATGCCAAACTGGAGAACTGGTCAGCATCCGCAAGCCTGGTCTCCCGGCGTCGTGGGAAGCAATGTCGGCACAGGACTTGGCGTTGAATCCCTCAGCGTAGATGATACCAACGACACAGTTTCCACCTCGAACATGGAGATCGGCAACTGCTACGAGTGCTGGGTGGAAAATGTCCGTTCCATAGATCCAAAACAGAATCATGTTTGGCTATACCAATCCGCAAGGGCCGAGGTTCTTAACAGCTATTTCTACGGGACCAAGAACTCCGCATCGCAGAGTTACGGTGTGGAATTTGCCATGACTTCCGATGATTTGGTTCAAAACAATATCTTCCAAGCCGTTACTGATGGGTTGATGACAGGTAACACGTATGGCTCCGTATCATCCTATAACTATACGATCGACAGTTTTTTTGGCAATGTGTCCGGACATTACATGGCAGCCGCTGTTTTTGGGAACCACGACGTGTCGGCCATGAATCTTTTCGAGGGCAACGACGTAAACCAAATCATCGACGATAACATCCACGGTACCGCGAATCTGGAAACCTTCTTCCGCAATCGCATTCGTGGATGGGACACCATCAATGGCGCTACTCCCACGAACGCGACTTGGGCGTTCGACATGATGGCTCACAATCGTCTTGCGAACTCCATCGGAAACGTTCTCGGAACGTCGGGAGTGCAGACAGTTTATCAAGAAGTTGCTCCCGCCGGGTCCGGTAACTGTTCCACTCCCAGTTCGGATGTATACCTTCTGGGATGGAAAACGGGTTGCGTAAGTGCCGGGTCAGGAAGCATAGTGGATGATCCTTTGACTTCTAGTACCGTTGTTCGATGGGGAAACTATGATGTGGTCAATGGTGCCGCTCAATTCAATTGCTCAGAAGTTGACTCGGTTGGAGCAGTGACGTTCAGCAACGCGAACGCATGTCCTGCTACTAACACGCTACCTATATCGTTTTATCTTTCCTCGCGACCGTCTTGGTTCACAACTCCGTGGGGGACGCCGCCGTGGCCTCCGATCGGCCCGGACGTTACAGGCGGAATCAGTAGCTCTCTAGCTTCCGACCCGGATGGACTTGGTGGCCATACCTATCGAATTCCCGCGCAGCTTTGTTACCTTAATAGCCCGATTGACTCCGCCTACCCGGGCGCGAATGACAGGGGCGTGCTTTTATTCAATGCAAATATGTGCTACAACTCAAGCGTATTCGCCCCCGGCCCCGCAGCCAATCTTGCCTCCATTGTTCACTGATGTTCGTCTCACTTTGCGCGAGCATTGGAAAGCGCGCCGACGTAGAAGGATTCGTGTCGCTGAATGAGCGCAGAAACACTGAATTCCCGGGACACAAATTCTCTTCCACGCTCACCCATGCGCAGCCGTATTGCTTCATTCTCGAGGAGAAAGCTGATCTCGTCAGCTAAAGCTTCTACATCTCCCGTCTTTACCAAGAGTCCGGTCTCCTTCGGCAAAACGGCCTCTCCAATTCCCCCACAATCATAGGCGACAACGGGCTTCTTCATAGCTTGCGCCTCGAGGAGAACTCGTGGTAAGCCCTCCGAGTAGCTCGGAAGCACAACAACGCTGCTGAGCGCATATAAGTCTCGGATTACTTTCGTACTGACCTCACCTAGAAAATGAACCCGATCTCCAAGGCCTATCGCTGCGGCGGTCCGGAGGAGTTCTTGACGCAGTGACTGAGATTCGACTGCCCCAGCAAAGCAAACGTCGAAATCGAGTTTCCGAGCAATCAAAATACGTGCGGCATCGACTAGGTCGTGATGACCCTTGCCGACTCCGATTCGCGCCGGCAATAGGATAATGGGGCGCGCCGGAGGCTGCATCGACCGTGCCTTTCCAGGAGTAAAAATCTCTGTGTCGACAGCGTCCGACAGGTTGACGCATCGGTCTCGCAGACGATCCGGAATGCCCTGGTCCGAGACGGCACCAATGGCTGCCGCGCCAGCGATCCTTTTCCGCGTCCGTGGGAACGAGAACCGCGCGTTGTCAAAATGGTTTATGAACAGAAAGGGCACTCGCGCTTTTAGTGCGCGTGAGATCAGGGCATCCGTGTCGTAGGTCAACCAGTGCAGTATCAGCAGATCGACGTTTTGTGTTGCTAGCAGGCGGGGCAAATAATCACTGAATATGGCCGTTTTATGCCGTAGATGACCGCCACTGTGACGAAGTAAACTCCGCACACAAGATAATGCCGCGCCGCACTGCCCTTTTCCCTCTTGCCGACACACTCCGACCGTTCCACGGCAAACGTAGCGCATTCTCCTTGGCAGATCGGTGAGCGGTGAGTTCGTCTGCCGAATCGGCACCGGAACCCACAAGATACGACCGATTCCGACATTCTCAATTTCGATTGAATCGTCACCGTCGTCCCTCGTCAAATGCATCTGCAACACAGTCAGGCGGTGCCTTTGAAGGAGGCCCTGATTCAAACGCCGCAGATACTGTTCAACGCCGCCAGACGCACGCTCCCGATAGATATGTGCATACCGCATGATCGTGATGCCGTCTAACATGCCTGGTCGGATGGGGACGTCGCTACTACCAGAGATATGTGGTTCTAACTGTAGATTCACTCGTGTCGTCCAAAAAGGCGGGGTCGTATCTGACCACTAACATCGCGGGCGGAGCAATGATTTCCATTCTGCCAGTCGTGCCTCAACCTCAGCACCGCTGCTCGACAATCGGATACTGTTATCCAGTGATGTCAGTTTCCGAAACACGACCTCCAAGATCGGGAACAGTACAGGGCTTGACGATACCGGTACTTTTCTTAACAGCAAGAATAAACACGACCGCATACGCAACGCTGAAGAGCGTGTGCGCAGAATAGGCGAGCAATCGAGCCGATGCCAAACCAAACGCACCCCAACCCGATTTCACCAGCAACGAGGTTGTACACAAGAAGAGCACTCCCCAGCCAACGTTCGAAAAGAAACCCAGCCACATGCGGCCAGACGCCGCAATGAGTTGTCCCACTGGGAGCTCCAGACTGAGCACTCCCGTGGTGATCAAAACAGCGACTAGAGTAGGCCACGTGCTCTCGAAACCTCTGCCATAGCTCATCATAATATAAGGGCTGAGGATACAGCCGAACGCCACGAGAGGCAGAACGATCAATGCGTTCATTTTGACGGCCATCTTGAGGAGTTTGGCGGTATTCGCTTTGTCGTCAGCGCCGAGGCGCTCGGCGAATACAGGCAGAGTAACGCTGTTGACCATGAAGGGCAGCCACATTAAGGCCCTGAACCACTGGTTTGCGGCGCTAAACGCTCCCATTTCTCCGTATCCGTTTGGCTGACGGACGAGCATAGTTGCGGCAGACCAAGTGGTTGCGCTGATCAGAATCTCGGCAAGAACGGCCGGGATGGTGAATCGCCAAACTACTGGCAACTCTTTGATGCACGAGTAGTACGAGATTCGAATGCTGTAGCGCCGCACCTGATGGCGTAACGCATGTAGGTTCAGCAGACACCCGCACGCTTGTACCAGGACCATCCCGCCAATGATTCCCGAAAGTCCAAACAGAAGTGCCCCGCCTACAACTAATGGGAAGTTAAGGAGTCCCGTAAGAGAGTTCACACGGGCAATATTCTTAAACGCCTCAAATCCTGACAAGATGCCCAACTGAGCGCCGTTTATCCCACTTAGAACAAGCAATAGGGCACCGATCCGAAGGTAGCCCGTCAAATACGGGGCCGCGAGGGTGTGTTGGCACAGCCATGGAGCTAGGAAAACTAACGCGGACGCCAAGGCGAGGCTCATTCCCCATGATACGAGACTAGACAATGCGATGATTCTCCCCGCCTTCGCTGGCTCTTTTTCGCGCAGTTCAGCGACAAATTTTGCAGCCGTCGTACCCATTCCGAACCCGGCAAGTGTTCCCAACATTCCAACCGTACTTTGAATCATACCTAGTTCGCCGTACGCTATCTTGCCGATGATTCGTGCCGCTAGAATGGCTGCCGCCAGAGCGCAGACGCGGGAAACCACGGTTCCCATCACCGACCAGAAAGCACCGCGCAGCAGTCGTTCCACGATGGGTGACGCCTCTAATCGAGTCCACAATCCGTCAAAAGCATGGGGGGTCAAATTCCGCAGCGTGCTCCTGAGGCCCCGAGCCTGCACCCGTCGGCTTGCATGAAACCGATTCAAAAGGTCCCCCTGCGAAATCCCGCACCAACCAAATGGAGACGTTCCGACTCACGCTTAACAAACCTATTGGTGGGACCAATAACAAGCGGTGGCGAGTTTTCCGCTGTGGCGACTTCGGGAACAGCGGTCGTCGCCACGAGGAAAGCGATCCATGTTGCAGACATCATTCTGAACCCCGCCTCTGTGAAGTTGTAGATGATCGCGACGAGGAAAAACGCCAACCTGATCCTGCCTGCATCCGGATCCCGGCGGAAGAAAGCGAGAACGTTTCGATATCCCGTCACCAGGAGTAAGGCCAGCAAGGTAACTCCTATCCACCCGAGATTGAGGTAGACTTCGAGGTAGCCGTTGTGGGCCTCGTTAATTGGATCGTTCACGAAGATGCTCCATATCTTCTCGAGCCGCTTCCCGAGCCAAAAACTCTCGAAACCGGTGCCGAAAAAGGGATGTCTGGCGATGCTAACAAGCACACCCCAGATTGCAGTCCGGCCAGTGAGCGTCGCGTTCCTTCCCAGATCCTCGACGAGGCCCCCTCCGGAATTAAGGAACAGGGCGAAGAAGGCCATGAACACCATTGCCGCCACAAGGACGTGTGCGACCGATCGCTTTCTGGCGAGAGAGGGCAGGCTGGTCGCAGCGATTAAGCCGCCAGCCATGGCGAAGCAGGACATGGAGGTAACCGAATTGGCCTTCCAAAAGAGCCATAACACCATCACGATAATGACACCGTGAGCCAAAAGCGGCCCAGCCCGGCGGGTATCCTCTCCGCATCGGAACGCTCGTAGAAAACACCACACGGATCCGAGTCCAAGGATCAAGCAGATCATCCCAAGCAGGTTTTTGCCTGTTGTAACTCCGGTGATCATGGGCGTCCATGTCCATTGATCGTACACGCGCCCCAAGTTGGGGTAATACTTGATGAGTAAGACAGACGCGGGTATAAGGACAAACGCCGACCGCGCCAGGAATCGCTTGAATGCGGTCTTCGGTTCAAAATCGGTCAGGACGATAAGGACCATCACGAGGTCGCCCACAGCCTTGGTCCACCGCTTAAAGGCTACATCGGGATAGTCAGACCAAAGTACACTCACTAGACAATAGAAGAAAAACATGAGGATGGGCCCATTTTTTCGCAGAACCTCAAGAACCCTTCGTCCTCTGCCGACGAGCACGATCAGGCCGGCAATCAACAGCACTAAATACACAAGTCGGTCGACGGGGCTACCATCAAGATACTGGTTAGGGGTCTGTACTTGAGGCGCCATCCCCAACCACACAGAAACAGGTCGCGATCCGTTGATCAGCAGCCACACAACGGGAATCCACAGGGCTCTCGAGGTTCGGATATTCGTGTCCCGATCAAGAAAGAAAAGCCCCAGAACACCAATTGCGAAGACGGCTGTGGCAAGAGGTGGAGACATTCATAGCCTCGATGCAGACATTTCTGATGGAGCGTGCTGGATCATTTCGAATCGAGAAAGAGGCGATGCATGATCTCCAACGTTAACAATGTGTGAATCTCAGTGGTGTAATTCCGGCTCCCTTTAAGGTGCCCGTCCACTATAGTCTCGACTTTCTGCTGTTTGAGGTACGGCCGGGAAAGCGTCAGCGGATCGAGCAACATTTCCCGAACATACTTTGCGAGGGCATCTCGGTACCAAACACGGAAATGATAGAACTTGTGCCTGCCAAGGAACAAACGCTCCAAATGGAACGGTGAGAAAAGATGATCGATCCGGGCCATCCACTGGGGCATACCATAATCGTATGCGTATTCCGCCTTGAACGTGAACTCAAGGAGACTGCTGTGAGCAACCGCTGCTAGACGCCCTCCGTTTCCGGCCAGACCACGATCAGTCCGGATTTGCCGGAGGCCGCAGTTCCCGTCGGCGATCAACCGTAGACTAACATCGTTGTTCGCGAGGGCTGATTGCGGCGCGCAGAAAACCGTCCGGACGAAGTCGTTGTCGAGATAAGGGGACCGGAGGGAAATCTGGGTTTCTTCCAAGGCTAGAAGACCATAGTGGTGCCAGGGGGCTTGCCGGAACACGGCGAAGGAAAGCGGATGTCCCCCAAGCACCCCTTTGTACGTCTCCTTCGCCTTCTGGAGGTGTGCCACGAATTCCGAGTGGAACAGGCCAGGTGTGAGATCTACCGGCTTGAACGCGCGCACCCGCCGAAGTACTTCCCCACCATAGTTCCCAGTCATCCTAATCGGGGCAATCTCGCGGGCCTTCTCGTTGACGTACAGGTCAGGGGAATGGCTCAGGTCGATGCATCCGTCTGTGAGGTATACCGCACGTTCAGCATAATCGGGAAACCGTGAGAGAAACTCGTCTGCAACCGGTATCACCTCATGTGATTGTTCGCACGCCTTAGCCACTCGCCGCGCCATAATGACATCTTGACAGTCGCGAAACATTCCCCCGAATGAGTAGCACGGAAGCGATCCAGGCCGAGCATGATGCCAAGCCATGATCATTCGCGTGTCAAGTCCCCCCGTCAGGGACATGCCAATCCGTTCCTCCCCGTTGAAGTAACGAGGGAGATTTCGCGAGAAAATCTGTCGGAGTTCTTGGTAGTAGACCTCTGGGTCCAAGGGGGCTTGCTCTTCCCATTCCCGCGGCTGGAAGTATGCGCCTTTCCTCTCGATTGAGCTGTTGCGAAACACCCAGGCGGATCCCGGCGGCAACACCTGAATGCCCTCAAAAAGTGTTCGATCCTCTAAGACGCAGCCGCAGGTTACGAACTCTCCAAACCCCCGAGGGTCCGCTCTGCGCAGTTCAGGACGAACTGCTAGGATGGCCTTGGCCTCCGCAGCAAAATAGAATGCCTCCTTCGACGCGTGGTAATAGATCCGGTGCATCCCGTACCGATCGTTGAACAGTGTTACGATTCCGCGTATCCGGTCCGTCAACAGCCCATGGAATCTTCCGTTCAAGCCCGCAGGAAAGCAGGAATCGTCCTCGTAAAGGTGCACTAGATAAGAAGGCCCTTTTGCCGCGAGCGCATGCCCCCGCCGCTTGAGGTCACACTCGATGCCGGGCTCGGGGTACTCTTCCCCCGAAAAAACGAGAACGACGTCGCCTCGTTCGTTGCGCAGGGGCATGCCGTCCGAGAAGGAACCCTTCCGCGCGACCCATCCAACATATACGCCCAGGGACTCATCAATCCACGTGCCCGTCACGTAGAAAGTCTCGTGTCGAATGGCCGCAACCATCCGTAGGAGTTGCGACTCGGCCATTGCGCGCGGCATTTCTGTGATAAGGCCTACGATTCCCGGCATGGTTCCTTCTGTTAGGAGGTCTCACTCACGGCGCGGAACTTACGGTTGTACCAAACACTCCGAAGTTGACGAACTTTCGCGACTACCGGTCCTGGAAAATGATCAACGAACCTACGGTGCAGCGCGAGGCGATAAGCTACCGCGCCCCAGCGGGTCAGGGGCACGTAGTAGCGAGGCAGATCGACTCGCTGGAATCCGTTGATTTCCTTGAAGTGACTTAGCGTATCCGATAGCTTTTTGCCATAGGAGAAGTTCTGATACACGAGATACTGGATGCGCCGTTCGGCACAGGACCGGACTGCTTGCGCAATCAGTGCATTCGTCGGAGCCTTGTCCCTGTGCCGGACCATCGCGAGGATGTTCATCAGATTCGCCTGCGTTCGAGTTTCGTCGGTTACCAGTTTCACGAAGCCAATTAGCTTGTCGCCTAGGAACGCCCCGATGAAGATGCTGCTGTCCAGGAAAGTCGCCTCCTCGTTAAACACCGTCTTAATATCCTTGCCGTAATGACGGAACGGCACACCTTGGCGGACCGGGCACTCGTTGTAGAGCTCCCAGATTCCCTGAACGAGGGCGTCATCGAACGGCACCTCCCGGAGAGTCACGCCTTTCTTCTCAGCTTGTCGCGCCCGGTTCCGCGGATAGGAGCGGATTTGATGATTCCACCAATTGTCGAAGCTGGAGACTGGCAGAACCGCAAGGTTGTCCCATTCCATCGGATAGGCGCACTTCGGCGACGTTTCCGGCAATCTCTGTATGAACGTGAACAGGTCGATGCGGGCCCGGGATTTGCGCAGGCCATCAAGCATTGATTCCGGATCGTCCAGGAACTGGTATTTGTCCGCGTCGAGCCGCGCGATTCGAAGCAACCGCCCCTCGACCCGGATTTCTCTGCCGTCAACATTCATCCAAGTCTCCTTCCCCCAAAACACGTGTCGGGGCACTCTCGGACGCAGACATATTCCAAGCCTCCCGGACCAGGATTCGAAAACCCCACCCGGAAGCAGCGACATTGCTTAGCACCTCGATCCCTCACGACGCACAGGATATTGATAACATGCAATAGCTTGTATTGTATCTCAGGGTGTCGGAGCCGCATGCAGCGTCGCCTGAAGTTGCGCCGCACCCACTGGCGGCTTTTCGCCTAATTGAACAAAGATGGCGTCCATAATTCTGGCGGTTAGAAGAATTTCACGGTACGGAATCGGAACCGCAGTCCCTTCAACGATCGAACAGTAGAACGATTCGATCAAGTACTTCATGCCCGATTTCATATGGAAGTCCCGCCTGAGAAACGATGCCAGGTTCGTCATCAGGTTTCCAAGATATTGCCCAGCAAACTGTGCCTGAGGCACGAACTTTTCCAGATAACTTTTGAATCTGTCTCCCCGCAGCTTTACTAGCGTCTCCTGGTCCTGGTCGAGGACCAGCCCATTTTGGGTACCGTAAATGCGAAACTGATGGAGGGAGGGACGCATCTGCGAGGAAAAAGTGAAGTAGGCGGTGGTGCGCTCCTCTTCAGAAATTATGACTCTCAATTCATCAATGATTTCCGTCTCACCCATACTCTTGAGGAGCGGACTCGTAAATCCATAAGCGATGACCTCCGGCGATTCGGACGTCAAGAATTCAGCGATTCTGGCAATACCGTGGCTAATGATGTTCTGCAATAACTTCCCCGGCAGCCGGCGAACCCAATGGCCTTTGTCACCTAAAAGGGCCCCCGCGTACCCGGATCGCCCAAGCTCATAACAGTAGTAGCTCTCCATGTGTACCGGCCCATCGCCCAAGAAGCCACTCTGGACAAGACTGCGCATGCGTCTGGCCGCGTGCCTGAACTGGTCATCATGTCCTGCGGTTATCTTGCGCGACATTTCGTTCGCGAGCGCAATCAGTCTCTCAGCCTGTTCCGCGTACAGCGTGAATGGCTTTTCGACGTAAACGTGACATCCCGCTTCCAAGCAAAGCTTTGCGATTGTGAAATGGCTTTCCGGTGGCGTCGTTATGTGGACAACGTCTGGCCTACCCTCACTCAAGAGCTCCGTCAAGTCGCTAAAATACCGTTTTACTGGAAACCTTTCGCAGAGTTGCCGCGCCATCAGCGGTTCCAGGTCACAGACTCCAACAATCTCACACCCCTTGATCCTCTGGATCTGCGACGCGTGCGAATCTGCGATCTTTCCGCATCCTACGATGGCGACCCTAAGCATGCCTTCCTCCATCCTGACGACTTTCGAAATAGCGTCTGAGTCCCTCTACCATGGGCACTTTGGGCATCCAACCCAGCCGCGTCTTTAGTTTCTCGTTGCTGTAACGAGTCCTCTTCCAATAGCCGTGCCAAAGCCTGCGATTGAAAACGGGCTCCAATTGCCCCTCGGACCAAGTCGAATACCGTTCCCATAAGTAGCAGCCCGTGTAACTTAAGAGGTGAGGAATGTAAATTGAGTTGAAGCGCCTGACGTTCCGCTTATACAAACGCAAGAATCGCCGACTAGAAGGCAGATCGTCGTCGACAACATTGAACACCTCACCGTCGATGCCCTTCTTCAACCCGGCTAGGGCAATCGCCTCCGCACAGTTGTCAACGTAGGTAAACGGTATTTTGTTTGAACCGCCCAAATGCATAAAAACGCCGAAAGTACTGATTCCGACCCGACCCGTAATGCCCGGATTGCCAGGGCCAATGACATATCCTGGTCGGACGATGACGTAGGGGATTCCGAGCTGGCCACAGCACTGAGTGACGATTTCGTCTTGTTTGATTTTTGCAAAGGAGTAGGCATCACCGCGGAGCTCTGGATGTTGCTCGACCGGACACGACTCATCGAGCAGTCCCGAGTGAGGTTTCTGTCTGTTGCTATAAACTGAAAACGAGCTGACGTTCACAAAACGCCTCAGGCACCGATGTCGGACGCTTGCTTCGAGAAGATTTCGCGTTGTGACGACCGAGTTCATGAAAGCGTCAGGAAAGGACTTCTCTCCTCGGCCTGCGGCCAAGTGAAAGATGACCGCCACATTTTTAGTCGCGGCGGTGCAATCCTCGCGCGACAAGAGATTGCCTTTGATCACTTCGACTCGAGCGCCGTCGCGGCGACGCTCGGAAAGGGATTTGGACCTGGCCACGTCACTCGAGGGCCTGACGACACAGCGCAAATTGTGGAATCCACGATCGAGTAAACTTTCTAGGACCCTCGACCCAATAAAACCTGTTGCCCCGGTTATCAGGATCAGATCGTCCCGCTCGATTATGAAAGCGCCGTATTCCGATCGACCCATATCAGGTTCCTAATCCGTAACGTATGGCGCTCTGATCGTGTTGATGCCGAGGAGCGCACAGAGCCTGCCCAGGTGATCAAATAGCTTAATCAGGCACAGCATGAACCTGCGATGACCGAACAGCGAGGCAAACGGCAGCGCGACCGTGTAAACCGGCACAGCAGCGATCGATTTCGCTATGTCAACCACTCCGAAAGTCGGATGGACCAGAGAATTTGTGCCGCGAAGCAGGGCCCTTCGTAACATGAACGTCCGCTTCCAACGGATCGGGGGGACAACCTCATACGCCACCGCCTCATTGCACCAGACGAAAACGTGTCCTTCCTGAATCATCCTTCGAAAAAAATCCTGGTCTTCTCCCGTCAGAAACTCCGGTCTAAATGGCTGCGTGCAGGTTTCGAATATCCGTCTTTTCAACAGTACGTTACCGGTCCGTCCCTTCGTCCAGTCGATAACGAACCCCGTCGGATAGGTCGGTCGTTCGTAGAACCTGCCTTCAACGACCCACTCTGGGGGCGTTTCGTCGAAGTGCGGCCTTACCGGGCCGAGCACACCGTCCACATCATATTTGTTACAGGCTGTAAACAAAGTCAGCAACCAGGTTTTCGTTGGAAATTCGTCGTCGTCAATGAACGCGATAAAGTCCCCGTCGGCCATTTCGATCGCCTTGTTTCGAGCGAGTGCGATATTCTGCCGAGGCTCTACGCAGTACCTGATGGAAATCATCGAAGCAGCTGCGAAATCCGAGACGACGATCTTGGCAGATTGAAATTCATCGTTGTCAGTAATGATGATTGAATACGAGAATAATCCACTCGTGTCCTGACCGTCGAGTTCCTCCAACAAGCGCTTCAGAAACTTCGGGCGCTTATAAGTACAAACACACACGCTAATCTGTTTCATTTCGTCCGTCATCATTGAGGCCAGACTATCAATTCTCACGTAACACTCAGATTAAGGATTCTCGGCAATACTGTCGTCTGTACGGACTGAGCCGCTGTGTCCCTCACAAAGGTAATCGAAGAAGTTGTCCTCAAGAGATCTCCCCACCTTTTCTCAAGATCATGAAACAGTTGTCGAGTAAAAGAGATTGAGACTTGCCAAGCGAAATGACACGTGTGAATGAATTCAAGACCGAAAATACCGTTTCCACAATCCAAAAACGGCTTCTGAGTCTCTTCGCCACGTCACCTTCCAATAATCTACAAAACACAACCGAAAAACCGTTTTCTTCGGCAAATCGCGTCAGTCTCTTCGGCACGATCGCCACGCGAAGATACGTTGGGAAGGGGTGGGACTTGTATCTCATAAACCGATAGAAGAGTTCGTGAAACCAGAAAGGCGTCATCTTGGTCACGACGCCCTTAAAAGAGAGGAGATTCGGAATGGCGAGTATCAACAACCCTCGCGGTTTTATCGAACCGAACAGGTTGAGCAGTGCGTCTTTTGGCCTCGACAAGTGTTCTAGGACCATCCAGCACACCACGGCGTCGAATTCTTCTTTTGGTAGAGGACACTCTTGAATGTCTCCGATTATCTTCTCTTGCACTACGGCATTCTTCTCGAGTTGCTCCTTGGAAATATCGATTCCGACGGCATAAACATCGGCCATGAACGTGACATGGCTTGCTGATCCGCAGCCAGCTTCCAATACTTTGATACGACGTCCCCCCACTAAAAGGGAATTGACCCTGTCGCAGATCGCTCTTCGGATGTCATCGGCCATAGGGTATCAAGGAGTCAAACCGGAATCTGTTCCCACAATTGGAGCTGCTACATTCGGAGGCGTGCTTCGCAATCGCAACCCGACTGATGTCAGCGCCTTTCACCTATAAAATAATGCCTGGAGTAGTACCCAAGTTATGCACGCAATTTGACTTCAGTGGCTGCGCAGTGAGTTTTGGCTGCCTCGAGCTTTTTTGAGTTTCCGCTTCTCTATGACAGGCTTTCTTTTCCGGAGCGTCCAGGACGGGGCACCATCGAGACATTTGCGGTGAGGCGGAGAATTGTTTCACCTATTAGAAAATTGTATTCTTCAAGGCGTATAGGATGTGTCTCCACTTCGACAGTGAACACCTTGGCCAATGAGAAAATTTGTTCGAGGCGACCAGACGGGTCAATCGGTGGCAACGAAAAGAAGAAATCGACGAGAGTATGTCTCCGGGCCAGTATGCCATCCGAAACTTTGCGGTAGAAACGGTTAAGAAAGATTTTTTCTTTCGATTGAAAGGAGAAGTTTCGGCGAACGAGAGTTCCTGCCGGCAAAAGTCCAGTGAGCAGCACATTGGCGCAAAGGTGCATGTGATGATGACCATCGAGTCGTATAGGTTCTTCCCCATAGAGACGATAGAACTCATTCAGTTGAGTCTCAACCACGTACTTGAAGGAACGAACGAGCCCGGGGTGAAAGATTGCGCGGGCGAATCGATATCGTAGCAAGTACTCGGCGAGTTCGCGCTGACGTTCCAAGAGACTTGTGGGACAGTTCGGCACGGAAAACGGCGTCGTGAAATTGAGGTGGAGGCCGGAGTTTACTGCTGATTCCCGGGATATCGCAGCTGCTCGTTCCGAATCCTCCATGAAAACCATAGCACTTACCGAGGAAACAGTTCCCCGACGGACGCACTCAAGGATTCGGTCGGTCGTTGTGTGATCCCTTCCCCAATCGTCAGCGTTTATGATGAGGAGGCCTGCTTGCGTCGCATCATCGATCTGGTGACCTGAGCCACCGGAGCAGATAGTCCTACCAGACGATTTCATCCTGCGCTCGGGTGATACAGACATTTGTCGAGCATTGGTAACATCGAGTCTGTTTGTCGGTTCATCGATTAATGCGATTCAGAAAACTGTCCCCATCTGCCAAACCGAAATCATATAGACTTCTGCGCGGTATAAGGAGGGCACGTCACTTTACTGAGGAAGAAGCCGAGGGGTGCGATTGTGGCGAAATTCGATTGCCAATGAGAAATTTGCGCAATCGCCGCACCTGCTCGCGTCTGCGAAACGTCACTAATTCACGGGATACCGGCCTCTCTACGCGACGGATTAGAGCCCACACATAGCCGACGCTCAGAACTAGCCCCCCTATGAGGAAAGGCCTCTTGGTCATCTGATAGACAGTTCTAAACGATTCCCAAATCGGATGGCATCCAAGAGCGTAGTCCAGTGCACCCGTTCTAAACTTTGCCGCCAATGTACCGTGCTGAGCTGTGCCCATATCCCGGTGGTGCAAGCAGACTTTCTCCGTAAACGTCCTTGTCTTCCAGCCCTTCATCCTTGCAGTGATGACCGCAATATGATCCACCCCACCTCCTTTCACAGGCACATAGCCACCGATATCCTCCAAGCACTCACGCCGAAAAAGTTGGCACGCACCAGAAACGTGCTCGATGCTGACAAAACGATAATCATAGATTTGATTTGAGTTACCATTAAACGGCGTCCCAACCAACCCCAATTTGGGATCATCTGCCAGTTTTAGAAGCAGGAACGAAAAGTACTCTCGGTCGAATGAAATGTCGCCGTCCAGGCTGCCGATCATCTCGTACTTCAAGTCTTTTATCCTGGCGTAGCCGGCGTTGAAGGCGTGAACCTTTCCGGCGAAATGCCGTTCGCGACGCACAGGCATTCGAACCAGTTCAATCCATGGGTGATCAGCGACATATCTATTCACAATTTCGTCCGTGCCATCGGTCGAACCATCGCTGACGATCACCCATTTGACGGGCCGGGCAGTCTGTGCCACCACGGACTTGATGGTCAGTTCGATGAACTGCACCTCATTCCGCGCCGGAGTAATGAGAACATACGTAGGTAGGTTCACCATGCCTATGTCTCCACGGAAGCTGTGAAATCGGCGATTTGCAGCTGTTTCACCGCAATGTCGGATTCACACAGCAGTGCGGACATTGCCAGAAGCATCCACGCCTGAGACCATCTCATGTACGAGGTCCGAATCGTGCATGAGTGAAGGACCCGGTAGTAGAAGAAGCCCCGATTGTCCCACATGTGATTCATAGCCCATCGCAGGACTGAGCCCGCCAACTGGACATTATCCGGGTCGAGATCTCGAAATTCCACCAGGGTGATGATGCTTTGCGCGACGCAATGAATGTCGATAGGATAGGTGCGGTTATGAAGATATCGGACTGCGCCGTCCTTGCTGAAAAAGTGGGCTCGGTAGAACTCGAAGCCGCACCGGATGCTCCATTCGAACTCTGTTGTCTCTGCATAGTCGCGAATGGACCGCAACGCGCAGAGATTGTATCCAGTGTGGAAGTTGTCAATCCATCTTTGTGACGGCGACTCTCCGTAGTACCACCCGCCATCTGGGTGTTGCTTTGCGGCCGAGAAGCGAGCCACCGTCAAGGCAGGGCCGAGGAATTTCTCTTCGCTCGTGTGTTTGTACACGCGGCACAGCAAAGCAGCAGCCAGGAAGTTTGCGTTGTGAACTTGATGCTGCAGTGAGGGAAGCGGATAGCTGAAGCCAGCCAGCGTGCCACCGTCGGTCCAATAGAGCTCGTTCAGGATGTACTCCGCCGCACTCACCGCCATATTTAGACACCGCGATTCCTGGCACTCCTCATAGACGTCCAAAAGAGCATTGGCCGCAAATACCGTGCAGACCAAGTTTGGCGCTCCTCGAGGAACCACCTGGGTACGCGTCTGCCATGGAAAGCTGTATCCCCAGCACCAGTAAGAGATGTCTCGTGACCGTAAGGCAATTAGCCGTTCGATCATAAACTCGACGAGGTCTCCCTGATCGGCTAGCTCGGATTTCGAGAATTTGAGGAACGCCGACAGAAACAGGCCGACGGCTTTTGGATTTTGCGTTTTCGGGATGAGCAGGAGGGAACGAATATTAATCGGACTCCGTTTGAAAGCCTGCGTGAGGGCAAGCCGAGGAAGTTTGGAGTTCAAGAATGGGATCGCCGCAAATACCTTGCTGTTCAGGGCGTCGTAAGGGTCATAGCCCGCCCAATCGTTCGCCTGACAGTAGGCCACAAGCTTCGCGATCGCGACTTTGAGGTCATTTTCCGAAATGAGTGAGTTGTTCAGGACCATGGCTGCCGACTCAAACGCAGGGCTGCGGGATAACAGACTGAGTAAGCGAAGTCTCTGCACGCTGCGCGTGGATCAAGACCTCGACGATGCGTGCGGCCGCTCGCCCGTCCCAGTTCGTTGGCACGCTGTTGCTACCTTTCCTCTGCATCTGCGACCGCACGGCAGCTTGGATTCCGGCTTTGCTCGTCCCTGCGATGATATTTGTCCCACTCTCCACAGTAACAGGTCTTTCCGTATTTTCCCTGACTGTGACACAGGGAATCCCCAGACAAGTTGTTTCTTCCTGGATGCCACCTGAGTCGGTCACGACGATGGCCGCGTGTTTCATCAAACACAGAAAGTCCAAATAGCCGACTGGATCAGTCAGAATGATGCCGTTGTGACTGTTTCCAGAGTTTCGTCCACCGCCCATCGTATTCATCCCGACGCAAAGGTCCAAACCCAACTCCTTGATTCGACGCTGTGTTCTGGGATGCGCAGGAAAAATGATCGGAAAATTCTTCGCTAATTCTTCGAGCCCCACTAGGATATTAAGGAAACTGTCCCGATTGTCGACATTAGACGGTCGATGCAAGGTCAAAAGCGCATAGCGGGAGATTGCGTCACTTGTGCCGTTCCGCTCCTTCTGAATTCCAAGGCCCAATTCCTGCAATATGTTCGAATCCTCGGCTCTGTCTTTAAAAGTAAGCAGGGAGTCAATCATGGTGTTGCCGACAAAGTGGATTCTGTCAGGCGAGATTCCTTCGTAACGCAAGTTCTGGAGTCCGCTTGCCTCAGTCACGAAGAGCAGGTCCGCTATGTGATCGGTAACAATACGGTTGATCTCTTCTGGCATCGACCGATCAAAAGAGCGCAAACCCGCTTCTACATGCGCGATCGATGGCCTAGAACCGGAAGAGTCGAAAGAGACCTTGGCTGTAACCAAGGCGCAGGCGAGAGTGGAATTCACATCTCCGACTACGATCACGACCTCAGGCCTCTTTTCCAGCAGTACATCTTCGAACTTCCTCATGATATCCGCAGTTTGCAGCGCATGGGAACACGAGCCTACGCCAAGGTGAAAATCTGGCGTCGGGAGGTTAAGATCGCTGAAGAACGAACCAGACATGACGGCATCATAGTGTTGGCCCGTATGAACCAGAACGTGCTCGATTATTTCCGGCGGTGCCTGATGCCGGTCGGCCGAGTTGGCCACAATCTTCTCATTGTGCTTGCCGATTGCTGCGATGATCGGTGCGACCTTCATAAAGTTCGGGCGTGCGCCCACAACGGTGAGGATTTTCATGTGCTATTTAGTTGCTGACACCCAAGCAAGGGGGAAGCAAGGCGCCTATCATGCAATGCGCTATCTAGCTACAGCACACTTCGACGCGAGGGTCGCGATCGTATTAACGATCACTTGCAACGCCGGACGACTCTCTTTTCCGGATTCAGCCGGATGATTTCGGTGGACAAGGATAATTTTTGTACGAATCTCATCGGTGCTTTCGATTAGAGTGAGCCGCCCCTGTTCGGCCAAATGGCGGTCCACGGCCCCAATTCTTCCCCGGAAGATGCTGTAAACGGGCACGCCGAGGGCGGCAGCCTCGCGATTCATCGTGCCACCACCGCTGATCACAAGATCCGAAAACCATATCAAGTTGAGCCCATCGGCGACATGTTCGGGGATCACGATTTTGCGCGTATCAATCCACTGCTTCCATTCTTTCCGAAGGGCATTCGCCTGTTTATCGTTCCGGGGAAGCAAGATTACGCGGACCTCGGGGCGCGCGGTCAGAAGGTCCATAGCGGCGTTAAACAATACTTCGGCTTCGGGATTATGGTAGTGCGCCTCCGTTGCGGGCGGTCGAACGGTGACGACCAAGTCTGCCGGATCCAAGCCGAGTGTGGCCCGCAATGATGGATCCGGTCGAAACCTTGGCACATACACATCTTCCTTCAGGCCCGGATATTTCATCGCGTGTTTTTTTGTCGCGCTCGCGGGAAAATCGGGAATAACTTCCGGTGCCAGAATCCAGTCTGGGCGCAGGAATCCAGTCCCGGCGGTGTGCTCGTAGTCATAAACCATTAACGTCGGAATACCCAAGATGACACTACACAAGAACTGGCCCCGAGAACCATGAGAAACAGCCAAGGCAGGCTTCTGTTTAGCCATTATAGTTGTCAATCGCACCGCGCGCAGGAACGTTCCTGCCAACTTTAGGGCCCGATGCTTGCCCCAATGCTTGCCAACCACTTTGCAGGAAATGTGATATAACTCAAGCAAATCGCAGACTTGATAAGAATCTCTGGCCGTCAGGATCACTTCATAGCCCCTCGCGCGAAGCTCCTCAATGATGGGAATGAAGAACGGGACGTGCGGGGAATTATCTAGATCGATCCAGATTTTCGGCTGCGTAACCAAGCCTTCCGCGCGCTGTTTTCCACCGGCGGCAAGAGTCTTGGCGTCCAGCGCCACATTCAACTCCTGCTGTCCCGCAGGCAAGACAGTGGAACCTCTCAACATTTCCTTATTCCTCCGCAATAGCTCACTATCCGGGGTCGGAGGATTCGACGTCTCCCAAACCAAACACTCGCATCTCAACGAGCTGTTTTACTAGCTAACAGATCGCATCGAAGCGAACTCGGCCACCGTTTCGGCCACCTTCGCCTGCTGCTCTGGCTTGAGCCCACCAAACATAGGCAGAGAGAGAATTTGATCCGCAGCAGTCTCCGCTACGGGAAAATCTCCTCGCTTCCAACCGAGGGAAGCGTAGGCTGCCTGCAAATGAACCGGAATGGGGTAGTGGATGCCCGTTCCGATACCACCGTCGGCTAGACGCTTCTGGAGCGCGTCGCGGAACGCAGTGCGAACCACATAGAGGTGGTAAACAGCATGGGACCACGAAGGCTCCGTTGGAGCGGTCAATCCACCCGCCATCGGTGCCAGCAATGTATTGTAAATCCATGCAGCTCCCCGGCGCTGTTCGTTCCAACGGGGCAGGTGTCGCAACTTCACGGACAGCATTCCTGCTTGCATAGAATCTAACCGGCCGTTGTAGCCTTCGACGTCGTGGTAATATTTTTTCGACTGGCCATGGTCACGCAGCATGCGGATTTTTCGCGCGATTTCGGCGTCGTTTGTGGTGACGGCGCCGCCTTCGCCACAGGCTCCGAGATTCTTCCCTGGGTAAAAGCTGAACGCGGCCGCATGGCCCATGGAACCGGCCTTGCACCAACGGTTTTCCTTGGCCGAAAAATATTCGGCACCGTGCGCTT
>Ga0307373_10003022_pt1 | contig 29760 bp, 27 predicted proteins | sample OX2MG_FD_202534 | JGI IMG/M metagenome (GOLD analysis project Ga0307373, IMG submission 202534) | Soil microbial communities from Risofladan, Vaasa, Finland - OX-2 | ecosystem: Environmental > Terrestrial > Soil > Coastal area > Acid sulfate soil | place: Finland: Risofladan, Vaasa | collected... | reverse complement strand
AGCGCGCCGGATCACGCCGTCGTCTTCTTTCCCAAGATCCGATTCATTTTGGTACCGCATGTCGGGCATGTGCCTTGTGCCGCACGTCTCCCATTGGCCAACTCGACCTCATTGCCATCGAATTGGCGCTTTTCCCGACATTTAACGCAGTAGCCCTCGTACGAAGTCACGATTGGCCTCCTCATCTGCTGCGCCCCGTAGAGGGGTCGGGTCGAAGCTACCGCCGGGGTTGCCCGGGCACGTGGATGCTCGGTGTTCTTTTGGGCTCTCGGAGGCCTGACCTGCGATCCAGCGTTTTGATCTCCTCGACGTCACCAACGGACCGTGACTGAACAGTCGCGTTGAGCGGTGAGTTCTCGGTTCCAGAACAGCTCCGGATTCCGGGCCCGCAAACAGGGGAGTGGCAGCCCGGGGAGCGTGGTGAATGATGAGTCCCGTCGGAGAAGGCGGGTCGAAGAGAAGAGGGGACGCCGTGGGTGAAGGGTCGCAGGAGCCGATCATCGACGTGCTCGACGACGCCTGGCAGGCCATCGGGGAGTTGGGCGGCGGCCTCGAGGAGAGCGAGTGGGAGATGCCGTCGGAGTGTCCCGGATGGAGCGTCCGTGACGTGCTGTCGCACATGGTGGGAACGGAGCGTTCGCTGCTCGGTGACGCTGCCCCCGACCCCTTGTCGGAGCCCGGGCACGTCCACAACGAAGTCGGGGCCCGCAATGAGGGATGGGTGGTAGCCCTTCGGGGAATGAGCGGCCCCGAGGTGTTGACTGCCTTTCGGCAGGCGACCGAGCGACGGCTGGCCGAACTGCGCTCATGGCCGGTCTCCCGCTTCGACGAAGTGGGTCCAAGCCCGTTGGGGCCGGTGCCATATCGCGAGTTCATGCGCGTCCGGGTCATGGATTGCTGGGTGCACGAGCAGGACATCCGGGTGGCCACGGCCCGGCCCGGCCATCGTGAGGGGCCGGCGGCCAGCCTGGCCCTCGACCGCCTGGTTTCGGCCATGCCCTTCGTCGTGGGTCGGCAGGCCAAGGCCCCTGAGGGATCGTCGGTCCGCTTCGAGTTGACCGGGAACAGCCCGAGGCGCGTCGAGGTCGTCGTCAGCAGTGGCCGGGCGGCGGTGACCGAGGCCCTCGAGAGCGAACCCACCACCGAATTGCGCATGGACCTGGAAGTGTTCTGGCGTCTCGCCTGCGGCCGGGTGACCGGGGAGGCGGCCCGGGCTGCGGCTCTGGTGGAGATCCGGGGTGACGGAGAATTGGGACAGTCGGTCGTCGACTCGATGGCGTTCATGATCTGACGTCGGGGCTCCGGCCGACGAGGACGGGAAGAGTGACGGGGGCCGGTAGACTGTGCCCTTCTTATGCGTGCATCAGCAGCCCCGGTCGAGGGCAACCGGGTCCGCCTCTCCGTCGAGATAGACGAGTCTGAGGTCGACGCGGCCCTGGCCACGACCGTCCGACGCCTCGCGCGCGATGTACGGATTCCCGGCTTTCGACCCGGTCGTGTTCCCCGACCGGTCCTTGAAGCACGCATGGGTGGGGCGGAGGCTTTGCGTCAGCAAGCGATCAACGACGCCCTGCCGGATCTCTACGCTCAGGCTGTGGTCGACACTGAGGTCGATCCGATCTCGGCTCCCGAGATCGACATCACCTCGGGAGAGGACCACGGACCGGTCACCTTCGACGCCGTCGTCGAGGTCCGTCCCACGGTTTCCATCGCCGGCTACGCCGGACTGGTGGTGACGGTTCCCGGTGTCGAGGTCACCGACGAGGATATCGATGCTCAGGTGGACCGGGTACGTGAGCATTCCGGCGAGCTCGAGGTGGTGGTTCGGCCGGCGCGCGACGGCGACTACGTGACGATCGACCTGCACGGTTCGCGACCTGTGGGCGACGACCTCGACGTCGAGGACTACATGTACGAAGTGGGATCCGGCTCCGACATCGCCGGTCTCGATGATCAACTCCGCGGGTCGAGCGTGGGGGACATCCTGCAGTTCAGCGCCGAGATCGCTGGTCCCGACGGGGTCGGGCAGTCCACGTCGTTCCGGGTCCTGATGAAGGCGATCAAAGAGAAGATCCTTCCGGAGCCGACCGACGCCTGGGCCTCGGAGGCGTCGGAATTCGACACCCTGGCGGCGTTGCGCGACGACCTGGGTACGAAGCTGCGCCAGATCAAGGTGATGCAGGCGAACATGGCCCTGCGCTCGCGCGCCGTCGAGGCCCTGACCGAGTTGGTCCAGGACGAGCCCCCGGAATCGCTGATCGACGCCGAGGTGCGTGAACGGCTTCACGATCTGGGTCACAGGCTCGAGCAGAGACATATCTCCCTCGACCAATTCCTGCAGGCGTCGGGTCGGGATCGTGCCGGTCTGCTCGCCGAGTTGCAGGCCGAGGCGGCCAGCGCCGTACGCGCCGACCTCGCCCTACGGGCCCTGGCCGATGCCGAGGAGCTGGAGGTGAGCGACGAGGAGCTCGACGCCGTGGTGGGCGAAATGGCTCAGCAGGCGGGCACGACGGGCGCAGATTTGAGGCGCCGACTCGACCGCGCTGGGAGGCTCCCCGCGGTACGCTCGGACCAGAGAAAGGCGAAAGCCCTCGAGTGGCTGCTTGAGCATGTCGAGCTGGTCGATGAGGAGGGAAAGCCCATTGACCGTGGCGACCTGCGTCGTGATGACGTGATGCAGGAAGCACTCAACGGACTTGCCGACCGCGGTGACGGGGCAGGTGCCGGAGACCGAGGCGAACAAGGGAGTGAGGACGTGGGAGCCGAAGAGGGAGCCACCGTGGAGGCCGAAGCATGAATGTGGTCGGCAACGCCCAGGGTTACCTGGTCCCCACTGTCATCGAGCAGACGAGCCGGGGGGAGCGGGGCTACGACCTCTACTCGCGGTTGCTCAAGGAACGAATCATCATCCTGGGGACCCCGATCGATGACACGGTGGCCAATCTGATCTGCGCCCAAATGCTCTTCCTCGAGTACGAGGACCCGGACAAGGACATCTCCCTCTATGTGAATTCACCGGGCGGGGACATCACGGCACTGTTCGCCATCTACGACACGATGAAGTTCGTCAAGCCTGATGTCTCGACGTTCTGCTTCGGTCAGGCGGCTTCGGCCGCCGCGGTCCTGCTGGCCGCCGGGGCGCACGGGAAACGGTTCGCCCTGCCCCACGCCCGGATTCTCCTGCATCAACCCTGGGGCGGTGCGGCCGGTCAGGCCAGTGACATCGAATTGCAGGCCAAGGAGATCATCCGGATGCGGGACCTCCTCAATTCGATGCTCTCCGGTGACACGGGCCAGGCGGTCGACAAGATCGCCCGTGACACTGATCGAGACTTCGTGATCACAGCCGAGGAAGCGGTGGGCTACGGCCTCATCGATGAAGTGATCACCACCCGCGATGCCATCGCGGCGGCCGAAGTCGTCGGCGTGGCGTAGGGCTCGGTCCGGAGGAAGGGGAGACGGTGGCGAAGTTCGGGGATGGTGGGGACCTTGTGAAATGCAGTTTCTGTGGCAAGTCCCAGAAACAGGTCAAGAAGCTGATCGCGGGACCGGGCGTCTATATCTGTGACGAGTGCATCGATCTCTGCAACGACATCATCGCCGAGGAACTGGCCGAGACGACCGAGTTGTCGTTCGAGGATCTGCCCAAGCCCCGGGAGATCTTCGAGTTCCTGAACGACTACGTGATCGGTCAGGAGTACGCCAAGAAGATCTTGTCGGTCGCCGTCTACAACCACTACAAGCGGGTGCAGGCGGGTCCGACCCAGTCGACCGAGGTCGAGCTGGCCAAGTCGAACATCCTGCTGCTCGGACCGACGGGATGCGGGAAGACCCTGTTGGCGCAGACACTGGCCCGGATGCTGAACGTGCCCTTCGCCATCGCCGACGCCACGGCATTGACCGAGGCGGGGTACGTGGGTGAGGACGTCGAGAATATTTTGCTGAAGCTCATCCAGGCCGCCGACTACGACGTGAAGCGCGCCGAGACCGGGATCATCTACATCGACGAGATCGACAAGATCGCCCGGAAGAGCGAGAACCCGTCGATCACCCGTGATGTCTCGGGCGAAGGAGTCCAGCAGGCGCTGCTCAAGATTCTCGAGGGGACCACCGCCTCGGTACCTCCGCAAGGGGGACGGAAACACCCTCACCAGGAGTTCATCCAGATCGACACCACCAACATCCTGTTCCTCTGTGGTGGAGCCTTCGCCGGCCTGGACAAGATCATCGAGAGCCGGATCGGCCGCAAGGGGATCGGCTTCCGGGCCGAAGTCCGCCGGACGACCGAGCCACGCGACTCCGAGGTGCTCCGGCACGTGCTGCCCGAGGACCTGATCAAGTTCGGGCTGATCCCCGAATTCATCGGCCGGCTGCCCGTGGTCGGTGCCGTGTCCAGTCTGGACAAGGAGGCGCTGGTCCGCATCCTGGTGGAGCCGAAGAATGCACTTGTCAAGCAGTACAAGCGGGTCTTCGAGCTCGACGGCGTCGAGCTCGTTCTCGGTGACGACGCGCTGGAAGCGGTGGCCGAGCAGGCCCTACTCAGGGGAACGGGAGCCCGGGGCCTGCGGGCCATCCTGGAAGAGGTGCTCCTCGAGGTGATGTACGACCTGCCCAGTCGGACCGATATCGGTCGTTGTGTGATCGACCGCGCCGTTGTGCTCGACCGTGTGTCGCCCACCTTGATACCTCAGGGCGGGACGGCCAAGACGGTGCGGACGCGCCGGGCTGCTTCCTGACCCAGAGGTTCGGGCCGGTGGACATCGGCTCCGAGGACGTCGGTACGTCGGTACGTCGCGACGAGGCCGTGGCTTGGCTCGACGAGCACACAAACTACGAGCTGGCCATGCCGACACGGCTGCTCGCACCCACCCTCGACCGGATCAGCGAACTGTGCCGGCTGCTCGGTGATCCGGAACGAGCCTGCCCGGTCGTGCACGTCACGGGCACCAACGGCAAGGGGTCGACCGCCCGGATCCTGACCGAGTTGTTCATGGCCAACGGCTTGACCGTGGGGACGTATACGAGCCCGAATCTGGAAACGGTGAACGAACGGCTGACCCGTGACGGTCGACCGATCGATGACGAAGAGCTGGCCGAGGTGCTCGAGTCGCTGGCGCTGATCGAATCGATGATGACGCAACGGCCGACCCGGTTCGAACTGCTGACGGCGGCCGCCTTCCGCTGGTTCGCCGACTGCGCCGTGGACGTGGCCGTGGTCGAGGTAGGGATGGGCGGCACCTGGGACGCCACCAATGTGGTGGTTCCCGAGGTGGCCGTGGTCACGAACGTCAGCTACGACCACGTCGAGGTGCTCGGACCCACCTTGCGCGACATCGCGGGCGAGAAGGCCGGGATCATCAAAGCCGGCTGCCGGGTCCTGGTGGGGGAGTCCGATCCCGAGCTCCGGGCCGTCTTCGCCGAAAGGGCAGCGGCGGTGGGCGCGGCGGGAATCTGGCTGCGGGGCGAGGACTTCGGCTGCGATGCCAGCCGGGTCGCCGTGGGCGGTCGGCTGCTCGACCTGCGGACTCCGGGAGCGGTCTACCCCGAGGTGTATCTGGCCCTGCACGGAGCCCATCAGGCGGACAACGCGGCGATCGCCCTGGCCGGGGCCGAGGCGTTCTTCGGACAACCCCTGGCCCCGGAGGTGGTGGAACATGCCTGCGCCTCGGTGCGCAATCCGGGCCGGATGGAAGTGGTGGGACGTGCTCCGCTCGTGATCCTCGACGGAGCCCACAATGTCGCCGGCGTCCGCGCCCTGGCCCAGACTCTGAAGGAGGAACTTCCTACCGAAGGCGAGACGGTGGCTGTGGTGGGCATGCTGGAGGGCCGCGATCCCTCAGCCATGCTGGATGCGCTGATCCCGGCCGGAATCCGGATGGTCATCGCCTGCACGGCGCCGTCGCCCCGGGCGATCACCGCGGCCGCCATCGCCGACGCCGGGCGCGCCGTGGGGCTCGAAGCGAAAGTGGCGGACTCGATGGTCGACGCCCTGGCCTTGGCCCGTCAGCGTTTGTCGGCCGACGGTCGTCTGGTCGTCACCGGCACTCTCTATGTGGTGGCCGAGGCCAGACCGCTGCTGCTGCCGTCGAGCAGCCAACGGGAGGTCTCGGATTCGTTGAACAGAGCCGGTCCGGGCTTTGGCGGTGAGAACGTGGGCGAGTAAGCGGGCGAGTGACGGGGGCGGGTCACGCGGGCGGGTGACGGGGGCGTGATGCCGAACCGGCGGCGATCGAGGGCCGGGTCAGGGCAATGACGTTGCCGAAAGATCGGGTACGGCCGGCCAGGAGGCTGAGGCGGGACCAGGCAAGGGGGGGACCCGGTTTCGACGGCCGGCGCCGATGCCGGTAGCCTCTGCCGCCGATGAGACGCACCCTCGTGATCTGTAAACCCGATGCGGTGGAACGCGGACTGACGGGTGAGATCATCGTCCGGCTCGAGCGCAAGGGCCTCCGACTGGTCGCCGGTTCTCTGCGGACGATCGACGAGGAGACGGCCGGGCGGCACTATGAGGAGCACAAGGGCAAGGGCTTCTACGGGGAACTGGTGGCGTTCATCACCCGTTCCCCCTCGATGGTTCTCGTGGTGGAAGGTCCCGACGAGACCTGGAAGATCGTGCGGACGCTGATGGGTTCCACCAACCCGGCCGACGCCCCGCCGGGCACGATCCGCGGCGATCTCGGCACCATCCTGAGCGAGAACCTGATCCACGGATCGGATTCGGCCGAGTCGGCGACTCGGGAAATTAGTATCTTCTTTCCCGATATGGTCTGACGGGCGGGCATCGGACAGGTGTCGGCAGGGTCGATGGGCGGGGCATCACGCTGTGGTGCCGGGGTCACAAACAGCGAGAAGGCGCAGCAAACCGCGCTCTTGTGCCTTGTCCACAGGTCCCGTAGCCTGGGGCGACCCCCGACACCCACGAGGGCTCGCGCGTGAGGCATGAGCCCCCGCGCAGATCACAAGGTGGATCGAAGCGCATGAAGGATAATCGGTTCTTCCTACTTGGCCGCGACATGGCGGTCGATCTGGGTACGGCCAACACCCTGGTCTACGTACGCGGTCGCGGCATCATCTTGAATGAGCCGTCGGTTGTCGCCGTGAATGTGAAGGACGGTCGTCCGCTGGCCGTGGGGGCGGAGGCCAAACGGATGATCGGCCGGACGCCGAGCCACATCCAGGCCATCAGGCCGTTGAAGGACGGAGTGATCGCCGACTTCGAGATCTGCGAGAAGATGCTGCGTTACTTCATTCAACGTGTCCACCAACGGCGGTTCGCCAAGCCGCGGATGGTGATCTGCGTCCCGTCGGGCATCACCGGTGTGGAACAGCGCGCCGTGATGGAGGCAGCCGAGTACGCCGGGGCCCGGAAGGCTTACATCATCGAGGAGCCGATGGCGGCCGCCATCGGGGCCGGACTTCCCGTTCACGAGCCGACCGGCAACATGGTGGTGGACATCGGCGGCGGAACGACGGAAGTGGCCGTGATCTCGCTCGGGGGCATTGTGACGAGCCAGTCCGTGCGTATCGGCGGTGACGAGCTCGACGAGGCGATCATCTCCTTCATCAAGAAGGAGTACAGCCTCGCTCTCGGTGAGCGGACATCGGAAGAGATCAAGATCGCTCTGGGATCCGCCTTTCCCTTGGAAGAGGAATTGCACGCCGAGATCCGTGGCCGCGACCTGGTGACGGGTCTGCCCAAGACGATCGTCGTGTCCACCGAGGAGATTCGACGGGCCATCGACGAGCCGGTATCGGCCATCGTCGACGCCGTCAAGGTGACCCTCGACAAGACACCGCCGGAACTGGCCGCCGACATCATGGAGCAGGGCATCGTCCTCACCGGAGGTGGTGCGCTGCTGCACGGTCTCGACGCCCGGCTGCAGGAGGAGACGGGGATGCCCATCGTGGTGGCCCGTGATCCGCTGAACTGTGTGGCCATCGGCAGTGGACAGTGCCTCGAGGAGTTCGACGCCCTCAAGCAGGTGCTCATCACCTCTTCCGCCGGGTGATGGCCGGCCGCGCCTGGCGCGGAGACCGAATCGCTTCCGTCTGGAGCGGAGACCGAACCGCCCCCGCCGACACGCCGCTGACGTGCCCGCGGCCTGCCGGTGGAGTGGGCGGCATCGCCTGAGAAGGGTCCGACGTGGCCAGGACGCGCCGTCCCCGACGCCCCCGGCTGACCATCGGGCTGCTGGTCCTGGCGTCGATTTCGATCATCACGCTCGACTACCGCGGTGACGCGCACGGGGCGATCGGCCACCTGAAGAGCGCGGCCAGCGACGCCTTCTCGCCGGTGCAGCGCGTGGTCGACGATGTGACCCATCCGATCGGCAGCTTTCTGGCCGGGGCGGTGAACGGGGCCGAGATCGAACGGGACAACGCCAAGTTGCGGCAGGAAGTGGGCAGGCTGCAGGGTCAGGTGCTGGCCCATCGGGCCACGGCCAACGCGCTGAAGGCGATCGATCAGCTCAACCACCTCACGTGGACAGAAGGTATCCCGACGGTGACCGCGCAGGTGATCGCCCTGAACTCCTCGAACTTCGCCGCCACCGTGGAACTCAACGTCGGTAGCCGTCGCGGGGTGACGGCGGGGATGCCCGTGGTGGGCGGTGCCGGACTGGTCGGCCAGGTGATCTCCACCACGTCGACGACGAGCACGGTCCGACTGATCACCGATGCCGGCTCCGCCGTCGGTGTGCGCTACGGACCGACCAGCCTCGAGCTGGCGCTCGCCCAGGGTGACGGGATCGGCAAGCCGCTCGACATCAATTTCATCAGCCCCGGTACGCCACTGCACACCGGTGAGGTGCTGACCACGAGCGGATTGCAGAACGGGCTCTTCCCGCCGCTCATCCCGGTGGCCCGGATCACCAGCTTCCGGTCGACGGCGTCGTCGACCCAGGAGAACGTGTCCGCCCAACCGGTGGCCGATCTGGCTCAACTGGACTACGTCGACGTGCTGCAATGGCCTCCGGCGGGATGAACCGGTGACCTCCTCGGACCTGGCCCGGTCCACGATGGCGCTGTTCGTGGTGCTGGCGGTGCAGCAGACGTTGCTCGACAGCGTCCGGGTGGCCGGCGCCCACCCCGAGGCCATGCTGCTGCTGCCGATCGCCGCCGGCTATGTGGCCGGACCCGAACGGGGAGCCGGATTCGGCTTCGCCGCCGGCGTGCTGGCCGATCTGTTCCTGCCCACCACTTTCGGGCTGTCCGCCCTGGTGGGATGCCTTCTCGGTTACGGGACGGGGCTGGCCACCCGGGGACTGGTGCGCAGCTCATGGTGGTTGCCGCCCATCGTGGCGGCGGGGGCGACGTCCGTCGGACTCGCTCTGTACGCCATTCTGGGGGCCGTGCTCGGAGAACCGGGGGTGGTGACGACGTCGCTGGCGCCCGCTCTGGCGGTGGCCACGCCGGCCGCCGTGGTGCTGGCCACCCCGGTGGTCCGGTTGGTGTCGTGGGCCCTGCGCCCCGGGGCCGCCGGTCACAGCAGCGGCGTGAGCAGCGGCGCCCGATGAAGAGACGCCGGCGATTCGCCCGACATCTGCGGCCGGCCGACATGGCCAGGCGGCCCCGTCCGCCGCGCCGGCCGCCGCGTCTGGTGGGCCGGTTGCGGCATCCGCTGCGGGGGAGCCGGTTCTACCCGAAGCCGAAGGCAGCGCGGGCCACACGGCAGAAGGGGCCGGCCACACCGAGGATGCGTCCCCGGCGGTCGCTGGTCGACCGGGTGACCCCGACGAGCGAACCGTCGGCGCCGCGGACGATCGTGCGGTTGCGGGTGGTGGGGGTGTTGGTGGCCGCGCTGTTCGCGCTGATGTTCGTCCGGCTGTGGTATCTGCAGGTGCTCGACAGTTCGGCGTACTCGCAGACGGTGGCTCTGAACCAGGTCCGTCCCGTGCAGGTGGCCGCCCCCCGGGGACTGATCACCGATCGGACCGGTTCGAAGATCCTCGTCGGCGACAAGGTGAAGCGGAACATCACCCTGGCCCGGGTGGCCGCCCAGCAGCATCCCGAGGTGGTGAGCCGGTTGGCCGCTCTTCTCAATACCACCGCCAAAGCGATCAACGGCGATCTGGCCAACAACCAGTTCAGCTTGTACGAGCCGGTACCGATCGTGGAGAACGCCACGCTGTCGGACGTGCTCTACATCGGCGAGCACGCCGCGCTCTTCCCAGGGGTGTCCATCAGCTCGGGGACGCAGCGGACGCATCCCTACGGGGCCACGGGGGCCCAGATGCTCGGGTACGTGCGTCAGATCAACGGCACCGAATTGGCCGCCCATAGTGCGCAGGGGTACCAACTGGGCAACGAGTACGGCCAGAGCGGCCTCGAGAACGAGTACGAGAAGTATCTGCGGGGGAGACCCGGGGTCAACCGGGTCGAGGTGAACGCCGCCGGGCAGGTCGTGGGCAGCCTGGGCCAGACGACTCCCGTCGCCGGCAACGACGTGGTGACCAACATCGACGCCGGGCTGCAGCAGACGTTGCAGACGTCGCTCGACAGCGAGATCGCCAGCCTGCAGGCAACGGTGGATCCGTCGACAGGCAAGGCCGAGCACCCCACCGGTGGAGCCGCCATCGCCCTCGACCCCCAGACGGGAGCGGTGTTGGCCCTCGTCTCCTCGCCCAGCTACGACCCCTCGATCTGGAACAACCCGGTGATCACCCAGGCGGACTTGAACAACTTGGGGACGGCCCAGGACAACAAGGCCATCGACGGCTTCTACACCCCGGGGTCCACATTCAAGCTGGCCACGGCCACCGCCGCGCTGCAGACGGGGCTCATCAGTCCGAGCACCCAGTACCACGACACCGGTCAGTTCGTTATTCCGGGCTGCAAGGTCGGGGCCCCGGGCTGTGTGACTTACCACGACAACGATCAGCCGGCCAGCGGAACCTACCTGAACGTGACGTCGGCGCTCACCGTGTCGAGCGACACCTTCTTCTACAACATCGGCGCCAATTTCTGGGACGCCTGGGTGAGCAACCGGCAGTACGGGCAGCAACCCATTCAGACGGTGGCCGGACAGTACGGCTACGGCCAGAAGACGGGCATCGACCTGCCCGGCGAGGACGCCGGCGACTACGCCCGGGTGGACTCGCCCACGGTGGTGGCCAAGGAGCACGCCCAGTACCCGAAGGTCTACCCCAACTCCGGCTGGTACACGGGGAGCAACCTGCAGATGGCCTTCGGCCAGGGCGGGTCCGTGATCACCCCCATCGAGCAGGCCGTGGCCTACGCCACCTTCGCCAACGGGGGCACCCGGTACGCCCCCCAGGTGGCAGCCGGGGTGGTGAGCCCGTCGGGCAGGGTGGTGAAGAAGTTCGCGCCGGTGGTGACCGGCCATGTGCCGATGGCGCCGGCCAACCGGCAGGCCATGCTGGCCGGGTTCGAAGGGGCGGTGAACGTACCGGGCGGGACGGCCACCTCCAGCTTCACGAACTTTCCCTTCGACAAGCTGTCCCTGGCCGGGAAGACGGGGACGGCCAGCTACACCGAGCAGGTGCCGACCTCGTGGTTCGTGGGCTGGGGGCCGGTGGACAACCCCCGGTACCTGATCGTGGTGGTGATCGAGAAGGGCGGTTACGGGGCCTCGGCCGCCGCCCCGGTGGCCCGGGCCGGCTTCCAGTACCTGGTCGACAATCCCATGGGCCCGGTGGTGCTCCACCCACCGGCGGGGTCCGCAGGGAGTTCTCCGGCCGGTACGACGACGACGGCACCGGCCGGGCCCGGAGGGAGTTCCTCGAGCACGACGACCCCTCGGGGGACGAAGAGGCCGGCCGTGACCAGCACGACGACCGGGGCGGCCACCAGGAAGCGGGTGCCGGCTCAGAAAGAGGCTGGTCGGATGGCGCCCCCTTCGCCCCGGGGCCCCCCGGGGGGGCTCTAGACTCGGCGGGCAGATGACCTCCTTGTGGCCACGGATCGAACCGCTCCTGGCCCACGTCACGAAGCCGGCCCGCTACATCGGGGGAGAACTGGGCGCCTGTGAGCCCGAGCACGGGGCCGGGCGTGTGGCGTGGCTGCTGCTGTATCCCGACACCTACGAGATCGGGCTGCCCAACCAGGGGCTGCAGATCCTCTATGAGATCCTGAACGAACGGTCCGACGCCGTGGCCGAGCGCTCCTACGCCCCGTGGACGGACATGGAGGCGGCCATGCGGGCGGCCGGGGTGCCGCTGTTCTCGGTGGAGTCGAACCGGCCGGCGGCCGACTTCGACATTCTGGCTTTCAACCTGTCGGCCGAGCTGACCTATACGAACCTGTTGAACCTGGTCGACCTGGCCGGCGTGGCCGTGCGGTCGGCCGGGCGTTCGGACAGCGACCCGCTGGTGATCGCCGGCGGCCACTGCGCCTTCAACCCCGAGCCGATGGCCGATTTCGTCGACGCCTTCGTCCTCGGTGACGGCGAGGAGGCGGTGGGCGAGATCACCGAGGTGGTGGCGCGATGGCAGTCACCCGGTGGGGGGGAGCAGGTCGGTGGCCGGGAGGAGCTGCTGACGGCGCTGGCCAAGGTGCCCGGGGTCTACGTGCCCTGGTGCTACGAGCCCGCCTACCGCGACGGCCGGCTGACCGGGGTGAGCCGCCGGGTGGACGGGGTACCCGAGAAGGTGGAGAAGCGAACGATCACCGACCTCGGGGCCTGGCCTTACCCGAAGCAGCAGTTGGTGCCGCTGATCGAGGTGGTCCACGACCGGTTGAACGTCGAGGTCTTTCGGGGATGTACCCGGGGGTGTCGATTCTGCCAGGCCGGGATGATCACCCGACCTGTCCGGGAGCGGCCGGCGGCCCAGGTCGAGCGGATGGTGCGCGACGGTCTCGACCGGACGGGCTACGACGAGGTGACCCTGACATCGCTCTCGTCGGCCGACTTCTCCGGGATCGAGAGCACGGTGTCTTCCATCATCAACGACCCGGAATGCTCGGGTCAGGTGTCGGTGAGCCTGCCCAGTCTCCGGGTGGACGCCTTCACTGTGGGGCTGGCGGCCGAGATCCAGAAGGTCCGGCGGACGGGGTTGACCTTCGCCCCCGAAGGCGGGACCTGGCGGATGCGGCAGGTGATCAACAAGCTGATCCGTGAAGAAGACCTCTACGCGGCGGTCGACTCGGCCTTCTCGCAGGGCTGGCGGCGGGTGAAGCTCTACTTCCTGATCGGCCTGCCCACGGAGACCGACGAGGACGTGCTCGGGATCGCCGCTCTGGCCAAGGCCTGCGTGGAGATCGGGCGCCGGTATCACCCCAATGTGACGGTGACCGCCTCGGTGGGGGGATTCGTCCCCAAGCCGCACACGCCGTTCCAGTGGTTCGGGCAGAACACGATGGAGGAGCTGCGGCGGAAGGTCAACCTGTTGAAGGACGCCGTCCGCGGTGTCCGGGGTCTGACGCTTCGCTGGCACGATCCCGAGGCCACCGCCGTCGAGGGTCTGGTCAGTCGGGGCGACCGCCGGATGGGTGCGGTGATCGAGTCCGTCTGGCGGAAGGGGGGGACCTTCCAGGAATGGTCCGAGCACTTCGACCTGGGCCTGTGGACCGAGGCGCTCGAGGCCGTCGGCCTGACCTTGCACGACTGCGTCTACCGGCATCGCGACGAGCACGAAGTCCTTCCCTGGGATCACATCTCGGCCGGGCTGCACCGGGACTTCTTGTGGGAGGACTGGCAGGAGGCACTGGCCGAACACGGCCTGGAGGACTGCCGCTGGACGCCGTGTTACGACTGCGGAGCCTGCACGGGGCTCGGGGTCGAACATGTGGTGGCGTCGACGGTGGCTCCCGCCGGCGGGAGCCAGGGGACGGGACAGGACCTCGACAGCGGGGGGATGGTGCCGGTGCGGTTCCTGCCCACGGCGGCCCCCGCCCCCGCCCTGGCCGGCGCAGGCGGCGCCGGCCAGGGGGAACCGGTCCGATGAAGATCCGGATCCGGTTCGCCAAGCTGGGCCGGGTCAGGTGGACCAGTCATCGCGACGTGGCCCGGATGTGGGAGCGGGCCCTGCGCCGGGCCCGGTTGCCGCTGTCCTACACGGAGGGTTTCTCGCCGCGGCCCAAATTGAGCTTCGGGCTGGCGCTGCCCACCGGGTGCGAATCGAAGGCCGAGTATCTCGACGTGGCGCTCAGCGAATCGGTGGAGAGCACCGAGCTGACCGCCGATTTCAGTTCTCTTCTGCCTGACGGCGTGGATGTCCTCGCCGCTCAGGTGCTCCCGACGGGGACGGGGTCACTCCAGGAGGAAGTGACCTCGTGCCGATGGGAGATCGATGTTCCACAGATGGGTCCCGACGCCTTGGCCGAGGTCATCGACCGGGTCCTCGGCGCCGAGACCCTGTCCGTCACACGCGAGCGGAAGGGTCGGCCCGTCACCGACGACATGCGGCCCTCCGTCCTCGCACTTTCCTCCCGACCTTCCGGGGCCGCTGCCGAGCTCGTGGCCGAGCTCGGGACCCGACCCCGTGGGGTCCGCCCGGCCGAGCTGGCCCAGGTGATGGGCATCGAGCTCGGCCTGGCCTGCCGAACCAATCAATGGATCGAGTGCGACGGCTCCCGAGGGGAGCCCCTGACGACACCGGTGCCAGACGCCGCCGCCTGGGAGCGCGCCTCGTGAGAAGTACGAGAAGGGATCGTCCTCATGTCCGATTTGAGCGCCGGCCAGCCGGTGGCGGAGCCAGTCGGCCCGCCGCCGGGGCCCGCACCTTCCGACCCCCCGGGGCGCGACGCGTCGGGGGGCACGCCCCCATCAGCGGCGGAGTCCCGATTCGAGGGGACGACCGGGCCAGAATCGCCGCCGTCGAACGGAGGCGATTCCGGGCGGGCACTTCCCTCTGACGGAGCCGCCGGTTCGGTGGCGACCGCCCTCGGGGAGTCTGCCGAGGCGTCCGAGGCGGAGACAGCCACGACGGGCGGATCGGGAGGATCAACGGCGGCGCGCCGCCGCCGGCGCCGGCCGTCGACCGGGGGAGCCACCGGCACCGATCGCCCGGCCACACGGTCCACCGCTGGAGGAAGCGGACCCGGCGGTCCCGATGAGGCCGGTGGTCCCGATGAGGCCGATGAGGCCGAGGTGACCGACCAGACGCCGCCGGGGATCGAGGCCACCGGCCCGCCGGCGCCGGTGGGAGGTCGACCCCGGATCGGCGACACCCGGCCCGCCCGGCCACCGACCTCGGTCGCCGGGCCCCCGCCGGGCGTGACCCCGGTCAGGGCGACACCGGCCAGCTCGAGCCCGGCCAGCTCCATCCCGTCGGCCCCGGCGCCGGGCCGCCCGGCCCGGCGCAGCGCCGGAGGGACCCGGGCATCGGGTGGGGAACCCACGTTGGCCGGTGGGGCACCGGGACGAGGCCGCTCGGAGACCGACGATGGCCCTGAGCCCGACGAGGGAGATTCGAAGAGCACCGGGGGCCGGTCACGGCGGCGTAGCGGCCGCGAGCGCCGGGGTAGGCCGGTGGGGCGCTATCTGATGTGCGTCCACGTTCGTCCCCATGCCACCCAGATCGCCGTGCTCGAGGGCAGGACTCTGGTCGAGCACCAGGTGTCGCGGGCGGCCGACGATGCCACCCAGATCGACGGGAACATCTACCGGGGCCGGGTCCAGAACGTGCTGCCCGGGATGGAAGCCGCCTTCGTGGACATCGGCACGCCGAAGAACGCCGTTCTCTACCGGGGCGACGTGCGGTTCGATCGCGACGACGTGGAGACGGCGTCGAACAATTCGATGCGGATCGAGCAGATGCTGCGGGCCGGGCAGACCATTCTCTGCCAGGTGACGAAGAACCCCATCGGGGCCAAGGGGGCCCGTCTGACCCAGGAGGTGTCGCTGCCCGGGCGCTTCGTGGTGATGGTGCCCAATTCCTCGGCTTTCGGGATCTCCAAGCGGCTCGACGACAACGAGCGGAAGCGGCTGCGCCGGATCGTCGACGACGTCCGGCCCAAGGGCCACGGACTGATCGTCCGGACGGCGGCCGAAGGTGCGAGCCAGGAGGAGTTGGGCCACGACGTGGAGCGACTGGCCGCCCAGTGGGCCGCCATCGAAGCCGAGGCGGGCCGGTCCACGGCACCGGGACTGCTCTACCGGGAGCCCGACCTGGCCGTGCGTAGCGTCAGGGAGGAATTCAACCGCGAGTACCGCGGCGTCGTGATCGACGACGAAGAACTCTTCCTGCAGGTGCGGGACTACATCGAACATGTGAACCCCGAGCTGGCCGACCGGGTCGAGCTGTATGACCCCGTGGCCGAGAACATGCCCGTCTTCGAGCGGTTCCATGTGCACGAACAGCTGCACAAGGCGCTCGACCGCAAGGTCTGGCTGCCCTCAGGAGGATCGATCATCATCGAGCGGACGGAAGCGCTGACGGTGATCGATGTGAACACGGGCAAGAACGTGGGCACCTCCAACCTGGAGGAGACCGTCTACCGGAACAATCTCGAGGCGGCCGAGGAGATCGCCCGGCAGCTGCGTCTGCGGGACATCGGCGGGATCATCGTGATCGACTTCATCGACATGGAGATCCGTGAGAACCGGGACAAGGTGGCCGCCGCCCTGCGCTCGGCGCTGGCCCGGGACAAGACCCGGACCCAGGTTTTCGACATTTCCGAGCTCGGGCTGATCGAGATGACCCGGAAACGGATCTCCGAGGGCCTGGTGGAGTCTCTTTCGAGCACCTGCCCCATCTGCGAAGGCCGGGGAATCGTGCTGGACGAAACTCTCCTGTAAAGTAGCCAGGCTATGTACGCAGTGATCCGATCCGGGGGCAAGCAGGAGCGCGTGGCCGAGGGCCAGCAGCTCCGAGTGGAACTGTTGGGCCTGCCCACGGGGACAGACGTCGAGCTCGACCCCGTTCTGGTGGTCGACGACGACCGGGTCTTGGCCACCCCGGAGCAGCTGGCGGGCACGGTCGTGGCCGCCCGGATCGTGGGCGAGGAGCTCGGACCGAAGATCAGGGGCTTCACCTACCGGCCCAAGACCCGCAGCCGCCGGCGCTGGGGTCACCGTCAGCACTACGCCACGGTGGAGATCACCTCTATCACGGTGCCGGCCGGGCGCTGAGCCAGGACTGAGAGGACCAGGAGATGTCCAAGACCAAAGGTGGCGGCTCCACCCGTAACGGCCGCGATTCGAATGCCCAGCGACTCGGGGTGAAGGTCTTCGACGGGACCAAAGTCCTGGCCGGGGCCATCATCGTGCGCCAACGCGGCACCAAGTTCCATCCCGGTGAGAACGTGGGCCGCGGGGGGGACGACACCTTGTTCGCCACGGCCGAGGGTTACGTCAAGTTCGGCACCCGGAAGGGTCGCAAACTCGTGGACGTCCGTTCCGAGGTCTGAACCGACCCGCCGGCTCGTGCAGCCGGTCGGCGGTGACGCCTCTCCGGGCGTCCAGAAACGGCGACACCCCCACGTAGGATCAGGCGTGTGTCGGGGTTCGTAGACGAGGCCCAGATCCATGTGAAGGCCGGTGACGGCGGCGCCGGCGCGGTCTCGTTCCGGCGCGAGGCCCACGTCTCGCGCGGCGGGCCCGACGGGGGCGACGGGGGCAGTGGCGGTGACGTCTGGCTGGTGGCGTCGCACAACCAGGCCTCGCTACTCGGATTCCGGGACCATCCCCATCGCGCCGCTACCAGCGGCGTCCACGGTCAGGGGAAGAAGAAGCACGGGGCCTCCGGTTCCGATATCGAGGTGCCCGTGCCCGTGGGCACCGTCGTCCGCGATAGTGACGGCGTCGTGCTGGCCGATCTGGCCTCGGCCGGTGATCGGTGGTTGGCGGCGCACGGCGGCCGCGGCGGCCACGGCAATGCCCGTTTTCTGAGCAACCGCCGGCGGGCTCCCGCCTTCGCCGAGCAGGGCGAGAAGGGTGAAGAGGGCTGGTACGACATGGAGCTGCGGCTGGTGGCCGACGTGGCCCTGGTCGGCCTGCCCAATGCCGGCAAGAGCACCCTGATCTCGCGGATCTCGGCCGCCCGGCCCAAGATCGCCGACTACCCCTTCACCACCCTCGAACCCCATCTGGGGGTGGTCCGGGTCGGTCGACCAGGGAGCGAGACCGAGATCGTGGTGGCCGACGTGCCCGGTCTGGTGGAGGGGGCGGCCGACGGCCGGGGACTCGGACACCGCTTCCTGCGTCACGTCGAGCGGGCCCGGGTCCTCGTCATCCTGATCGACCTGGCCGCCGTCGACGGGATCGCCCCCGGCCAGCAGGAACGGATTCTGCTCAACGAATTGGGTCGCTACCAGCCAGAGCTTCTCGAGCGCCCCCGGGTGGTGGTGGGTTCGAAGGTCGATGTCGTGGGCCCCGATGCCGGTGAGACCGACACGGCCACCGGTGGGGGCCATGCCGGTCCGGGCACGATCGAGCTGCGGATCTCGGCCGTGACGGGCGAAGGCATCGCCTCACTTCTCGGACGTCTCGCCGCTCTGGTCGTCGAGGCGCGGCAGCAGGAGATCCTGCCCTCGTCCACCGTGGTGGTCCACCGGCCGCTCCCCGACGGGATCGAGGTCGTCCACGAGGCGGACGGTTCGTTCGTGGTCCTGGGCCGGCCGGCGCTGCGGGCGGTGGCCCTCTCCGACCTGACCGACGACCAGGCGGTGGCCTATGTGCAGGAGCGTCTGCGGCGACTCGGCGTCGAACGGGCCCTCGTCCGTGCCGGTGCCCGCGACGGCGACGTCGTGCACCTGGGGGCGCTGACCTTCACCTATCAGAGCGACGCCGGTGGCCTCGACGCCACCGAGGCCGTGTCCAGTGGAAGCCGGCGGGGTCCCCACAAGAGCCGCCAGCGCGGCCGCACGTCCGGCGGCGAGCGATCATGAGCGAGGACGGCCCAACGGCGGCTCCGGGCACGGCGCGGACCGTGGTGGTCAAGATCGGGTCGTCCTCGGTGACCGCCGCCGGTGGCGGGGTGGACGCGGCGGCCATCGAGAGACTGAGCGCCGACATCGCCCGGGTGCGTGGCGCCGGGCACAGCGTGGTGCTGGTGAGCTCGGGGGCCATCGCCGCGGGCTGGGCTTCTCTGAGCGGCGGCCCACGACCCACCGATCCGGCGACGCTCCAGGCCGTGTCGGCCGTGGGGCAACACCGGCTGATGCGGGTCTACGACGATGCCTTCGCCGTCCACGGGGTCTCCGTGGGCCAGGTACTGCTCGCCCCCCTCGACTTCGTCCACCGTCAGCAGTACCTCCACGCCCGGCAGACCTTGTCCCGGCTCATCGAGCTCGGGGTGCTGCCGGTGGTGAACGAGAACGACGCCACGTCGGACGACGAGATCCGCTTCGGCGACAACGACCGGTTGGCGGCACTGGTGGCCCACCTGGTGGCGGCCGATTTGCTCGTGCTCCTGACCGACACCGCCGGCCTTCTCACCGCCGATCCCCGGACGACGGACGAAGCCTCGCTCATCGAGGAGGTGGTCGAAGTCGACCACCGGCTGGAGATGTTGGCGGGAGGAACGGGGAGCGAGATCGGCAGCGGTGGCATGACATCGAAGTTGGCGGCGGCCAAGATCGCCGCCTGGTCCGGTGTGGAGACCCTGATCGCCGACGCCGCCCGGCCCGGTGTCGTCCAGGCGGCGCTGGCCGGTGAGCCGGGGATCGGGACCGTCTTCCGTCCCCGTCCCCGACGGCTCCCGGCCCGGAAGCTGTGGATCGCCTTCGCCGTGGCCTCGGCGGGGACCCTGGTGGTTGACGAGGGGGCGCGCCGGGCCGTAGTCGAAGGAGATGCGTCGCTTCTTCCCGCCGGCGTGGTCTCGGTCTCGGGGCGCTTCGACGCCGAGGCGGCCGTCGAGATCGCGGGACCGGACGGGATCGTCTTCGCCAAGGGCCTCGTCCGGCATCCGGCCGAGCGGATCGGATCGTGGGCCGGTCGGCGCACGAGCGACCTGCCCGACGGCGTGGCCCACGAGATCGTCCATCGTGACGACCTGGTGGTTCTTGCCTGATACCGGCGGAGGTAGCCTGGGACATGGCGACAACCTCCGTGACCGAGCTGGGCCGGCGGGCCAAGGCCGCTCGCCGGGTCGTGGCCACGGCCTCCGGGGCGACGAAGGACACCGCCCTGCTTCTCGCCGCTGAGCTGCTCGAACAGCGGTCGTCGGACATCTTGGCGGCCAACGCCGCCGACGTCGCCGGCGCCCGTGCCGAGGGAGCCAGCGCCACCCAGATCGACCGCCTCGGGCTGACCGAGTCCCGGGTCGCCGCCATGGCCGCCGGTTTGCGCCAGGTGGCCTCCCTTCCCGATCCCGTGGGTGAGATCGTCGACGGATCGGTCCGGCCCAACGGCCTTCGGGTCGAGCGGGTCCGGGTGCCGCTGGGCGTCGTCGGCATCATCTACGAGAACCGGCCCAACGTCACCAGCGACGCCGCCGGTCTGTGCCTGAAGGCCGGCAACGTCACGATGCTGCGGGGTTCGTCGTCGGCGCTGCGGTCCAACGTGGCCATCGTGGCCTGCCTGCGCGAGGCGGTGGAGAAGGCCGGGCTTCCCGAGGACGCGGTCGTGCTGGTGGAGGATCCCGGCCGCGCCACGGCGGTGGAGTTCATGCGGCTCGAGGGCGTGATCGACTGCCTGATCCCCCGGGGCGGCGCCTCGCTCATCGCCACCATCCGGGAGCAGGCGACGGTCCCATTCGTGATCGACGGCGACGGCAATTGTCATGTCTACGTCGATGCCGCCGCCGATCTCGACATGGCGGTCTCTATCGTGATCAACGCCAAGACGCAGCGTCCCGGTGTGTGCAACGCGGCGGAGTCCCTGCTCGTGCACCGGGAGGTGGCCGAGCTGTTCCTGCCCCGGGCCGCCGTCGCCCTTGACGGGGTCGAGCTCGTCGGCGACGAGCGGGCCCGAGCCCTGGTGCCCGGCATGGGGCCGGCCGCCGACGAGGATTTCGCCACCGAATTCCTGGACCTCAAGCTGGCCGTGGCGGTTGTGGACGGCCTGGACGAGGCCATCGACCACATCGCCCGCTTCGGATCGGGCCATACGGAGGCCATCGTGACGACCGACCTGAGAGCAGCTGAGCGTTTCTGTCGGGAGGTGGACGCCGCCGCCGTGGTCGTGAACGCCTCGACCAGGTTCATCGACGGCTCCGAGCTCGGCCTCGGCGCCGAGATCGGGATCTCCACCCAGAAGCTGCACGCCCGTGGCCCGATGGGGCTGCGCGAACTGACATGCGCCAAGTACGTGGTGCGCGGTGACGGGCAGGTGCGGGGGTGAGCGCCACCGACGAGAGGCCGTCGTCACCAGGTGGGACCCCCGCCCCTCTCGGCTTCCCCGAACCCGGGCCACCACGCTTCGCATCGGTGAGCGACGTCCGCAGCCGGCTGGCCGATGCGGGCTATCTGGCCGACGACGGTATCGCCGGGGTGGTCTACCTGGCCGACCGCCTGGCCAAACCCGTGCTCGTCGAAGGTCCGGCGGGAACGGGGAAGACGGAACTGGCCAAATCGGTGGCCCGGGTCACCGACAGCCGGCTGATCCGGCTGCAGTGCTACGAGGGTCTGGACGAATCGAAGGCCCTCTACGAGTGGAACTACAAGAAGCAGCTGCTGCGCATCCAGGCGCAACGGGTGGTGGCCGACGGTGATGGCGCCGACGACACCTCAGCCGGCGACAGGGCGACAGGTGCGGCCGGCAGTGGCGAGACACGGTCCGGTGTCGCCTGGCGCGACCTCGAGGAGGACATCTTCTCCGAGGAGTTCCTGCTGGCCCGACCGTTGCTGGAAGCGATCCGTTCGCAGGAGTCGGTCGTGCTCCTGGTCGACGAGGTGGACCGGGTGGAGCTCGAGACCGAGGCGCTTCTGCTGGAAGTGCTCTCCGAGTACCAGGTGTCGATCCCGGAGTTGGGCACCGTCCGGGCCGAGCGCATACCCCTCGTCTTCCTGACGTCGAACAACACCCGAGAGTTGTCGGAGGCCCTCAAGAGACGCTGCCTCTATCTGCACCTGGACTATCCGTCGCTCGAGCGCGAACGCGACATCGTCCTCACCCGGGTGCCCGGCATCGGGGCCGAATTGGCCGACCAGGTGGCCCGGATCGTCCGATCCCTGCGCACGCTCGACCTGAAGAAGTACCCGTCGGTCTCCGAGACGCTCGACTGGGCCCGCACCCTGGTGGTGCTCGGGGTGGAGTCGATCGACGCCGAGCAGGCCAAGGCCACCCTCCACGTCCTGCTCAAGTATCGAAGCGACCTGGAGCGGGCGTCGAAGGAATTGACCGTGGCCGACGCCCAGGCCTGAGTCGGCCCGTGCTGGACGTCCTCACCGGCTTCGTCAGTGAATTGCGGGCCGCCGGCCTGCCCGTCTCGCTCACCGAATCACTCGACGCGGCCGAAGCCGTCCACCACGTCCCGCTCGAGGACCGCGAAGCGCTCAAGTACGCGTTGGCCGCCACCTTGGTGAAGTCCTCCACCCATTGGAAGGCCTTCGAAACGGCCTTCGAGGTGTATTTCGCCATGCGGGGCCCGCAGTACGACATCGACGCCGACGACGGGACCGATCTCGACCGTCCCGACGACGACGCCGATCTGCCCCAGGGCGAGGGCCAAGGCGGCCGCCAGGGCGGTGGCGGGGGCGAAGGCCTCACCCCGGAGGAACTGGCCGAGATGCTCTTCCGGGCCCTGATGAACGCCAACGAGGCGCAGATCGCCGCTCTGGCCCGGCAGGCGGTGGGACGTTTCGCCGGAATGGAGCCGGGCCGGCCCGTGGGGGGGACCTATTACCTCTACCGGACCCTGCGGAATCTCGACCTCGACCGTGTCCTCGAGCGGCTGATGGAGTCGGCCCGCCAGGAGGCGCCCGACGGCACGCTGACCCCGCTCGAGGAGCGGTTGGCCCGTGACGAGTTCCAGTCCCGTCTGGACGCCCTGCGCAAGGAGATCGAAGACGAGATCCGGCGCCGGCTGGTGGCCGACAGGGGAACCGAGGCACTGGCCCGCTCGCTGCGCAAGCCCCTGCCCGAGGACATCGACTTCATGCACGCCACCCGGGAGGAACTGGCGTCGCTGCGCCGGGCCATCACTCCTCTCACCCGCAAGTTGGCCGTCCGTCTGGCCCGCAAGCGACGCCACGGCCGGAAGGGGCCGCTCGATTTCCGTTCCACCATGCGTCATTCGCTGTCGACCGGGGGCGTTCCCGTCGATCCGAAGTTCCGCTACCCCCGGCCGGCCAAGCCCGAGATCATGGTCATCGCCGACATCTCCGGTTCGGTGGCCGCCTTCGCCCGCTTCACCCTCCACCTGGTCCATGCCATCAGCTCGCAGTTCTCCAAGGTCCGCAGCTTCGTCTTCATCGACGGCATCGACGAAATCACCCGCTTCTTCGAGACCGCCGATGACGTGGCCGACGCCGTGCACCGGATCAACACGGAGGCCGACGTGGTCTGGGTGGACGGCCACTCGGACTATGGACACGCACTGTCGGTCTTCTGGGAGCGTTGGGGGGAGGAGATCACACCCCGGACGAGCGTGCTGTTACTGGGCGACGCCCGGAACAACTATCACGCCACCCAGAGCTGGGTCGTCCAGGAGATCCGTCACCGGGCCCGTCACGTCTACTGGTTGAACCCCGAGCCCCGCGCCTACTGGGACACCGGGGACTCGGTGGTGGGTGAGTACGCCACCCATTGCGACGAGGTCTTCGAGTGCCGCAATCTCCGCCAGCTCGAACACTTCGTGACCGAGCTGGCATGAGCCAGCCGGCATGAACGCAGACACGGTGGATCCCGCCGGCGGTTCGCCTCCGGCCGGGGTCCGGACCATTCCTGCGCCCAGTGTCGGGGCGACCCGGATCGTCCTCGTCCGCCACGGTGAGGCCAACTGCAACGTGGAAGGCATCGTGGGGGGCCAGACGGGCTGTACCGGCCTGTCAGCCGCCGGTGTGGCCGAGGCCGAGGCCCTGCAGAGGCGTTTGGTCGCCTCGGGCGAGCTGGCCGGGGTCACGGCCGTCTACGCCAGTGTGCTGCCCCGGGCCCTCGAGACGGCCGCCATCGTGGCCCCCGGTCTCGGCGGTCGGGTGGCGGTGGCCGACTGCGATCTGTGCGAGCTGCACCCCGGCGAGGCCGACGGCCTCACATGGTCCGAATTCACCGACCGCTATGGCGGGCCCAACTGGGACGTCGAACCCGATAACGAGCTCGCTCCTGGAGCGGAAAGCTGGACGGGGTTCACGAAGCGGGTGTCGGGTGCCCTCACCGCTATCGCCGAGCGTCATCCCGGCGAGCTGGTGGTCGTCTTCTGCCACGGCGGCGTGGTGGAGGCGTCTATCGAGTCGCTGCTACCGGTGACGACCTCCAGGGGCCGGCTGAAGCTGCGGACGGCGCACACCTCGCTCACAGAGTGGGAACTCGGACCGGGGGGCTGGCTGTTGTTGCGCTACAACGACGCCGCCCATCTGCCGACCAGGCGGGAGCCGGATCAGCAGGCGTAGTCGCCGTCGAGGCTGCCGCCGTTCGGACCGGCGGTGGACGTGTACTGCGTGACGAAAACCGGACCGGTGGGCAGCCGGTCGCCGCGCCCCGCCGCGTAGCTGTGGATGTTCTGGCAGTTGCCCGGCCCGTCACCGGTGTACCACGCCACCCACAGAGGAACGGCCGGTTGGAAGTTCCCCACGATGCCGTTCCAGGTGTCGGGGCTCGTGTAGATCCCGACGGTGTTGATGCCCTGGTCACGAAGTCCGTTCAGAGCCCCCTGGATCACCTGGGCGTTTTCGGACAGGTTCGATGTCCAAGAGGCCTGATTGCTCTCCACGTCGAGCCACCAGGCAACGAGAGGGTTGACACCCTGGCTTTGCGCGTAGTGGAAGGCGAAGAGGGCGGCCTGGTAGCCGAAGTTGCAGGACTGGTCGCCGTTGCACCCGGGCTCCGCCGTTGCACTGGTGCCGTTCGTCATGTAGGCGTACAGGTTCAGTCCGGCGCCGGCCCAGGCCGCCTCATGGGCCAGGCACGGGTTGGGAAACCCGCCCGAGGATCCGGTGGCCTGGACGATGCCGACGATGTGGCCCGAAGGCAGCGTCTGATTGCACGTCGGCGGGTTGTCCTGGAACCGTGAGATGTCGTATCCGTAGGAACCGGACGGGTAGGCCTCGTTGGCCGCGTTCCCGGTTCCCGGGCCGTCGGCCATACCCACGATGGGGGCGAACAGATGTTGGGGAGTGGATCCGAAGTAGCCGGCGTCACCGAAAGCGGTGACGGCGCCGTTCGAGTCCGTCAACCAGTAGCCGGCCGAGTCGGCCGCCGTCATCGACACCACCGGGTGCATGAGGGCGTGACCACCGAGTGATCCGTCGAAGGGGGCGTCGCCGAAGGTGAAGATCCCGCCGTCGGCGGCGACCAGCCAGTAACCCCGACCGTCGGGAGTGGCTGAGGCACCGACCACCGGTTGGGCAAGTAGTTCGCCGCCCGTCGATCCGTAGTAGCCGGCGTCACCGAAGGCGAAGACCCCGCCGTCGGAGGCGAACATCCAGTAGCCCCCGCCGTCGGGGGTGGCGGCCATGGCGATCACCGGCTTGTCCAGCCGGATGGCGCCCAGTGAGCCGTAGAAGGGGGCGTCGAAGGAGAAGACCCCGCCGTCGGAGGCCACCGTCCAGTAGCCGCCGGTGGCCGGATCGGCGGCGATCCCTACCATCGGCTTGTTGAGCGGCCTGCCTCCCATGGAACCGTGGAACGGTGCGCTGCCGAAGGCGAAGACCCCGCCGTCGGAGGCCACCGTCCAGTAGCCGCGTCCGTCGGCCGTCCCCGCTGTGGTGGTAGGAGCGATGCCGACCATCGGCTTGGCCAGGAAGTGGCCGCCCATGGATCCCCAGAAGGGCAGTCCCCCGAAGGCGAAGACCCCGCCGTCGGAAGCCACGTCGTAATAGGCCGGAACCGATGACCCAGACGTGAGGGTCAGATGACGCAGCCGGTGGCCGGCGGCGGCACCAGGCGCTCTGTCAGCAGGAAACAGAGCGACGACGGTACCGCCCATCAACAGCAGGGCGGTGGCGATCGCCGCCAGGCGCGGGAAGCTACGGAGGGGAAAAGACATGGGGGGAGTAACTCGTCCTTTGGCTCCGTACCATTGTCACGGAGATCCCCGGTGGGCGCAACGCCCCCCCGACAGATTGCGTCCCCACCTGCACTGATGGCGGTGACATGCCCAGCCGGACGGCGGGAGAACTCGGCGGCGACATCGCTGCCGGCGACGGTTCTGCGTTCAGCCCCGCAGGAGTTCGGCCACACGGAACGACAGGTCGATGGCCTGACGTGCGTTCAGTCGCGGGTCGCACGTCGTGGTGTAGCGCAGATGCAACTGATCCTCGAGGATGTCGCCGTAGCCGCCCAGACATTCGGTCACGTCGTCGCCGGTCAACTCGACGTGCACGCCACCGGGCCAGGTCCCGGCCTCCTTGTGGGCGTCGAAGAATCCGCGCAGCTCCTTCAGGATGTCGTCGAAGCGACGGGTCTTGCGGCCACCGTCGCTGGCGAAGGTGTTGCCGTGCATGGGATCGCATGTCCACACCACCGGATGCCCGGCGTCGCGTACGGCGGCCAACAAAGGCGGCAGTACCCCGGCCACTTGGCCGGCACCCATCCGGGTGATCAAGGTCAGCCGTCCCGGGATGCGGTCGGGATTCAGTCGTTGGCAGAGTTCGAGGACCTCGTCGGCCGTCGCCGTCGGTCCGACCTTGCAACCGACCGGGTTCCGGATCCCCGACAGGAACTCGAGGTGGGCGCCATCGCCTTGACGGGTGCGTTCGCCCACCCAGAGCATGTGGGCAGAACAGTCGTAGAACTCTCCGGTGATGGAGTCCTCGCGGGTGAGCGCTTCTTCGTACCCGAGGATCAGGGCCTCATGGCTGGTGAAGAAGTCCACCTGGTGCAACGACTCCTCACTGATCAGGTCGATCCCGCAGGCCGACATGAAACGCAAGGCCCGGTCGATCTCCGCGGCGATCTGCTCGTAGCGACGACCCTCGTCACTGGAGGCCACGAACTGCTGGTTCCACAGGTGCACCTGGGAGAGATCGGCGAACCCTCCCTTGGTGAAGGCCCGCACGAGGTTCAGGGTCGACGCCGACTGGTGGTAGGCGGCGATCAGTCGATGGGGATCGGGCACCCGGGCGGCGGCGTCGGGGGCGTCGTCGTTGACCATGTGGCCGCGGAAGGTCTCGAGCTCCTGATCCCCGACCCGCTCGGTGGCCGAGCTGCGGGGCTTGGCGAACTGCCCGGCGATCCGTCCCACCTTGACCACCGGCACCCCGGCGCCGTAGGTGAGGACGACCGCCATCTGCAGGATGACCTTCAGCTTGTCCCGGATGCTGTCGGCCGAGAAGTCGGCGAACGACTCGGCACAGTCACCCGCCTGGAGCAGGAATGCCCGTCCGGCGGCCACGTCGGCCAGGGCGCTCGTCAGTCGCCGGGCTTCGCCGGCGAAGACCAGCGGAGGCAGGGTCGAGAGGGTCTTCTGGACCTGCTCGAGGGCGTCGTCGTCGGGCCAGACCGGCTGCTGGGCGGCGGGATGCTGCTTCCAACTCTGGGGGCTCCACTGCGCCGCAGACATGGGCTCCAGCGTATGACCTGCAGGCCTAGGCTCAGGACGTGGCCCCCTTCTGGTTCGGTGTCCAGGTCTCCCAGGCGGCCTCGGCCGCCGTCTGGCGGGCTCGGGCCCGCCTGGTGGGCAGCGTCGACGGGTTGGTCGAGACCCTCGAACGCCGTCGTCGGCGGTGGTCGATGAACTACGGGATCGTCCATGAAAGAGACATGGAGGCGTTGGCGCCCGTCGTGGCCAAGCTGGCAGGTCTCTGACGACGGTGGGAACGGGTGGGGACCAGGGCGCCGGTGGGGGAAAGTTGTCCCCGGGCTCCCGGGTGGGGATTCTGGGGGGGACGTTCGACCCCGTTCACGTCGGCCACCTGGTGGCCGCCACCTGGGCCCGTGACGCCCTGGCCCTCGACCGGGTGTTGCTGGTCGTGGCCAACGATCCGTGGCAGAAATCCGCCCGCCGCCGGCTGACGGCGGCCGAGGATCGCTTGGCCGTGGTGGCCGCCGCCGTCGAGGGGGTGGCCGGGCTGGAGGCCTCCCGGATGGAAATCGACCGGGGAGGGCCGAGCTACACGATCGATACCGTCCGTGCCCTCATCGATCTGGAGCCGACGACCTGCCTCCACCTGTTGGTGGGGGCCGACGTGGCGTCCGAACTCGACACCTGGCATGACGCCGCCACCCTGGCCTCGCTCATCAGGTTGGTCGTCGTCGATCGGGCTGGGGTGGCCCCCACCCCCGACCCCCCGGGTTGGCGGGTCGATCACCTCCGGATACCCGCCATCGACGTTTCCAGCAGCGAGTTGCGTGACCGGCTGGCCGCGGGGAGCAGCGTTGATTTCCTGATTCCGACCCCCGCCATCCGTTGCATATCCCGGCTGGGTCTGTACGCTGGCGGCAGATGAGCAACCCGGCCGTCGAGACCACGGGGATACATCCGTTGGCTACGAGGCGTGAGCTCCGCCGGCGACGGCAGGAGCGGAGACTGTTGGCGCTTGTGGCCGCCGTCGTCCTCATCGGCCTTCTGATCGCCGCCGCTGTCATCGTCGGCCGCCAGCACCACCAATCACCGGTCTCCGGTCCTCCCGGAGCCGTCGTCGTCCACGTGGTAGCCCGCCCCGCATGACGGTCCCGGTCGAACCGGCCGAAACCGAGACAGGTCGGGCGGTGCCGAGCGAGGCTCTCGACGCCGCCCGGGCGGCGGACGAGAAGTTGGGTGAGAACACCGTCGTCTTGGCCATGGGACATCTCCTCGGCGTCACCGACGCCTTTGTCATTACCCACGGTCGGAACACGAGACAGGTCCGCACCCTGGTCGACGAGATCGAACGGCGCGTGAAAGAGGTGTCGGGACGTGCGCCGCGCGCCGTCGAGGGCCTGCGTGATCTCCATTGGGTGCTCATGGACTACGGGGACTTCCTCGTCCACGTCTTCCATGAAGAGACCCGTCCCTATTACGACCTCGAGCATCTCTGGGGCGACGCGCCGCGCATCGTCTGGTCCGATTCCTCGCCCCGCCCGCCGGCCGACGCCTGACCGAGGCACCCGAAGACCCGAACCAGGCCTGCGCCCGGCGGTCCGGAAATCTCAGAAAAGCTGACACCGAACAGTGGACTCGGACGTCGATGTCAGTGTGCAGCAGGAGAAATCTCCGGTCACCGTCGCCGATGACGATCCCTTCACCGTCTTCTACCAGGCCGAGTATGCCGGGTCCGTCCGGTTGGCTCGTGCCCTCGGTGTCTCGCCCTCGGCGTCGGAAGACATCGTCCAAGAGGCGCTCGTCCGGGTCCATGAGCGCTTCGGCGCACTCGAGAGCCCGGCGGCCTACTTGCGCACCATCATTGTCAATCTGTGCCGTGACTGGCACCGACGTCAGGGCCGCGAGCGCCGGCATCTGGCCGCCGTCCGGCCGGCGACACCGGTATCACTCGGAGCCCGCGAGTTGCTCGACGTGCTTGCACGCCTGCCCTATCGGTGGCGCGCTGTCCTCGTTCTGCGCTACTGGGCCGACTGGAGCGAAGCGGAGATCGCCGCCGCCCTGGGCTGCCGGCCGGGCACGGTGAAGACGTTGGCCGTCCGGGGTCTGGGCCGATTGCGAAAGGAGCTGTCCCCATGACCGATCCCGATCAGACCGTCCTCCGCTTGCGGTCCGCTGTGGACGAGTTGGTGACCAATGTCCCGGCCGTCGCGCCGTCCCCGGCCCTCGTGTCGTCCCCCGTCTCTGTCGGCCGGGTTCCGGCTGGCCGCCGACGAGGTTGGCAACGACCGCTCGCCCT
>Ga0307373_10003021_pt1 | contig 29764 bp, 30 predicted proteins | sample OX2MG_FD_202534 | JGI IMG/M metagenome (GOLD analysis project Ga0307373, IMG submission 202534) | Soil microbial communities from Risofladan, Vaasa, Finland - OX-2 | ecosystem: Environmental > Terrestrial > Soil > Coastal area > Acid sulfate soil | place: Finland: Risofladan, Vaasa | collected... | reverse complement strand
GGCGCCGAGTGCCGGCCGAGCGAGAGATCGAAGGTTGTGTGCGATGCTAACCGTCCGTTGAGTACGCCGCCGTTGAGATTCTGAAATGCAACCGGGTAGCCGGTGCCATAATTGGTTTGGAGCGTTCCAAACCAGGAGCGCATCGGCCCGAAGGTGTGCGTGTAGGCAGCCGTAACCGCGACCGTTTGATCGTGATCCTCGGGTGCGAGCAGCGCCGGCGAGGTGAGCGGCAGCCCACCCGTATCGAGGCTCGATGTTGGAAAGAGAAACGTCGACCCCGAGATGCCCCCCGCATACGACCCCGATACCGTTCCGCTGACGTACCACGAGTCGCCGTCGTGTAGCGCATCTTGCAACCGTACTTCGAAGCCGGTGTCGATGCCGGTAGCATTATTGAAGACCGCAAAGAGCGGCGTATTGAGGAATTGCGTCGTGTCGAGTACGTTCGTCACCGAACGCTGAAAGATATTGACGTAGCCTTTCATGTGGGCGTTGAAGTAGTGCGCGACGCCGAGTTCGTAGTATGCGTCGCGTTCGGGTTGGAGGTTGTATGTCGGCGTCCCGCTGCAGCCGTTAAGGAGCACGCAATCGGCTCGAACGTCCTCAAGCTGCGGCGCGGCGTAGAAGCGTCCGTAGTAGACGTGAGCGATATTTTTGCCGCCGTCGGAGAGGTTGATGCCGATGCGCGGCTCGAGCATGTATCCACCGGCATAGCCGGTTGAATGATCGTAACGCAGGCCGTAATCGATCGCCAGATTGTGATTTGGCTGCCACTGGTCTTGCGCGTAGATCCCGATTTGAGCGCCGGCCTGATGCTGTCCGGTCGTAAAAGCGTAGTATCCGGGAGCGGGCGGCGGCGGCAAAGGGGTGGTTGGCGCGAGCGTGCATGCGGGGTCGTAGCACCCGAAGGTCTGCGATGCGTTAAAAATCTCGCGGCTTGCGTCCAAGCCCACTTTGAATGCGTGATGCTTGGTGGCGCGGAAGTCCGAGATGCGAATGCCCCCGTAGCTTGCACGGCGATCTTGCCGGAGCCCAATTTGGTTTGCGTAGAGCGGCGCCGATGGAGAAGTTGGATCGCCATACGCCGAGTTCGGAGCCAACGTTTGCACGTCGCTCGCTAAATTGCCCGCATAGGCGATGCGGGTGTACCGCACCCATGGAATCACTTGAAAGATCCCATCCCCGTCTTTGGACGTGGTCGTGAAATTGACGTTGAAGAAGCGGTCGTACTCGCGCTGCACGTCGTCGGTCCCGGCTGGGCTAAAGACCGGATCGATCGGATTGTTCGGATCGGTATTGATTGGAATCTGAAACTGCCCTAACTGATTCGATGCGTCAAAAGACAAGGTGCTGCGGGGGCTAAGTTGTGTGAGGAAACGCACGAACTGGTCCGCATTCGACGAGCCGTCGTGGATGGGCGAGTACGTTGGAGCATCGATGCCGGGGTTGCTGCGCTGCGCGTTCGTGCTCACAAACAGCTCGCTGTTCTTGAAACGTATCAAGTCGCTGAGACTGCCGGAGGCGGAGCCGAAACTTCCGCCCCCGATGCTGACGTGCCCGTAGCTTCCGGGAGCGACGTCCGAGAGCCGCGTGGTGACGATGTTGATGACGGCGCCGGCGCGGCTGCCACCGTATTCTGCGGGCATCGCGCCGGTTGAGATTTCGAGTGAATCGATGTTGCGCGGATCGATGATCTCGCCGAAGTTGGAACTGGTCGCAAGCGGAAGCGGTGCGCCGTCGATTTCATACGTCACGCCGTGGAAGCCGTGCGCGACCGGTTCGTTATACGAAAAGCGCACGATGCCCGGAACCGTTTCGATGAGCCGGTTGAGATTATCGCGATTGGGCGAGTTCGCGATTTGCTGCTTCGAGATCACGTTCACGGAGACGGGCGTGCCGCTCGCACCCGCGTGCGCCGCAACGACCGCCCGGCCGATGATTGCAAGCCTGTCCAGCGGCACGTTGACCGTGGCGACCGAGTCGCTCGTGATGTCGATATCGAGGGTGGGATTATCCGAGCCGTTCTCGCGAACCGTGAGGTGATAGTGGCCGAACGGTACTCGCGAAAAATGGTAGACGCCGCTCGGGCCGGTGGTGGTGGTAAACGACGAGCCGTCGCCCGTTAGCGTAACGGTCGCTCCCGCTTGCGGCTTGCCCGCCAGCGTGACGACGCCGCGAATAAGGCTGGTCGTGGCCGCGAACGCATTCGCGCCACAGGTAAGCAAACAGACGGCGACGAGCGCCGCCGCGCAGAGACGTGACATGGGGTCTCCTCAGATGCTGGGAAGGGTGATGTTAGGCGGCGAGCATCGAGCCCGGAGGAGGGCGGGCGAAACGCCGTCGCGCTAGGCGAAAGCGTTGCGGGAGCGGGCGCGTGCCGGTACGGGGCGTCCACCATAGGATGTGAGGAGCGAAGGCGGCCGCGGCGATCGCGACCGCGATCCTCGCCAGCGCGCGCAACGCGCCGACCGTGATGCTGCGAATCAGGAGCACGACCGCGACGACCGCGGCCAGCACGACCGCAACCGAAGCATCGGCATGCGCGGGCTCTAACGATTCACCCAGAGCGAACCACCCCAGCGATACCACCGCCAGCAGCGAACGGCTTGGTACGAGCGATGATAAGCGCGTCGCAAGAATGCTGCCTTGGAGGCAATGTCCAACCCCGGAACATGCCAGCGTAACAGCTCGCCCGGCGAAGCCGAGAACGGCTACGGCCGCGAGCCCCACCAGCAGTAGGTGGAAGGCGCCTCCCTCGGCATGGCCCGCGCCGTAACTCACCGTGTGGGCGAGGAGCGAAACGAGTAAGCCGAGCGCGAGCGCGCCGGGTAATCCCCGAAGATTCACGCAATATACCCCTTCGCGTAAGGGAACGCCGCTTCCGTCAGTTAGATGCCCGGCGGCGCGAGAACGATATCGAGGGCGATCGTGACGGGGTTGCCGATGACTGGATCCAGACGGACCACGTGCATGCCGAACGCGTGCCGGTCGATCTTCCCGGTGGCGTGGTAGATCGGATGCTCCGCGTTGCCTGCGACAGAGACCTCGAGATGCTCCGGGCGGCTCACCCCGTGGATCGTCAGCATCCCGTCCATGGTGAACCCCGTCGCGGTGCGCGAGATCGCCGTGCTGGCGAAGGTCCAATGCGGGTATCGAGCGACATCGAACCAATCCTCGCCACGAAGCGCCGCGTCGCGATCCCGGTCGCCGGTGGCGATCCTGCTCGGGTCGAGCGTGGCGGTAACCGACGTCGGCACGCGCGTTCCCGGCGCGAGCGTAACGCGCCCGTCTACGATGGGCACGCTTCCCACGACGTTGCTTACGAAGATGTGCTGCACCGAGAACGTCGCGGTGGAACGCGCGGGATCGATTGCGCGAGATACCGGCGGTGCTGCCGCGATCAACGCAACCGCGCCGGCTGCAAGGAGAGCGTGTAAAATAGTGCGCATCTCAGTATCCGATCGTAAACTGGGCGTTCATCGTATGCGTCGTGAGCGGCGTGCGCGCGATCACATCCTCGATGGTGAAACGCGCATTTTCCATCGGTGCGTACCCGAGCAGAACGACGCCGTCGCGCGCGAAGCCCGCGGGGTCGTTCGTCCCTTCGTATCGTGCTAGGGCAAAGAAGCGCCGGCTGAACGCGTAACGGAGCTGCGTGAATCCGCCGCTGGAACGGTAGCCGGCGCCGGCGATGCTGGAATCCCATCCCGTCTGCAGCAGCGATTCGCTGGTCCACTTACCCTTGCCGAACACCACGGCATAGCCCGTTCGTTGGAACCGATCGACGAACGAGGGCGCATCGGGACGCTCGCCGCCGTAGCGGTAAGCGCTCAGGGTTACCGGGCCGGCGGCGGCTTGAAGATACGTCATGACATCGGTTCCGATGGTCGCAAGGCCGCTCTGCCGGTCGTGGCCCGGGCCCGCGAAGATCTGCGCGCTCAAGCCGCGGAGCGTGTCGCCGACGGTGAGCTTCGCGCCGATCTTGGGGTCGAAAAACGCGAACGGATTATCGCCGACGGTTTGGTCGAAGACCGTGTAATGCTGCGCGGTTTCGCGGAAGGTTTCCGGATCGACCGGCAGGGGAAGCGTGAAAGACCCGGCCTGGACGTACACCGGAATGCGGGCACTCCATGGATCGAGCCGATCGTTCACCCACGCGTCGCGCAACAAACCGTGCATGCCGCCGTCAACGGCATATTGCTCGACGAAGTAACTCGCGCGCGTGCCGATCGCCCCGGCCGTGAAGACTTCGATCTCGTCGACGATGGCCTTGGGCAGCCCCTGCCCGCCCTCGCCGCTGCCCTGACGCATGCTGGAAGCTACTAGGTTCACTTTGACCGCGATCGGCGTGGCCGGCCCGGGCGCAACCCCCGGGATACGATCGCCCGAGGCCAAAAAGTGGGCGCCGAAGTCGTTGAGGTGCGGAACGACCGTATGACACTTTTCGCACGTCACGCCGTACTGATGCGCAAAGAGCGCGATGCCCAAGATCATTTCAATTAGGTTCACCGACCTACAGTATTAGGTTTACCTAATACTGTCAATATCCGATGCAACCGCCTCGTGCTCGGATCGATCATGCGGAGCATGAATATGCGTAGTTTTCGGGTTTCGTCGCCCACGGCCGGGCAGGTTGAATTAGCAGAGGTTCCGGTGCCCTCGCCGGGCGCGGGAGCGGTTCGCGTGAAGATTGAGGCATGTGGGATCTGCCACAGCGATGCGCTCACCGTGCATAACGTGTGGCCGGGCATCGAGTTTCCGCGCGTGCCGGGCCACGAAATCGCCGGGACGATCGATGCGGTTGGCGGCGGCGTCGTCGGCTGGAATGTCGGCGACCGGGTCGGCGTCGGCTGGCACGGTGGCCACTGCGGGCATTGCGACCGCTGCCGCCGCGGCGATTTTCTCACGTGCAGGGAGTTGCAGGTTCCGGGTATCCGCTACGACGGCGGCTACGCCGAGTACACGATCGTTCCGGCGGTCGCTCTGGCCCGTATTCCCGATGGGCTTACGGCCGCGGAAGCGGCTCCGTTGATGTGCGCGGGCGTCACTACCTTTAACGCATTACGCAATAGCGGTGCGCGGGCGGGCGACCTCGTGGCTATTCTCGGCATCGGTGGGCTCGGGCACCTCGGCGTGCAATACGCAGCGAAGATGGGTTTTCACACGGTTGCGATTGCGCGCGGTGCATCGAAACGCGCGCTCGCGCTCGAACTCGGAGCGCACGCATACATCGATAGCGCCGCTTCGAATATCGGCGCGGAGTTGCAAAAGCTCGGCGGCGCGACGCTCGTTTTGGCCACTGCAACCTCGGCGAAGGCAATGGAGCCGGCGATGAACGGCTTGACGATCGACGGCCAGCTGCTGATCGTCGGCGCGTCGATGGAGCCGATGGCTTTGCAGACCGTGCAGATGATCGGTGGCCGCCACTCGGTGAAGGCGTGGCCGTCGGGGACGTGCGTCGATTCCGAGGACACGATGCGCTTTAGCGTCCTCACGGGCGTTCGCGCGAAGATCGAAACGATGCCGCTCGATCGCGCGCCCGAAGCGTATGCGCGCATGATGAGCGGAGATGCTCGCTTCCGCGTCGTGCTCACCACCTAACCGATTGCAGACCAACCTCGCGCCGCTCTTTGCGGGACGACTGCTGCGGAGCCTTTCGCAAGGCTACCTGGCAATCGTCGTGCCGCTCTATCTGCTCGCGCTCGGGTACTCCGCTTCTGCGGTTGGACTCTTGCTGGCGATCGGCGCGGGATCGAGCGCCGTACTCACGCTCGGTGTGGGATCGCTCGCCGATCGTATCGGACGTAAGCCCGTGCTGGTGCTCTTCGGAGCGCTGACGGCGGGCGCCGGCGTCGTCTTCGCGTTGCAGGCGAATTACGTCGCGCTGGTTACTGCCGCAGCGCTCGGCACGATCGGCCAGGGTGGCGGCGTCGGGAGCGGCGGCGCGTTCGGGCCGTATTTCGTGGCCGAACAGGCGCTTACCGCGGAGCTTGCGGGCGACGCGCGGCGCACGCATGTGTTTGCGCGTCTCTCGCTCGTCGGCACGTTCGGAAGCATTGCCGGCGCGGGCATCGCAATAGCGCCGCATCTACTGCGAAGCTTTGGATACAGCGGAGCGTCATCGTACGCGCCGTTGTTTTGGTTGACCGCGATCCTCGGGCTCGCGCTGGCGCTCGTCGTGTTGCCGATTCGCGAAGCGAAGGTGCAACGCGCGCGCGGCGCGCGCCCGCAGCCGATCGCGAAGACCACGTGGCCGCTGATTCGGCGTTTCATGGTGACGAACGCCACCAACGGCCTTGCCATCGGGTTTCTCGGCCCGATTCTCGTGTTGTGGTTTCACGAGCGTTATGGGGTTGGAGCCGCGCCGATCGCGCAACTCTACGTTGCGATCAACGTGCTCTCGATCGCATCCTATCTGGGCGTAACGCGTATCGTGCGGTTCTTGGGCGGCGCCGTGAAGACGGTGGTTGCGCTGCGGGTGCTTTCGTGCGCGCTCTTGGCGCTGATCCCGCTCGCACCGACGTTCGCGATCGCGGGGATCATCTACGCGGCGCGCATGATGCTCAACATCGCGACGCTACCCGTGCGTCAATCGTATGCGATGGGTATCGTTCCGGCCGACGAACGCTCGCGCGTCTCGGCGCTTTCGAACTTTCCCGGCCGCGTAGCGGCCATGGGCGGCCCGGCAACGGCCGGCGTGCTGATCGAGCACGCGTGGATCGGCCTGCCACTCGAACTTGCGGCCGCGCTTCAGCTCCTCAATGCGGGATTGTACTGGATCTTCTTTCGTGAGATCCTGCCGCCCGAAGAGGAGCTGGAAGCGCTACCCGCGCTGTAGGGTTAGCCGCGCGTCGATGCGATGACGCCGAGTGCCGAGGCATACCATGCGGCGATGGCGGTTGCCAAGCCGAGGTAGCCACCGACCATGCTCAGGGTAGGATTCGACATGAACGCTCCGGCCGCTAGGACGAAGAACGTGATCGTCAGTATGACGAACACGGTGAGTACCGGCTTGCTCAGGCGTAGCGCGGCAATCGTCATGTACGCGGTGAAGATTCCCCACGCAAGCAAGAAGAATCCGATCGCGCTCGGCGCGGCCTCGGGCGGGATCTTCGCTGCGAAGTAGGTGATCAACAGGAAGAATGATATCCAGAAGGCGCCGTACGAGGAAAACGCGGTCGCGCCGAACGTGTTGTTGCGTTTGAATTCCCACATTCCGGCGCACAGCTGCGTGACGCCGCCGTAGGCGAACGCAAGGCCGAGAACGGCCGCGTCGCCGCCTTTGGGGATGAGCCCGGCGTTGGCCGCCGAGAGCACGAAGGTGGTGAGTGCGAAAGCTGCCAGCCCTAGCGGTGCAGGGTCAGCAACGGATGCATTTGTGGAAGTCACAGCCACGATGTTTACCCTCCTAGAGAACGTGCAATAAATGCTTGCTTGGCTACCAAGAGGCAGAATCCGTTTACATGCTCTTTACTGTTGCGTGGGGATCAGATTCACGATGAGCACCCGGATGAGCCCGGCCACCGGAACGGCCAGGAGCAGGCCCGGGATCCCCATCAGTTCGCCGCCCGCGAGCAGCGCGAGCAACACGAAGAGCGGGCTCAGCCCGACGCTCTCGCTGACGATGAACGGCGAGATGAGATGCCCTTCGATTTGATTGATGGCGACAAAACCGATGACGACGAACAGCGCGTTCTGCCACCCGTTGCTGAACAGCGCAATCGCTACCGCGGGAATCGCTCCCGCAATCGCCCCGACATACGGCATGATCTCGAACAGGCCCGCCATCAATCCGATCAGCACGGCGTATTGCACGTGCAGAATTAAGAGCAGAATCGTCACGAGAACGCCTACGATGGCCGCGACGATCAGTTGCCCGCGTACGAAGCCGCCTAGGACCGTATCGAAATCCTTGACGATTTTAGCCACCAGCGGGCGGCGCGCGCGCGGCACCATTGCTAGAATCGATGCGTGAACGCGCTCCGCGTCCAGCAGCAGATAGGCCGCAAAAATCGGCACGATCACGAACAGCACGACGATCGATGCGGCGGAGAGGACGAAGGCGAAAACGTGCGTGGTGGTCGCACCGCCGTAGCGCTCGATCAGCAGCGTCATTTCGCTCGGCAGATTCGCCAAATAGGCGGTGGCCTGTGGTGGAAGGCGTGCGACGATCGGATTATTCGGGTCGGCGAGCGTCATGCGCGCGTTCTCTATCAGCCGCGGCGCATCGTGCGTGAGTTGCTGAACGTTCTGCGTGGCAAGCGGGACGACGACGGCGATAATGCCGAACAGGACGCAGCCGAATGCGAAATAGACCGCGAGCAACGAGGCCCACATCGGGAGCCTCCGCCGCAGGCTTCGTACGGCCGGATAAATGAGGTAGCAGAAGAAGACCGCAGCGAGCACGATCGTCGTGACCGTTCGGACCCGCCCCAGAAATTCCAGAATCTGCACGAGTGCGAATACCGCGAGCAGCACGATCGCAACGATGTGAAATGCGTAGGCGGCTTGGGCATTGCGGCGCGTGCGGGCTTCGCTATCGTCTTTCATCGTTTCGTTAAGATTCGCCCGACATCGCGCCGGGCCCCCAGCGCCCCCAAGAGTTTCGGGCCTGCTCCGCGAACGAGGGGCGCGATGGACGGCAGCGTCGTTCTAGAGGTCGCCCCAGGCGCTTCACAACCGCAGGTGCTTGCAGCACTGCGGGAGTTCGGTGCGATCTCACGCGTCGCCGAGGCGGCTTGGGAGTTTTCGTGGATGCCGGTCCCGAGTACGAACGTCGCGCGCCTCTCGATCGTGCATCTGATCGGCCGGCGCCGCTTCCGGTGGTCGGTTGACGGCCTCGATCTCATCGTCGGGTCGCTCTTGGCCAATGTTGCCAATCTCGCGCGCATCGCCGCGATCTGCGAACGATTGGTCCGCGCGGGCGTCGTGGGACGATTCGTATGCTTACCGCCCGAAGACGCAGACGACGCGTTTTCCACGGAGTCGCTTCAAGGCTCGGCCGCATATCTCGCAGCACCGGGAGCTGCGAGCGACATCGAGACGATCGTCCTTGGCCTAACGGCGTTCCCAACCGCGAGCATCGCGCGCCTAGCCGGGACCGGCACGCCGGGCGAGCGCGAATTGTTCGCGCGCCTCGCGGGTTACGTCAACGTCGTGCAACATCACCGCGAGGAGAGCGCGCAGTCGGCGGCGGCCTTAGCCGCGAGCTTCGGCAGCGCGGAGGGCGACGAAATTAACGAGCGTTTGATCGGTGCGATCGAGGCCCTGCGCAATCGTTCGCGCGAGAGCGCATAGCATCATCGGCGCGCCATGGTAAAGAAGGCCGTCACCGCGCACGTGAATTCGCCCGCCGCTTCGGCTTGCAGCAGGGAGAGTAACCACTCATGCGCGTCGTCCACCTCAACCGCCGCGGCTTCCAGCGCGTAATCGATGCCGGCGTTGAGGAACTGCGAGAAGGCCGTCGTGAGGTTCGGCATCGCGGCCAGCGCATGGGTCGAAATTTGCGTGAATCCGGCCCTGCGCAGCCATCGGCGATGCTCGCTCCCTGCGCTGCCGCTAGCCAGGCGCTCCGCATAGGCATGAGCGATACGGCGCGTGATTTCGGGTCGTCCTCCGGCTACGGTGAGGGTCTCCCAATCCTGGTCGATCAGCAGCACCGAGCCTCCCGCTTTACTCACGCGGTATAACTCACAGGCGGCCGCAGCCGGATCGTGTAGATGTTGAAAGACGCGTTCCGCGCGGCACGCGTCGAACGAGCCGTCTTCGAAGGCGAGACTCGCTACCGCACCTTGCTCGAAACGCACGTTGGGCGGCCCTCCGCGGCGGCGTGCCTCCTCGATCATCGCTTTACTGGGGTCGATTCCGGCCACACTCCCGCCGGGGCCCACGAGTGCCGCGATAGCACGAACGTCGTCGCCCGTGCCGCAACCCGCGTCGAGCACGCGCATATTCGGGCCGATGCCTTGCGCCCGATAGCTCTCGCGCTTATCCTGCGAAGCTAGGTCCGTGGCGAGATCGAGGTAGGCGATGAGGGCACGGGTATCGTGCGCGTCGACATCGGAGAATTCGCCTCCACGCACCAGCGGTCGGTCCATGGCCGCAGCTATGCCTGGGGGCGGGGCCGGGTTCCTGCGATGCGTTGGTGAAGGCTCCTCTGTCGCCGTCCGCTCAGCGGCGCGGCAAGGAGTACAGAATGAAACGCATCTATCCGATCATCGGCCGAGTACTGCTCCTGGCGGTACTGGCGGCATTGCCGGTACAGGCGCTCGCGGCCAGACCCCATCCGATCAAGGTCTTGACGTGTAACCCTTCGCGCGGCAGCGCTTTTGCGCCGGGATACGTGCCTGCGTACTATCCGGTCGGTCCCTACTATTGGGCCGACGTCTATGGGCAGCGCTACTATCAGGTGCCGCTGCACAGCAACCCCAGCCTCGGCATCGATTACGTTAACCAAACGCAGATCGTAATCAAGGAGATCGAATTTGGGCTGGTTGCCAAGGGTAGTCTCGTTGCCGAGGTGCGGGATGTCGGGACGTTCTCGCCGGGGGTCGAAATCCGGCATGAGTTCGGCATCAGCCCGAACGTTTTTCCGCTCGGGACGGGCCTCGCGCAGTGCGTCCCTCTACGCATCAGATTCGAGGACGGGACCACGTGGGAGAATCCGCATCTTCCGGCTTTGCGGCGCAGCATCTACCGCCGCCCGTAAGAGCGCGCATCCTGCCCACCTTTCGGGGCGTTCTAGGAGATAATGGAAAATCAAGATCGCCCCAGCGTCGTTAAAAGTGAAGCGGAGTGGCTAGCTGAGCTTGGCCCGCAGCGCTATGCCATTCTGCGTGAGGCCGGGACCGAGCGCCCGTTCACGGGTTCGTTGCTGCTGGTCGACGACGACGGAACCTACGTGTGCGGTGCGTGCGCCGCGCCGCTCTTTACCGCCGATTCGAAGTTCGAGTCGCACTGCGGGTGGCCGAGCTTTACGCACCCGGAAGAACAGCGGAACGTGCGCTTGATCGAAGACCGCAGCCACGGCATGGTGCGCACCGAGGTGCGTTGCGCGCGCTGCGATTCGCACCTCGGCCACGTCTTCGACGACGGCCCAGGGCCCTTGGGCTCGCGGTACTGCATTAATTCGCTCTCGCTCGATTTCACTCCGAAAGCCTAGGCCGCGTGTTCGTCGAGGCCGCCGGGCGACGGGTGGACGCGCAATGGATCGCTCCGCGCATAGATGGCGCGCCGACGTTGGTTTTTTTGCATGAAGGGCTCGGCTCGATCGGGCTCTGGCGCGATTTTCCGCAGGCCATCGCGGACCGCACCGGCTTCGGCGCGCTGGTCTATTCGCGTTACGGCAATGGGCGGTCGCAGAGCTTATCGGCCCCGCGCGACGTGCGGTACATGCATGACGAAGCCTCGATCGCGCTGCCCGAACTTCTCGACCGTTTCGAGATCGAGCGCGCGTTATTGGTCGGCCACAGCGACGGCGCGTCGATCGCGCTTATCTACGCAGCCGAACACCCCCGGCGCGTCTCGGCGGTGGTCGTCGAGGCACCGCACGTATTCGTCGAAGAGCTCTCCGTCCGCAGCATCGCGGAGATCGGCGAGCGGTATCGAAACGGCGATCTGCGCGAACGCATGGCCCGCCACCACGACGATGTCGACGCAACGTTTTTCGGCTGGAACGACATTTGGCTGCATCCCGATTTCCTCGCCTGGAACATCGAGCCAGTTCTAACGCGCATCGAGGCTCCCGTCTTGTGCATCCAGGGCGCGCAAGACGAATACGGAACGCTCGCGCAGGTCGAGGCGATCGCCCGCGACGTAAAGGGCCCCGTAGACCGGGTCATTCTCGATCGATGCGGGCACTCTCCGCATCGCGAGCGCGAGCGCGACACCACCGCGATCCTCGCCGGCTGGGCAACGGCGTCCGTGAGCTAGTAGCTGGGGTGCCGCTGGCAGCGCTCGACCGAGGGATCGTCACTAGGGAATATTGTGAACACGCTCCCGCGTTGTACTTCGATGTTTTTCCCGTTGTGGAAGTAGTTGAAGATTCCGACGGCGGCACCGACGCCCGGAACTGGAATAGCGCCCAGGAGCCCGGGAGCATCGCCGCTTTTTCCGGTACGGTCCAGGGCGTTCGTGTGGTGATTGAGGACGACACCGAGGTGGGTGCCGTCCGGAAGGACGAGGTATCGCGGCTCCAAGACTAGGGATCCGGCTCGGCCTCCGCGGCCGGCCGGCGATGCGACCGCCACGATGCCATAGCCCATCGTTCTGGCCGGGATGACGACGCGAGCCCCCGCGGTCACGGCATTGACGGTTTGGAATCGGAAGAAATCGCCTGGGCGCGCTTGCGCGGAATTGACGGTGTCCACCATTTCGACCGCTACGACCGCGCATGGATCGAGCGCGGACGCGGCGGATGCCGCGATCGGGAACGTGCCCAATGCAAACAGTAACGCCGATAAGGCCATGGAAGCGAAGCGAACATGCATCCACGCGCGCCTTGGCAACCGGCCCGCGCCTTCCCTTTCGGGCGGGGGTTCCGCATACCGCGAAGAAGGCACGCCTTTTGGAACGTCTGCTAGGAGGGCGGATGAGCGATTCAACTGCGCCTGACGCCTCGGTGCTAGCGCCGAATCTTTCCCTTGCCCTCGAGCGCATCACGGACGGTTTCTTCGCACTCGACGCCAACTGGCATATCGCCTACATGAACGCCGAGGCGCGAAAATTGCTCGACGCGCCGGGCGAAATCCTCGGCCGCTTCTGGCTCGATGCGCCGCAACTCAGGAAGCTGGATTCGTTCAATACGGCCAATACCGGCGAGGGCATCTTACGATTAAAGACGGTGGGACTCGAGAGTGCGGCTTGCGAGTGCTACTCTGTTAGCGTAGCCAATGTCCGGGCGGCTTTGGATACTAACCAGGCTTATCGTCGGCGTGGTAACGCGGCCGTCGCCAAACTAGCGAGTAGGCGCGGGGCTGGGCGATCCGGGGATCAAGCCCAAATGTCCGTTCTCGTAGTCGAGGATGATTTTGAATTGCGAGAAGAACGCCGCGCCTAAATGTCCGTACGCCGTTCCTCGTAACGATTCGGTCGTGCCGATGCGTTGCGGCGAGGTTTGATACGATCCGATCGTCACGCTGGGAATGCGGCCGATTAACTCAACGCTGTTGCCGCCGATTCCGCTGACCGATCGCTGTTCGGTGGCGCGAAAGAGCGTGGGATGTTGCTGGTAGAAATCGTAAGAGAGGTTGATATTCGATTCGTCTCCCGTGTCCACGGCGAGGTGAGCTTGCAACTCCCCGAGTTGGACGTTGACGACGGGGATGAAATCTTCAAAGGCCATCGGCACGGAGATGGCGTTATTGGGGGCGCTGGCGCCGAGCCAAAGCGTGTGCGAAACGGGGTCGATTTCGATGGTGGTCGCCGCCAGGACGTCGGCACCGAGCACTACGTCGTACCCGTAGTGGCTAATGTCGTGGAGCACGACGTAATCGGCATCGGGAAAGCTTGCGTTCCCAATGGTGAGCGGCCCGACGCGCACGACGTCGGTGACGTAGCGTCCCAGGCCCGCCACCGAATAGGCGCCGACGGACGGCGCCTTCAGGCGTTCGGCCAAGCCTTGGCTGATCGAGAGACCGGAGTTTCCGGTGTCGAGCAGACAACGTACCGCGATGCCGGCGATCGTGCATGGAAAGACCGGCACCGCTTTGCCCGGATCGGTCGGTACGCGTACTGCGGCACCCGCGAACGTCACGGTCAAACCGTGCGGCACAACGAAGGGGCTTGGCGAGGCCTCGCGTTGGTCGTAGCGCTCTAGAACGGTGTCGTTATGGAGAACGAGCGAGGGCAGTGTAATGCCGCCGTCGAGCCGCTGGTAGTGACGGTACTCGAAGGTTCCGTCACCGTCTATATCGCGCATGTACCGCACGAGCGCCGTAGCGGGATCGACGAAGACTTGCATCGGCACCGCATCGGCGTCGGATACCAGCAACACCCGATAGCGGGCGCCGGCGATCGTGGCCGTTCCGGCATCTTCGATCCTGCCGCCGCCGGACGTGAAATCGCGGGAAAGGAATGCGAGCGAAGAGACGGTGCGGATCCCGCGCAGATAGGTTTCGGGCAAGCTCGAGCGCGGCAGCGTGGTTCCGTTGATGTTGATCGAATAGAGCCGCCGCCCGTCGAAGTACGTGCCGGGGCAAAGGGCGCCGTTGCATTCGCGGGTGACGAAGCGCACCCCGAGCGCGTCGCTTTGAATGGTGGTCGTTTCGCCGTCGATGGTCAGGCGGCTGACCGAGCGCAGATGCGTGCGCCAAACGGGGCCGCTGGCGGCGCGCATGCGCGCCAACAAGTGGGTCGGTTCGGCGGCGCGAGCTACTCCCAAAGGAAAGAGCCCGAGCGCGCAGCAGAGTGCAAGCCGTGCGGCGAAGCCCATAGTATGCAGTTCGAGTTACTGGATCGGTATCTTCTCGATGGCTCCCCGGAAAAGGGCGAGGTGGTTCGGCGCCTCCTCGATGAGCCCTCGGGCGAGCCCGCGGCCGGGCCGTTTTACGAGGGTATGCGCATCCTGGGCGGACGCACCCCGGATCTGACGCTGATTGCACTGCGGATCGTGCTTGGAGGCAAGCGAGCCGACGATGCGTCGGTCGTCAAGCTGCGCGGGCTCGTCGAACGCGCTCGCAAGGGCGGCCCGGACGGAGCCGAAGCGCGTGAGGCGTTCGCACGGGAGTGGGCGTAATGGGGCGAGGTTTCGAAACGATGCGCGTATCGGCGAGCGTTCTGTTAGCGCTATGAATCGACAGCGTTTCGCCGCGGCCGCGGCACTTTTGGCGGCGACCATCTTTTGGGCTCCGCAGGTACTCGCAAGCCCGCCCGCGCACGCGCCGAGCGCCATCTCGGGGCGAGTGGACTCGGTCGATTACGGCCAAGGAACGATGGTCGTGCGCCGTGGCCAGGAGCGCATCACCATTGCCGTGGTTCCCAGCACGCAGATCTATCTCCACGATTCCGGCGGAACGTTTGCCGACGTGCGGCCCGGAGCGCAGGTCGACGTCTTCGTAAGCGATATCGGTGGACGCTTGGTTGCGCAGATCATTCGTCTGAAGTGACCGCGCATTCATGACCGATCTGGAGCGGTTGGCCCGCGGCGCTATCGTCGTCGGCTTCGACGGACATCGGCTCTCGGGCGATCTCGCAGAACGCTTGCGAGAGAACGCTTTTGCCGGTTATCTACTGTTCGCGCGGAACGTCGCTTCGTTCGCTCAAGTTCGCGAACTCACCGACGCTCTTCGCGCGCTCCACGACGGCCTCGCGCCGATCGTCGCGATCGATCAAGAAGGCGGACGGGTCACGCGATTGCGGGAGGGCGCGCAGACGATTCCGCCCATGATGGCGCTGGGCGCTACCGGCGATCGTGAGCTCGCGCGCCGCGTGGGCGAGAGCCTCGCGCACGACGTGCGGCGCGCCGGATGCACGGTCGACTACGCTCCCGTGCTGGATTTGGCGGCGGATCCGATGAGCGGTGCGATCGGGACCCGCGCATTTGCGGCGGATCCGCTCGAAGTGGCCGAGCTGGCTTCGGCCGTTGCGTCGGGATTGCGCGCCGGCGGAATCGTCCCGACGTTCAAACATTTTCCGGGGCACGGATCGACCGCCGACGACTCCCATCTCATGCTCCCGGTTATCGATATGGACGAACGGACGCTGCGCGCGCGCGATCTGCTTCCGTTCGCACGTTTGCTGCCCGGTGCGCAGGCGGTCATGACCGCGCACATCGTCGTTCGCGCGCTCGATCCCATGCATCCGGCGACGCTCTCGCGCCGTATACTCACCGGCGTCCTGCGCGATGAGTTGGGGTTCCGGGGGGTGTGTTTTACGGACTGCATGCAGATGGATGCCATCGCGCGCGGCATCGGCACCGTCGAAGGCGTCGTCGCCGCGATCGCCGCCGGCGCCGACTGCGCGCTGGTCAGTCACGACATCGATCTTGCCGTCAAAGCCGGCGACGCGCTCGCTAACGCGGTTCGCGAGGGCCGCCTCGAACGAGCGCGGTTGGAGCAGGCCTGCGAGCGTGTCCGGGCGCTGCGCGAAGCGCAAAGCACCCCGCTCCCGCTCGATACGCCGGCGCCGTATCCGGGTATCGGACGCGAGGTCGCGGCGCGGGCCATCACCGCCGTTCGAGGCGTGCAGGGGCTGGATCCGGCCACGTCCGTCGTCGTTTCATTTCAAAGTTCGACGACGGAGGGCGCGCAGGGGACGTTCGACGAGTACCCGTCGCTACGGGGCGAAGCGCCGGCGCTACACGAGATCGTGCTTTCGTTGCAACCGAGCGACGCCGAGCGCGCGCGACTCGTGGATGCGTTGGCGCGAACGAATCGCCGGCCGATCCTACTGGCCCGCAGGGCCCGCTTCTATCCCGAGCAGATGGCCGCCATTCACGCCGCTCTCGACGCGCGTGGAGATGCGGTGCTGGTGGCGCTTCGGGAGCCGTTCGATCTGACGTGGTTTCCGCAGGCGCGGCACGCGATCGCGGCATACGGGGACGACGATGCCTGCATCGCGGCGCTTGCCGGCGTTCTCTTCGGGCGTCGCGAGCCGGTCGGCACGCTTCCGGTCAGCATCGCGGAAAGATAGTGGTGCGCTTCGCACGTTGTGAGGGTGTCCTGAACGACGCATGCGGGGTAGCGTTTACCGGAGCGGTAGCTCGGATCGAACATCGCGGCGTGCCGGTATACGAGCGGGCTTTCGGTACGACGCGAGATGACGACGCGAAGCGCCCCGTATACGTCGATACGCGATTCGACTTCGCATCGCTGACGAAAGTGTTCGTAGCGACCGTCGCGTTGCACTTGATTGCCGCCGGCCAATTGGCGTTGGATGAAACGTTGGGCGGATGGTTCCCGCAGTGGCGGGGATTACCGCAGGAGCGAATCACCCCGCGGATGTTGCTGGCGCACACCTCAGGCATGCAGTCGGGGGCGGACTATCGTACGCTACTCGACGAGCGCGTCGAAACGTTTGCGCTCGAACGGCCGCTCGCTGCGTCTCCGGGAGAGCGGGTGATTTACAGCGATTTGGGGTTCATCGTTCTGGGCGCGTTGATCGCGCGCGTCTCCGGGGCCTCGCTCGCCTCCGCGGCCCGTACGCTCTTTCCCAGCGCTTCGCTCGGGTTCGCGCCGCCCGCTCGGGAGCGACTCTCGATCGTCGCCACCGAAGACGATGGCTGGCGCGGGCGCGTTCAAGGCACCGTTCACGACGAGAAAGCCGCGTTGATGGGGGGCTGCGCCGGGCACGCGGGACTGTTCGGTACCGCGGCGGACGTGGCCGCGCTCACCGAAATTTACCTGGGAGCCGGCTGCGGGCGCAGTTCCGATCCGCTGCCCGCAGATCTGGCACGCGAGGCGACGCAGGAAGCCGCCTTCGACCCGGTCTTGCGGCGCGGGCTGGGCTGGGCGCTCAAGACGAGCGCGAGTAATTCGTGCGGCGAACGCTTCGGTGCGACCAGCTTCGGGCACACGGGCTTCGTGGGAACGTGCGTGTGGGCCGATCCGCAACGCGACGTCCTGGGCGTTTTGCTCACGAACACGGTCTATTTCGGGCGCGGCGATTCGCGTGCGTTGCGGGCTGCGTTTTACAACGCGCTCGTCGAGGATCTTGAAGCGTGATCGGGGTCGGCTTGATGAGCGGAACCTCGCTCGACGGCATCGATGCGGCGCTCGTCCACATCGAACCGCTCGGTACGTCTTATCGGTTGGAAGTGATGGAATTTATCACGCAGCCCTTCGATGCAGAGCTTGCCGTGGAGATTCGCGATGCGTTGCCGCCGCAGGCGGGAACGGTTGCATCGGTGGCGCGTTTGCACCGGAGTTTGGGCGCTGCGTTCGCACGTGCCGCTCGTCGCGTTGCGGGTGCCATGCGAGTCGATTATGTCGCATCGCACGGGCTCACGCTCTTTCACGACGGTGCGGCGCATACGACCTTACAGGTGGGGGATCCGTTCGCCATCCGCGAGTCGCTCTCGGCGAGCGTATGTTACGATTTTCGCAGTGCCGATTGCGCGTTGGGCGGGCACGGCGCACCGTTGGTTCCGTACGTGGATGCGCTTTTGATCGGCAGCCCCTGCGAAGATCGCGTGGCGCTCAACATCGGAGGTATTGCGAACGTGACCGCGCTCGGCCGGCAAGCGCATTCGCACGACGTGCTCGGATACGATACCGGGCCCGGCAATATGTTGATCGACGCTTTCGTGCGCGATCGTTCGAACGGGGCCTTGGCCTTCGACGACGGCGGCGCGCTCGCACGAGCCGGTACGCCCGATGCCGCGCTCCTCGCGCGTCTCCTGAAGGACCCGTACTTCGAGCGGCCGGCGCCGAAATCGGCGGGACGCGAGCAATTCGGCGCGCACGTGCTGCTTCGGCACGAAGCCGAGCTCGCACGCCTGAGCCTCGAAGATGGGGCCGCAACGTTTACCGCCCTGACGGTCGAATCGATCGCCCGCGCGATCGAAGGACTGCAGTTGGACGCACCACGCATTCTGGTGAGCGGGGGCGGCGCCCACAACCGCGCCATCCTCGAGCGGCTCGCCGAACGGCTTCCGACGATGCGTGTCGAAACGACGGCCTTTGTGGGTATCGATGTGGATGCAAAAGAAGCGGTCGCGTTCGCGCTCTTGGGCTACGAAACGCTGCGCGGTCGCGCGGCGAACGTGCCGCGTATCACCGGTGCTTCGCGGGCGATTCCGTTAGGATCGATCGCGCCGTTCGAACTCCCGGAATTGCTCGCGCGGGTGGAGTTAGAGTGTCGTTCGCTGTAGGCGTCGATGCCGGTGGGACCCGCGTGTCGGCGGTCGTATCGCTGCCGGACGGTTCGCACCGCTTTGGGTATGCACCGGCGGCCAACCTGCGTGCGATCGGCGTCGAGCGCGCTGCGGATGCGATTGTAGAAGCGATAGCGAGCGCGTTACTCGGGGAGCCGGCCGCCGCGGTGGCCGTCGGGGCTGCCGGTGCGGGCGACCCGGTGGCCGCCGCCGCGCTCTCGGCCGCGCTCGAACGGCGATTGCCCGGCGCGCGCGTTGCGGTCTGCGACGATGCGGCGATCGCGTTGCGCGCCGGCGTTCCCACCGGAGATGCGCTGGCGCTCATCGCGGGAACCGGATCGATCGCCTACGGCGAGATCGGCGCGGAGCGCTATCGTGTCGGCGGACACGGCTACCTGCTGGGCGATGAAGGATCTGGATTCGCCATCGGCAGCGCTGCGATACGATTGTTGCTGCGCGCGTACGACGGGCGGGCGCCCCAGGATCCGTTCTTAGCGGCGGTAGCGACGAGCCTGGGCGTGGACAGCGCGCAAGAGACGATCGCGCGCATCTATCAAGCGGAGCGTCCCGTAACGGAGATCGCGGCAATCGCTGCGGTAGCGCTCGATTTCGCCGATGCGGGCGAGCGCAGCGCGGCGAAAATCGTGCAGGCCGCAGCCCTCGAACTCTTCGATTTGGTCAAGTCGCTGGTGCGTCGCGCCGGGGTCGAGGGCCGCGAACTGCCGCTGCTCTTTGCAGGCGGCCTACTGGCTAAGAACAGCCTTTTAACCTATCTCATCGAGACGCGCGTCTCCAACGAATTACCGCACGTCGTCCCGCGCAAGCAGCCGCCGGATCCGGCGCTGGGAGCTCTCGCACTCGCGCAAAGCCTTGGAGAGCAGGCGTGACGCGGATCCCACAGACCGAAGCGGCAAACCCGCGCACTGCGACTATCGATGCCCTTTCGACGCGGCAACTGGTGACCGTTCTGGCTCACGAGCAGCGCCGTGCGGCCGATGCGATAGCGGCACGTTCCGAGCAGCTTGCGGAGATCGTCGATGCGCTCGTCGCGTGCGTGCGTGCGGGGGGGCGATTGCACTACGTCGGCGCCGGCACGAGCGGCCGGCTGGGCGTCCTCGATGCATCCGAAATGCCCCCGACGTTCGGTACGCCGCCGCATCTCGTCTGCGCGCACATTGCGGGCGGCGACGCGGCGCTGCGTTCCGCGGTCGAAGGCGCTGAAGACGACCGCGCGGCAGGCGCCGCCGCGATGCGCGGACACATCGCACCTACCGATGCGCTCGTCGCGCTTTCGGCCAGCGGCGGCGCACCCTATGCCATCGCGGCCGTGGAAGCGGCGCGCGCGGCCGGCGCATTCACCGTGGCGATCGTCAACGCAATGCCTTCGCCGCTCGGCGCGGCGGCGGAGCGCGTACTGTGGCTGGAGACCGGCCCCGAACCGATTGCCGGTTCCACCCGCATGGTCGCCGGCACGGCGCAAAAGATTGCGCTCAACACGCTCTCGACCGCGATCATGGTACGCCTAGGCAAAGTGCACGGCAATCTCATGGTCGACGTCGTCGCGAGCAATCAGAAGCTGCGCGAACGCGCGCTCGGGTTGGTGCAGAGCATCGCGGGCGTCGATCGCGAGCGCGCGCGGCAGTTGCTCGACGGTGCGGACGGGCGCGTCAAGGTCGCGGTGGTCATGGCCTTCCGCGGCATTTCATCGGATGCGGCCAGCGCGCTCTTGGACGCTCGCGGCGGCGTCCTGCGCGAGGTGCTGTGAGGCAAACAGCAATCCTCCGCACGTTGTCGCGAGCCTAATCGCATCGTGCAATGGCTCGCGCTCCTACTCTCGTTTATCGCGCTGGTTCCGTTGGACGACCGGCCCGTCACCGTGCAACTGCCGGTGATGCTCGGCCGCATCGCGGGCGTGCCCGTGCGCGTTCCGCCGCGCCCCTTGCTGGGCCATTACTTGCACCCGGGCCAACCGGACCGCATCATCGCTTGGCTCAACGGGCCCCAGAACCGCGGCGCCGGCGCGATCGTTCTTTCGAGCGACATGCTCGTGTATGGCGGGCTGGTCGCTTCGCGCGTTCCCGATAGCGCGTCGTATCAGGACGGGTACTTTCGCTTACGCGCCTTGCGGCAGGTGCGCGCCACGCATCCGCATGCGTGGATTGCGGCGTTCGGCACCATCATGCGTTTGGCGCCCACCGGCGTTCCGGCGATCGGCTCCGCGGCCGGATTTTTCGCGGCGTATCCGACCTGGACGTACCTGCAGCAGTATGCGAACTTGCACGATCCGCCGTTACCGCAAGAACGCGAACAAGCGGAAAAATTGCGCGCCGAGGCGGGCCCCGCGTTCGATGCGTACCTTGCCGCTCGCGCGCGCAACTATGCCGTGGATCGTACGCTCATCGACACGGTCCCGGCGGGCGTGGTGAACCGGCTCGTGCTGGGGCAGGATGACGCGGGGCCGGTAGGGCTGCACGTCAAGGATGTCTACGGCCTAGAGCAAGCGGCGCAGGCGAGCGGCGCGGCCGGCCGGATCGCGATCGAACCGGGTGCCGACGAACTCGGCATGGTGCTCGTCGCGCACGCCCTCGCACGCCGCATCGGTTGGACACCGCGCGTAGCGGTGCGCTATTCCACGCCCCAGGGCGCGACCTATCAGGATCCGCTGGAGTTCGCGCCGATCGGGGTGACGATCGGGCACCTCATCGCGCTGTGCGGCGGACGGCTCGTCGAACGCGATCCCGACATCGTGCTCGACGTACGCGTTCCCGAAACGACGCAGGCGCTCGACGACGCGTTCGTTACCGAGATGCGCGCCGACCTCGCCGCGCACCGTCGGGTCGCGCTCGCGGACCTATCCTTTCTCGAACCCACCTATGCGTCGCAAGCGGCATTCGCGGCGCGCATCCTGCGCGACGGCATCGCTCGGCGACTCGAAGCCTACGCGGCCTGGAATACCGACGCGAATACGGTCGGAACGGCTCTGGCAGAAGCGGTTGCCGCCGGAGCCGGCCGGCGCTCCGGATCGTACGATGCGTTGGCGCATCGCGACTTTACGTTTATGCGTTTTCTCGACGACGATGCCTTCCATGCCGTCGTTCGCCCGCAACTCAACGCCGCGCTGGATGCGCAGGGTGTTACCGACCACACGTATCTCGTGCGCTCGGTGGCCGCGCAAAGTGAGGCATTGAACAACGCGTTACTCTGGCAACAGGCGGTCATGCTGCTCCCGCAACTGTACCCCGACCATCACATTGCGTTCATGCGCATCACACTGCCCTGGAACCGAACCTTCGAAACGAAGATTCGCGTGCGATTGGCTCCGACTATTCCTTAGCGTTCGTCAGCGTTCGTCGGCTGGCAGAGTTCGATCAACACGCCGCCGGTCGATTTCGGATGAAGGAACGCGATCGCGTTGCCGTGCGCCCCAGCGCGCGGATGCTCGTCTATGAGCCGCACGCCTTTCGCGCGCAGTTCGGCGAGCTTCGCTTCGATATCGTCCACGCGATACGCGGTGTGGTGGAGCTTGGTTGCGGCCTCGCCCCGAAATACCGCGATCGGCGAGCGTTCGTCCAACGGGCGCAGGAGTTCGATCGCGGAATCCCCCGCGGCCAAACCGACGGCTTCGACGCCTTGATCGAGAATCGTCTCGCGATAGAGCTGTTTGAAGCCGAGCGTCCGGACGTAGAGATCGATGGTCGCCTCGAGGTCTTTCACCACGATGGCGATGTGATCGATGGTCACGCAATGGCCTCCTTGGCGCGATAGACACCAAATACGTCGCGCAGGACATTGCAGATTTCCCCGAGCGTCGCACCGGAGTCGACGGCTTCGAGAAAGTGCGGCATGAGGTTGTCGTGCCCGGCCGCCGCCGCGCGCACGGCGCTCAAACGCTCCGCAACGATGCGCTCGTCGCGATTGCGCCGGTAGTCGTGCAGGCGTTGCACCTGCTCTCGTTCCACCCGTTCGTCGATGCGTTGGAGCGGTATCCGTGCGCCCGAACCGGCCGCTTCGGCGAAGCGGTTGACGCCGACGACGACGGCTTCTCCGCGTTCGATCGCTTGCTGCGCGGCGTACGACGAATCGGCGATGCGCGTTTGCATCCACCCGCTCTCGATGGCCGCTATGCTGCCGCCCATCTCATCGATCTGCGCGATCAGCGCCGATGCACGTTCGACGAGATCGGCCGTGAGCGATTCCACATAGTACGAACCGGCGAGCGGATCGACCACGTCGGTAACGCCGGATTCGTAGCCGATAATCTGCTGCGTGCGTAGCGCGACCTTCGCGCTTTCGGCGGTTGGCAGCGCGAGCGCTTCGTCTTTGCCGTTCGTGTGCAGCGATTGCGTCCCGCCCAGCACTGCGGCCAGCGCTTGAATGGTGACGCGCACGACGTTGTTATCGGGCTCCTGAGCCGTGAGCGTCGAACCGCCGGTCTGCGTGTGAAAACGCAGCATCTGCGAGCGCGGATCTTTACACCCGAACTCGTCGCGCGTGATACGGGCCCAGAGATAGCGAGCGGCGCGAAATTTCGCGACCTCTTCGAAGAAATCGTTATGCGCGTTCCAGAAAAACGAGAGGCGTGGGGCTATCGTGTCGAGGTCGATCCCGGCCGCCCGAGCGGCGCGCAAATACGATTTGGCGTTGGCCAGCGTAAAGGCGATCTCTTCCAGTGCCGTCGATCCGGCTTCGCGAATGTGATAGCCCGAGATCGAGATCGTGTTCCATTGCGGCACCTCGCGCGCGCAATAGGCCATCACGTCGGTCACCAAGCGCATCGACGATTCGGGCGGATAGATATACGTTCCGCGGGCGACGTACTCTTTGAGTACGTCGTTCTGAACGGTTCCGCCCAACGCCGCAAACGGAATCCCGCGCCTGCGCGCGACGGCGAGGAGCATCGCGAGCAGAATCGATGCCGGCGCGTTGATCGTCATCGAAACCGTTACGCGGTCGAGCGGAATGCCGTCGAGCAGCGTTTCCATGTCGCCGATCGCATCGATCGCGACGCCGACTTTGCCGACTTCACCGCGCGATTGCGGTGCGTCGGAATCGTAGCCGAGTTGCGTCGGCAGATCGAACGCCACCGAAAGTCCGGTCGTGCCGTGCTCGAGGAGATAGCGGTACCGCGCGTTCGATTCGGCGGCGGTTGCGAACCCCGCGTATTGGCGCATCGTCCACAGCCGTCCCCGGTACATATCCTTGCGGATACCTCGCCCGTAGGGGAATCGTCCGGGTTCGCCCAGATCTAAGTGCGGCCGATCCTCGGCTGTATACACGGGTTCCAGCGGAATGCCGCTGGCGTTGAGATCGCGGGCCATATCCGGTGGTTCGCTATCGCCACGGTTGCTACTTCGTTCCGAAGCGGTTAGGCAAGCGTCACCAGCGGCGCTCCGGCCTCCACCGTCTCGCCGGCCGCGACATGCACCGTTGCGGCGATTCCGGCGCGGTGGGCGCGGATCTCGTTCATCATCTTCATGGCCTCGACGACGGCGACGACCTGTTGCTCTGCGATTTCTTGACCGGGCTCAACCCGCAATTCGATGACGGCGCCGTGCATGGGAGAGAGGATCGCGTTGCCGTGTGCGCTCGTCGAACGCTTGCCGGCCGCTCCGGCACGCGCGCTCCGGCGCGCACCGTTCGTGGCGCTACCGGTCGCGGGCCGGTCGATCACGCGGACGCGGTAGAGCCGGTCGTTGACTTCGACGCGTACCTCGTCGCTCGGCGGGGCGCCGCCTATCGACGGCGTGGGCGGCTCGGCGGTGGCCGATGGTGCGAGCGTCGCAGCGAACGGCTCGAGCGTTGCGGTACCGTAGCTCGCGTCGCGCACCGGGGCGTAATCGCAGAGCGCGCGCAGGAGCGCAAGCGTGGTGGGAACGCCGGTGATCACGTACTCGTCGATCGCGCGGGCAAGGCGCGCGATCGCCTGTTCGCGCGTCGGTGCCCAGACGATGAGCTTGGCGATCATCGAATCGTAGTCGGGAGTGATGGCATATCCGGGATACGCCGCGGTATCGACGCGCACGCCGAGGCCCGCGGGCTCGCGATAGGCCGCGATCGTCCCGGGCGCCGGGCGGAAGTTCTGCGTTGGATCCTCTGCGTTGACGCGGCCTTCGATGGCCACCCCGCGGAAGGTGATGTCGGCTTGTGTGAAGCCCAACGGCTCGCCCGCCGCGACGCGAATCTGCTCGCGAATCAAGTCGATGCCCGAAATCATCTCGCTCACCGTGTGCTCGACTTGAATGCGCGTGTTCATTTCGAGAAAATAGAACGCATCGCCGCTCACCAAACATTCGATCGTGCCGACCGAGTCGTAGCCGATCGCCTGCGCCGCGCGAATCCCCGCATCGCGGAGTTGAGCGATGACCGACGCCGGAATCTGCGCCGGCGCCTCCTCCCAGAGCTTTTGATGCCGCCGCTGGAGCGAGCAGTCGCGCTCTCCGACGTGAACCGTGTTGCCGTGCTTGTCGGCGAGAATCTGCAGTTCGATATGCTTGGGGTTGTCGAGATAGCGTTCGGCATAGATGGTGCCGTTCTTGAAATACGCCTCGGCCTCGCGTTTGGCGTTCGTAAACGCCGATTCGATGTCGTCCAGCGTACGGGCGACCTTGAGGCCTTTGCCGCCGCCTCCGCCCGAAGCTTTGAGGGCCAACGGCAATCCGAACTCTTTGGCCGCCGCGATCGCCTGGGCAACGTCCTCGATGGCGTGCGTTCCGCCCGGCACGAACGGCACGCTCGCCTTTTGCATGGCCTGGCGCGCGCGCAGCTTGTCGCCCATCGCATCGATCGCATCGGCGTGCGGGCCGATCCACGTCAACCCCTCCCCAACTACTCGACGCGCGAACGCGGCGTTTTCCGCGAGAAAGCCGTAGCCCGGATGAATCGCTTGCGCGCCGGAGCGTTTTGCGACGTCGATCAAACGATCGATGTTGAGATAGCTTTCGCTGGGCGCGGCCGCGCCGATAAGGTAGGCTTCGTCCGCCATGCGCACGTGCAGCGCGTCGCGGTCGATTTCGGAGTAGACGGCAACGCAGGCAATGCCCATCTCGCGAGCCGTGCGCAGGATGCGTACCGCTATTTCGCCACGATTGGCGATGAGTATTTTGGAGAACATCGAGTGGTGTGGGCCCCTACCAGCGATTGGATGCGTGGGTGAACGTGCAGGCACGGATATCGTCGCGATCGGCGTCCGGCAGGCGCATCGCGAGTTTCCACGCGCTCCCGGTGGATGCCGGCGATCGGTCCGCCGGCACGTCGAACGTTGCCAAGACCGCGGCTATCGCGGCGATCTCGTCTTCGCCGGCCGGCCCGAGAACTTCGATCACGAGTTGAAATCCGGCGGGTACATTCCCATCGCATGGTATCCCGCGTCGACGAAATGGACGTCGGCCGTGATCGACCGCGAGAGGTCGGAGGCCAGATAGACGGCCGTATCGCCGACGTCGTCGGCGGTGATGTTGCGGCGAAGCGGTGCGACCTTCGGTACGACGTCGAGAATGCGAGAGAATCCGCCGACTTGACGGGAACTCGCGGTCTTGATCGGGCCGGCCGAGATCGCGTTGACGCGGATGCCGCGCTCGCCCAGATCGTACGCGAGGTAGCGGACGATCGATTCGAGGGCGGCTTTGGCGATGCCGGCGATATTGTAGTTGGGAACGATCTGCGTGGCACCGAGATAGGAGAGCGCCATCACCGATGCGCCGTCGTTCATCCCTTCGCGTAGCGTATTGACCAGCGCGATCAGCGAGTAGGACGAAATGTCGAGCGCCGTCGTGAAGCCGTTTCGCGACGTGTCGTACACGCGGCCCGCGAGGTCTTCTTTATTGACGAAGGCGATCGAATGGACGAGCGCGTCGAGCTTGCCGAACGGCGCCAGGGCTTCACGCATCGCGGCTAGCGAAGCATCGTCGGAGACGTCGCAGGCGACGACCGGGCCTCCACCCAGCTCCGCCGCGAGTTTCTCCACTTCGTCCCGCACGCGTTCGCCCTGATAGGTAAAGGCGAGTTGCGCGCCATGCTCGTGCATGCGGCGGGCGATCCCGGTCGCGATCGACCAGCGATTGGCCACGCCCGTAATGAGGGCGCGTTTCCCTTCAAGTAGTTTCACGCCGGTTAGATACCAGCGCAAGGGGCGGCGTCCTCTCGGGAGAAGGGCACCGGCATGTCCGAGCAGCCATCGGCGAGCGACGAGCTCGCGCTTACACCACCCGAGCCGGTCGCGCCGGTATCGCCCGAATCCGCAGGCGCCCGCGTTCGACTCGAGCAGGGCGACGTCGCCTCGGCCGATGCGCGCGTAGCGGCTTTTGTCGACGACCTCGGGCGCCTGGATGTCGACGACGCGGCGTTTCGGGCAAAAATCGAGGCGGTCGAGGCGATCGGACGCGATGAAATTCGCGACGCCGGCGCCGCTTCGAACCGTCTCCTCGAACGGCCGTTGCGAGCGTTGCGCGAGGGTCCGATGGCGGCAAATTCAACTGTTGCCAAGAGTCTGGTCGATCTGCGCAATACGGTCGAATCGCTCGACCCGTCAAAAAGAGGAAATCTCTTCGAACCGCGCCGTCTGCTGGGGTTGATTCCGTTCGGCAGCGCGTTGCGGAGCTATTTCGATGAGTATCAATCCGCCCAAGCCCACCTTGGTGCGATCGTGGATTCGCTCTATCGCGGGCGCGACGAATTGCTGCGCGATAATGCCGCAATCGAAGAGCAGAAGGTCGCGATGTGGGAACAGATGCGCAAGCTGCAACTTGCGATCTATCTCTGCGCGCAACTCGATGCCGCACTCGAAGGGCGCATTGCCGGCTACGAGACCAGCGACCCGGCGCGGGCAAAGAAACTGCGCGAGGACGCGCTGTTCCCGCTGCGTCAGAAACGGACCGATCTGCTCACGCAGATGGCCGTGAACGTGCAGGGGTATCAAGCGCTCGACCTGATCAAGAAAAACAACGGCGAGTTGATCAAAGGCGTCGATCGCGCCACGTCCACGACGCTGGGCGCGCTGCGCACGGCCGTGGCGACGGCCCAGGCGTTGACCAATCAGAAGCTGGTCTTGAGCCAAATCTCCGCGCTGCAAAATACGACGAACTCCATGATCGAATCGACGTCGAAGATGCTGGGCGAGCAGGGGGTTGCGATCTACCAGCAAGCGACCGCTCCTAGCGTCGATCTCGAGACGTTACATCGCGCGTTCGAACGGATATACGCAGCGATGGACGCGCTGGATGCGTATAAAGGGCGCGCCGCACAGAGCATGGAGCAGACGATCGACGCACTGACGACCGAGGTCGATGCGGCGAGGAAGCGTCTCACGTGAAGATCCCGCCCGAGGCGGCGCAGATCGTCGAGCGGATACAGAACCTCCTCGATACCGCGCAATCGTACGGCCTGGATGCGCGCGAGGGGGAGGACGCCTACGCGTTGCGAGAGACCCGCAGCCGCTATCTTCCCGAGACGATCGCCGCCTACGAGGCGATTCCGCCCGCGCTGCGGAGCCTGCCGAAGGGGTCGCAGCCAAGCGCCGATGCCTTGCTGATCGAGCAACTCTCAATTTTGGAGCGTGCCTGCTCGCAGCAAGTCGAGCGTCTGGCCGAATCCGCGCGGAGCGCACTTTCGACGAATGGCCGTTTTTTGAGCGAGCGCCTGGGCTCGCTCGATGCGCTACCCGAGCCCGTCGCGGCACTACCGGATGCGCAGCCGCACATCGCCCAACGCTTTTTGGATGCCATCGGGCGAGAGGCTCCCAAGCCCTCGGATCGTCTTGAATCGATCGCGCGAAGATTTGCGCTAGCTATCCCGCATCTGGTCGAAATCGAACGCGGAGGCCTGTTCGGCCGCGGGCCCGTGCGACGCGTCGCGATCACCGTGCCGGTCGGGGCGGACCGCTATCGCTACACGCTCTCGGCAGACCCAAGCGGCGCCCTGGATGCCGCGTGCGCGAAGATCGTGCGAGGCGTCGCCATTCGTACCGAGGCGGTTGCATTGGACGAGTGGATACGAGCGCTGTTCGAGGATATCGAGGCGTTCGCTCGTACCCAAGCGGTACATACCGATGCGATCGGCGCGCTTTTGCGCTAGTTCGTGCGTTCGCGGATAGAGAGATAGACGAGATGGGATTCTTCGGCTTTCGGGGCGGCCAACCACCGCAGCAGCAACAGCAATCGGCCGGGATCGGCGAGGAGCCGCTGCATACGGCCGGCGGGGTACCGCAGGACGCGATCGCGCGCTTGCGCCGCATGTCGGGCGAGGGCGGTAAAGCGCTCTGGACGAGCGACCTGTCGGTTAACGAATTCGTCCTGTTAGATCGCCTCGGCATGAAGCCGCTGGGCCTCGTGCTCGGCAGTTCGATCTATCACGTAGGCATACAATACGGCAATTACTACCAGAATCAGGAACTCGAGTATCTTTCGGCGGCGATGTACCACGCGCGCGAACTCGCAATAAAGCGCATGGAAGAAGAAGCCGACGTGCTCGGCGCCGACGGCATCGTCGGCGTACGCATCAACGTGATCGCTTATAATTGGGCCGAAAGCGCGTTGGAGTTTACGGCGCTCGGCACTGCGGTCAAGGCGCCGGCCGGAGAATCGCACCGCACCGTGCACGGAAAGCCGTTTACCAGCGACTTTTCGATGCAAGATTTCTACAAGATCTACCAAGCCGGATACATTCCGGTCGAAGTTGTGATGGGCAATTGCGTCTATCACGTCGCGCATCAAGGCTTCATGCAATCGCTGCGCACGTGGGGCGCGAACGTCGAACTCTCCAATTATACAGAGGCGATCTACGACGCGCGCGAGCTCGCGATGTCGCGGATGCAGGCTGAGGCCGAGGCGCACCAAGCCGAAGGCGTGGTCGGCATGACGATCAGCGAGCGGAGTTGGATCTGGCAGCCGCACGTGATCGAATTCTTCGCGCTGGGCACCTCGATCGTGCACCGCCCCGGCGCCGCGGCTGGCCCGGATG
>Ga0307373_10003018_pt1 | contig 29773 bp, 24 predicted proteins | sample OX2MG_FD_202534 | JGI IMG/M metagenome (GOLD analysis project Ga0307373, IMG submission 202534) | Soil microbial communities from Risofladan, Vaasa, Finland - OX-2 | ecosystem: Environmental > Terrestrial > Soil > Coastal area > Acid sulfate soil | place: Finland: Risofladan, Vaasa | collected... | reverse complement strand
TTCTCAGTGTCACGATTTTCGAAAAAAACCCGATTTTAGAGGGGTTTCTCAACTTCGCCGATGAAACCGAAACCCTGAACCTCGGTAAACAACTGAATCTGTTCGAGTTTTAACCGGACAGTACTGAGTTCTCATAAACAATTGGCAGGCATCCTGAGCTGCGCATGCCCAGCGGCCTCCAGCCCAGGCTCAGGCGCGCTTCTGAAGCGCCGAAATTCGTTTGACCTCCCCAAGACGAGAGGGAGGGCGGCTTGCCGGCCGCCCGACGAGATCCAGCAACAACCGTGAGAGCCGTTGAGAATCATGACGCGCCACACCGTCGTCAGCGAGAAGCAAAGGAGCGCAAATCGGGGATGTGCCCAAGGCGCGAACTTTCTCAAGGTCAAGAGCGACCGGCTCAGCGCGTTCAGCGGCGTACCGCTTGCGCATCGCGGGAGGGAACGCGCGGTCGTTCAAGACCGCGAAATCGAAGAGGTTTCGGCCGACATGTTGCACGATGGCGTCCAGATGCTCGGCAACCGTGTACCCTCGCGTCTCACCGGGCTGGGTCATCAAATTGCCAATATAAATTTTCGTCGCCTTTGAACGCGCGATTTGCTGCGGGATGCTGGAAACAAGCAGATTGGGAAGCAGCGAAGTATAAAGCGATCCCGGGCCGAGCGTGATCAGGTCTGCTTGCTCAAGGGCTTTAAGGGTCTCGGGCATCGGCCGGCATCGGGCAGGGACAATGGACAGCCTGCGAATTGGAACCGTGGTTTTATGAATACGGGATTCCCCTTCAACGCGCCGGCCATCCGACAGAAACGCCCGCAGATGCACGTCGGCAAGCGTTGAGGGAAAGATTTCGCCGCGAACAGCGAGAACCTCACTGGCCAGCTTGACCGCCATCGAAAAATCACCCGTCAGGTTGGTCAAAGCAGTGAGGAATAAGTTCCCAAGACTGTGACCTCGGAGACCCCGGCCGGCGGCAAATCGATAATTGAACAGCCGTGTCAGGATTTTCTCGTCCCCCGCGAGCGCAACCAGGCAGTTACGGATGTCCCCCGGAGGCAGCATGCCAAAATCACGACGGAGACGCCCGGAGCTTCCTCCCTCATCCGTCACGGTCACGACAGCAGTAAGTTTGGAAATCTCTGGATCTGTTCCGGAAGTGGCGCTGGTTCCCACGTGCCGTTTCAGGCCCCGCAACAGAACTGCCAGTCCTGTTCCGCCTCCGATGGCAACGACCTTCATCCTGTTCTCTTTTCGTTTCTGTCCTGCGAAGGTGAAATTGTAGGGATGATGCGATCCGAAATCCGTGGATACTGATTAAGCGCGGAGGCCAACAAGCCGCTCGAAACGCGGATCACCCGCCAAAACCTGGAAATCCTCATCAAGGCGAGCCTGAACGCGATTTCTGGGCCGAAGTTCGATGGCTTTTTGCAGATGGATCAGTGCGGCATCCGGGTTGCCTTGGAGCCCGTAGGCTGCCGCCAAGGCGTAATGCACGTGTTCTTTATTGGGCGTCATCTTGTCTGATTTGTTCAGATATTGAATTGCCATTTCTAAATCGCGGCCGTTCAGAGCAGCGACGGCTCGAAGGTAGAACTCCTCCGCTGTCTTTGGAGCCGCTTGTTGCCGGGTTTTCTCCTCGCAGATGCGCAAGTGCATTCTGGCTCTCTCTGCCATCTCCTGTACCGAGCTCGTGAGAATCTTCTCGAAAAACGCGGCCGCCTTCTCGTAGTTTTGCTTTCTGAAGTATTGAAGCGCAGTTTCGAAGTTCTTCAGAGCGGTTTCGTAGTCCGCTTGTGTACGCCTATGACCGTTTGTAAGCTGATGACTTTGGCGACTTGATAAAGTCCCGGACTCAGACCTGGATTTCGCCGAAGCACCGGAGCGGGAGGTTGAATTCCGCCGGGAACCTCTTTGGGAAGCAATCTTCTGCTGCGTCCTGGTTCCCCTTCTCCGGCTCTGAATCCTGCTGTTTCCGGTCCGACGACTTCCTCTAAGCATTTCATTTCCAGCAACTTGTAGAATCAACTCTGACTCGCTTAAACATTAGGATAACAACTTTCGATTCAAGAGTCAAACCTTGGAGTTCCTATCAGTTACGTGGATCACCGATATGCCTCAGCTTCCCATCCAGTCCTTCACCGCCAATGATTCCAGACCTTGCGGGCCAGAACTCCCGGATTTCCACGCACTGTCAGGCAGTGTCTCGCCGGGGGCAGAGTGACAGATCAAACCCAAAGGCGGGAACAATGGAATGATTGCTAAATCACTTCCGGTGTGATATAAAATCTTTTCATGCCATCATCTTGTCAAAAAAGCGCTCCTCGCGCAGCGGCCAGCCCACAGGTTTCTATCTGTTGTTGTCGGTGCTGCTGTTGAAGCCTAGCATCCCTTTCTCAGCCCCGTTTTTTTCCTATTAAGCAGGTAATTTTGAGCAGGAGGTTGGAAATTCAATGGGCGATTACAAACATCCAGAGGTATTGGTAACCACGGATTGGCTGTCCCAGCATGCGGACGACCCAAAAGTTCGTCTGGTTGAGGTTGACGTTGATACGACCGCTTACGAAAAGGGACACATTAAGAACGCCGTAGGCTGGAACTGGCAATCCCAACTCCAGGACAACGTCCGGCGCGATCTGCTTAGCCAGCAACAGTTTGAGGATCTCTGTGGCAAATCAGGAATCTCGAACGATTCCACCGTGATTCTGTACGGCGATAACAATAATTGGTTCGCAGCCTACGCCTTGTGGCAGTTCAAATATTACGGCCATAAGGATGTGCGGCTGATGAACGGCGGGCGGAAAAAGTGGGAACTGGAAAAGCGACCTTTCACCACCGACCTTCCCAGCGTTAAACCAGCCGCCTACAAGGCAGCCGCACCCGTGCAAAATGTCCGGGCAAAACGAGAACAGATCTTTCAAATTCTGGACAAAAAGAACGCTACCTTGGTGGACGTTCGCTCGCCGGACGAGTTCACCGGGAAAGTTATCGCACCTCCCGGCATGACTGAAACGGCGCAGCGCGGCGGACATATCCCCGGCGCGGCCAATATCCCCTGGTCCAAGGCCGTGGCCGACGATGGAACCTTCAAACCGTACGACGAGTTACTCAAGTTATATGAATCCCAAGGCATCCGTTCGGATCGCGCAGCCGTTGCCTACTGCCGGATCGGTGAGCGCAGTTCGCACACCTGGTTTGCGCTGAAATACTTGCTGGGATACGAGAACGTCAGCAACTACGATGGGAGTTGGACTGAGTGGGGCAATCTGGTGGATGCTCCCATCGAGAAGGGCAGTTCAACGCCCGCCGGGGCGTAGCGTTTGCGCGTAACCGCTGGGCAGCCCCACGGTTGCGAACAGAACCTGCTTCTTTTTATCTGCACCATCGGATGGTGCCTCGATTCTTACAAAGCTATTGGCAGGAAGATTTGTCACACTCGACTTCAGAACGATCTGCTGAAAGGTGTGTCCGGAATGGCTTGGCAGGTAGAAAATGGCAGTCAGATTGGGATGGTGTGTGAGGTAATCCCGGCTCGGCTTTACTCCTTCCACGAAGAAAGAAGTGGACAATCCATCGCTGTCAGTGGCCAAGGGAGAAACGACAACCGTCGATAGCATGTTTTCGACCGGCCTGCCGGTATGCGGGTCCATAATGTGGGCGTAGATCTTGCCGCCTAACTTGAAGAATTTCTCGTAGTCGCCGGAAACGGAGAGTGAGAGGTTCTGGAGCCGCAAAACGCACGCCGCCTTCTTGGGATCAAGAGGATCACGCACAGAAACTTTCCATCCCTGTTCACCGGGAGGCGACCCGAGCGCGTAAACGCTGCTTGTACCGCTCGAGACCAGCGCTTGCTGGATCCCATCCGAGCGCAGAATTTTGACGACCTGATCGACGGCATAGCCCTTGGCGATTCCACCCAGGTCAATCTCGATTCCGGGTTCGTCAAACTGAATAGTTCGTGCCGAGGCGTCGAGCTTCACATGCTGATATCCAATCCGCTTCAGCACTTGGGTCAATTCCGCGGATGACGGCATACGGCCCCGCCCTCGAAAGAATCCCCACGATTTCATCAAAGGACCGACCGTAATATCAAAAGCACCCCCTGTCTCTTCGCTATAGCGAAGAGAATCTTCAAGGAGCTTGAACAGTTCCGGTTCCACAACAACCTTGTGGCGGTAGGCTTGCCGGTTGATAACAGACAGCTCGCTCTCCGGCTTGTAATTGCTCATCTGATCGTCCAGACGGTCAATTTCCCGGAAAGCCTGGTCGGCAACCTCCCCTAGATAGGCGGAGTTTGAACCATAAGCCACGACGGTAAAAACAGTCCCCATCGCCTGATGGGAGGCCTCATACCGGACCAACGAATCGGCTGCCGAAGCAAGCGAGATGCTGCACAGGAGCGCCGAAAGGAGAAGAGAGATTTTCCAAGGCAGGCTTGACCGAAAGGATGGGAGAACGCGCCGGGTAAGGCTTTTGAAAGAAAGGTCCTGTAGCTTGTTCCCACACCAGCCTGATGCTGGTCTTTTTTCGTGCATGGGGATTGCGGGCGAGCTAGGCCTCTTTCTTCGGCCAAACGACCTTCTGGCCGGTTTCGATGGACCGGTTTCCATAAATCACGCCCAAAGCGTCGGCCATGCCGATTTCCAGAGGAACAACCACCGGCTTTCCGTCGCGGATGCTGAGCATGAGATTGTGCAGCTCACTCCACCGCGGTTCATGGGGTTCCTCGTATTCGTAGATGCCCATCGAGGCCAGCCAACGCCTTGCATAGAGGAGTTCGCGCTCCATAAAGCCTCCCTGGGCGTTGCCCGTCTCCTCGGGAAAGAGTGGGATGCCCTTCTGTTCAGCTTCCTGTGTCACCGTAGCTCCTGCCCACCAATTCTCCTTGGCGGCGCCGGTCGTGGCCTTGTGAACCGCCTCGTGGTAGTACATGCCATTCCCGGTGGTAATAATCAGCGTTCCCTGATCCCCCATGATCTGCTCATTGAATTGGAAGTGCGCGTTGTAGAGGATGGAGCTATACAGCAATTTCCTCCCTTCGGGATACTCGAAGATGGCTTCGATGTTGTCGCACGTCTCGCGGCCGTCCTTCCAATAGTCGATGCCGCCTGTAGCAACCACGGAGAGGGGCTCCGCGCCAAAGGCCCAGTTTGCGACATCGATCTGATGCGATGCCAGCTCCGCCATCAAGCCTCCGGAGTATTCCTTGTACATCCGCCAATTAATCATGCGCTCGTACCGGGGATCAGCCACCGGCCGGCGCCAGTTGCCGTTCCGATGCCATTGGGCGCGCACAAACATCACCTTGCCAAGCGCGCCTTTGCGGATCATCTCCATGCCGACCCTGTAAAGCGTGCTTGACCGGCGCTGCAGGCCGATCTGCAGGACCTGCTTGGAATTGGCCTCCGCAGCCTTCTTGATTTGATTGCCTTCTTCTTCCTTGAAATACATCGTCTTTTCAACAAAAACATGCTTGCCGGCATTGAGCGCGTCAACGACCATTTGCGCGTGCATGCTGAGGGGCGTGGCGATCAAAACCGCATCCATGTCCTTCCGCTCGAGCATCCTTCGGTATTCGGTTGGACCGCCTGTGTAGGTCGCAGGATTTGTACCGATCGTTTCAACCCCCTTTTTCAAGTTGGGCGGATAAATATCGCAGGTAGCAATGCAGCGGCCCTCGGGAATGGTGGTCAGAAAACTTAGGAGCGTGCATCCCTCAGTCCCTGTCCCGATCATTCCGAAGTGCACCACGCTATTGGGGTTGGGTGATGCCAGGATTGCGGGTGCTCCGGCCAGGGGCTTGGCGCTCCCCACAGCAACCGCCGCTGTTGCAGCTTTCAGAAAATCTCGTCGCGTAACTTCCTTCTTGTTCTCCATTTGCCTACCTCCACGAGAGTAAGGAGCGCCTCACCCGCCCCCCTCTGCCTCCCTTATGCCACTACTACCCAAAAAAAACCGCAGTGATGCGGATCACACCGGGGGCGAGTGACTGAAAAGGATGTCGATGAAAGGTACGGGAACTTCGAGCAGAAGTTGGGATTTGAGCTGGCCCTTCGACTACGCTACTGCTTGAGCTGCCCTACAGTGTCAAAGTCGTCGCCTTTTGGGGCGGGGTTACTTAGGAAAGGAAAATTGCAGTTCCCGGCCCACCTTGAAGGCCGGTTTTTTGCGCTTCCGGATCAACTCCCGTTGTTCGGACATGGCCGTCACCAACAGGGGCATGGCGATGGTTGAGTCGCAATTGCAGGTGACCATGCTGGCATCGTGCGCAATCTTTCCCCAACTCTGCGCCTCTTCAAACGTGCAGCCGGAAAGCCCGCCCCAGTGAGGGGCGTCGGTAACCACTTGGAGGGCGTACTTGTGTCCCTCGGTAGCCTGGCGCATGAAGGCCGCGGTCACCTCGGTCTGCTGCACAAAATTTTTGGGCGTTCCACCGCCGAAGTAGATTACCCCGCTGGCCGGCGAATCGCCCGCCAGGTGCGCCGTTTCAAGAACGTCACCGATCACGTCGAAGGTCAGGCTGTTTTTGTTCAGATGGCGGCTTTCGGCAATCCCGATCCCGATTGACGAATCGCCAATGGCAGGGCAATAGAGCGGAATCCCCGCCTTATACGCGGCAGTAACAATCCCATCTTCCTTGGAGCGCTTTGACACCTCTTTGCCCAGCAAATAGAGAAATTCCCGAGTGGTATAAGGGCGGGATTGATCGAGCGTGGCAGCGAAACGCCCGATGAACGCGTCTTCCTCGCGGAACTCTTCTTCGTCCACCAGGGTGTCGTACATGCGGTCAATCAGGTTCTTCTGCAGCGCGATATCATCAATCGCGGGAGAGCACTGAAAGTGCAGCCGCCCCAGACTCTCATGGATATCGTGAAAGAAGTTGGCTCCGGTCGAGACCAGGCAATCGATCAGGCGGTTCTTGATCATATAAACCACCAAGCGACGCATCCCGCCCGGAATCATCGCGCCCGACATTCCCATCATGATCATGACGCGGTCTTCGAGCATCCGTTTCCAAATGTGAAACGCCTTGCCCAGGCTGCGGCCTTGAAACGATATGCCCTCCATCTTTTCAAGCAAGGCCGCCACGTTCTTTCGCCGGTCGATTTCGAGCGGACGGGTTGGGGTGGTCAAAATCTCGTGTTTGCGCATTACTGAGCTCCTGTCAATAGTTTACGCCGGGATTCGGAGGGAGGCTGCGAAGATCGCGCCGGACCTTACGAACGGTGCCCGTCCTGCTCCGGGTCAGCGGTCAATCGTCAAAACCCAGAAGCACCGCCGCCGCCAGGACCGTCGTCCACAGGCCTCGCTTATCCCCGATGGCAGACTGCGTGATTTCCATGGTTCGGACAATTTTGTTCGAGATGCGGTAGATTTCCTTCTTCTTGTCCCAACTCTGGTCGGAATCAAACTCCACTCCCAGGGTGGTGGCCAGCATCTCGGCCGCCAGTTCTTCTGCGTATTCCCCGGCGACCTCTTCCGTCTGCCCAAACGAATGGTGTTCGGAAAGGTAGCCGTAGGCGTTGCGGTCGGCCGGCATGGCGACCCCCACGGAAGCCGCAATCAGGCGGTGAGGTTCACGCGTGGAGTTCTCACTGATCACCACAAAAGTGACCTCGCCCGGCTTTAATTCCTTCACCCCTTCGGCGCGAGGAATCATCTTGCAACGGGGGGGGAAAATGCTCGAAACCCGTACCAAGTTGCACGCCGCAATTCCCGCCGATCGAAGCGCCAACTCGAAACTGGTCAACTTCTCGCGATGCTTCCCCACTCCCTTGGTCAAAAACATTCTCTTTGGAACTAACATCCTGGCGTCTCACCCGCTTTAAGTATTTAAAACTGCCTCAGAACGACGTAGATCGGTCCTGCTACAACCTGAAATCTTGCCCTTCACTGGAAGCAAACAAGAGCAACTGAACGTAACAAAAACAGAAGAAAAGTGTCAACGGATTTCTAAGGTCGGGCAGGATTTGGCCCGGGGCCGAGGGATTGGACTTCGCGGCCTGGCGCGCACGTTCCGTTTGTGCATATTAGAATCGCCTTAACTGGAAGCCTGAGCATAAGGAAAGGCCGCGGCACAAAGACCTGAGACGGGGAAAATGGAATTGTCTGCAACCCTTTCAGAGGGTCGGCGCCTTTCACTGATTCTGGAAATCCAGCGGCTTGATGGTGGAATCGACAAGGCCAATCTCGACTCGACGATTGATGGCGCGCGCTTGCGGAGAAGAGCCGGGTACCAGGGGATCGGCTTTGCCATAACCTTTGGTCGTCATGATATTGGGGTCCAACCCGTTCTCGACCAAATAGTCGCGCACCGCTTTGGCGCGCCGGTCGGATAGCTTCAGATTGTATTCCTTGGTGCCAATATCGTCCGTGTACCCGTAAACATAAATCTGGTAGCCCTTGAGAGTCGATAAAACTCCGGCAATGCGGCTCAGCACTTCTTTATCCTCGGGACGCAAGCTCGATTCGTCGAAAGCGAAACGAATGGACTTGCTTCCCAAGGTCATGACCAATCCCATGGAAGTCCTGCGGGTATCGGTGATCTGGCCCAGCACCTGCTGCAAATGGGCCAGCTCCGCCTCCCGCTCCTGGCGATACTGCTCCGCCTTGGCCTGGGCCGCTGCGGCCTCCTGCTGCGCAGACTGCGCCTGCGTGAGAGCTTGCTTGGCCTGCTGCTCGGAAGCTGACTTCGCTTTCTCCGCCTGATCCCTTTGGCGCGCGGCCTCCAGCGCGCTCTGCTCCGCCTGCGATGCCCGGACCAGCGCCGAATTGGACTTCTCCGCAACCGTCCCTAGCTGGGTATTGGTTTGCTCGACTTGCTGGCTCAGGCGGGACACCTGCTGGCTCATTTGAGTGAGACGATTCCAGAAAAGATAGGCAGGAAGTGCAAGCAATACAAGGATCAACACAATGAACAAAACAGTCTTGCGATTGGATGGCCCCGGAGGCTTGGGAGGGCCATTTTGCGCGCCGGATCGCCGGTCTTCTGTCATCGGATTGCCGCCCCGCACATCATTCTATCGCAGACCCGCGCTCGATATCCACCTCAGGAACTCATCGGTAGTGTCCTAGTTTAAATCTGCACTTGCCCTGCTAGGCTTTTCTGTAGACCTGTCCGCGGGGCGCTATGTGGGAAACGAGCATGGTGTTGGGATCCACTTCAAATAAGACTCGATATGTTCCAATGCGTGCGCTTCTTTTGTCGCTTGAGGTCAGGGGGTAAGAGAGACGAAGGTCATAGGGGTCTTTGGCTATTTTTAGGAGCTTTTCCTTTATGCGTTTGCGGGTTGGCTTGTCGAGGCTCTTTAGATATTTGGCGGCGGTTCCGGCTATTTTGATCTCAAGGGCCAATGCTGTTAGATTTCATTCAAATCAAGAACGTCTCCGCAAGCCATTTCTCGTTCGGCCCGCTGGAATATTGCCTCAAGCGCTTCAGGTTCAAGAAAAAGCTCGACCCATTCGGCCAACTCTAAAACATCTTCAGCGTGCTTGTGGATGCTATTAAGAACGGGAGAAGTGATGGAGTTATTGGTTAGCCCAGCTACTTTTGCCGGTTCGTAAATCCCCCCCACCACCTTATAAAGCCTGCGCAAAGCCTGAGCGACCTCTACCACTTTTTCTTGGGTGGGCAGTTCATTGATCTGTTGGTTTCCGCCCTCCATTACTTCATGTATGTGTTTCACGAAGGTGTCAAGGGTGTGATCAAGCCTCCAAAGGCGATAAACAAGGTTGTAAGTGGCCGCGCGGTTTTTAACAAGCGCTGAAAATCGAGCAGCGAGTGCCATCGCTCCGTACACTTCGGAATTCCATCGATCAGTGTCGAAGTTGTTTAGTACCGCTACAGCCGCGCCCATGGTCTACGACCTCCTACCTACTTAGATGCATAGACTATCGGCAAGTTCCTCGGTAGTCAATAGAATTTAAGTGCTACACTTTGATGTTGCATCAGGGCCCACACGATGTCAAACTTTGATTATGAGCGGGTAGATACAAGCCACGGGGCGGATTTTGTGCCGTGGGCCTTTTGCCAGCCAGAATCTACGAACCCACGGCATCGCGCTTTCAGAGATGACTACCAACTACTTGAGCTTGTCATCCTGAGGAGCGGAGGCGACGAAGGATCCCAGTATTGGGCTGATTCCGCAAAAAGCCGGGATGCTTCGCGGAGTTTACCCTGAGCGAAATGCCGAGATCCTTCGCTTCGCTCAGGATGACAGGCAAAGGGCTCAGGATGACAATTTAGCTTTTTGGGGCGGCCAGCTACGCGTGGCCGCCGCCGGCAAGTTCACGCACGATATCGCCGACAAAAGCTTTGGCATCGCCAAAAAGCATCAAGGTCTTTTCCATATAGTAGAGACTGTTATCGATGCCGGCAAAGCCGGGGTTGAGGCTGCGCTTGATCACCATCACGGTCCGCGCGTTATCCACCTCGATGATGGGCATGCCGTAGATGGGACTGCCTTCATCGGTCTTGGCCGCGGGGTTCGTGACGTCATTCGCTCCGATAATCAGCGCCACGTCGGTTTGGGGCATTTCGCTGTTGGCGGTTTCCATATCGATCAGCCGGTCATAAGGAATATCCGCCTCCGCCAGCAGCACGTTCATGTGCCCGGGCATGCGTCCGGCGACAGGGTGGATGCCGAACTTGACGTCGATGCCTTTTTTGGAGAGCACGTCGAAAAGTTCCCGCACTTTATGCTGAGCCTGGGCGACCGCCATCCCATACCCCGGAACGACAATCACGGTGTTCGCGGCGCCGAGAATCGCGGCAGCCTCTTCGGGTGAGGCGCTCCGCACCGTTCGATCTTCCTTTTCCGCCGCGGCGGAAACTTGCAGTTTGCCGAACGCTCCGAAGATCACATTCGTGAACGACCGGTTCATGGCCTTGCACATGATCACCGAAAGAATAAAGCCTGAAGAGCCATCGAGCGCTCCGGCCACCACCAGCACCTTTGAGTTGAGAACGAAGCCCAGCAGGGCGGCGGTCAACCCGACGTAGGAGTTCAGGAGCGAGATGACGGTAGGCATGTCAGCCCCGCCGATGGGCGTCACCAGCAGCACGCCGAAGATCAGCGAGATCGCCACCATGCACGGGAAGAAAAAGGTGTACAGGGGATGCACGATAAGAACGAGCGCGATCAGCACCGCCGCGCCCAGCACCGACAAGCTGACGTAGTTCTGCCCTTTGTAAGTGATGGGGCGCTGCGGCAGAAGCTCTTGCAGTTTGCCGGCGGCGATCAGACTGCCCGTGAAACTGAGCGAGCCGATAATCACTTCCAGCGCGATCTCCGTCATCTCAAACTTCGTGATGTGCGGAATGCGCATGTAGTACTCGGAAATCCCAATCAGGGCGGCGGCGAGCGCCCCGAAGGCATGGCTCATGGCGGTCCGCTGGGGAACAGCGGTCATGTGCACCAGGCCCAGCGGGATGCCGATCATGGTGCCCAACAGGAGCGCGATCAGGATCCACTTGAACTGGACGAGTTCGGGGTTGAAGAAGGTGGTGACCACCGCCATGGCCGCGCCGATCTCGCCCGCCAGCACGCCGTGCCGCGCGGTCGCGGGCGAACTCAGCCATTTGAGCGACAGGATGAACAGGGCGACGGCAATGATATACGCAAAGTCGGTGAGGTATTGCAATGTGAGTGGTGTCATTGTTTTTTGCGTCCGCTGAGTTTGAACATCCGCAGCATGCGGTCGGTGATGAGGAAGCCTCCCACCATGTTGCTGAATGCGGCGGCCACCGCAATCGCTCCGAGAATGGCGGAAAGTTTGGTTCCCTCGCGTCCCGCGATAATGATGGCGGCCACCACCACAATCGCGTCGAGCGCGTTGGTCAAGGCCATCAACGGCGTGTGCAGCAGCGGCGAGACGCGGCGGATAACCTCAAACCCCACGAATCCCGCCAGGATGAACACATACAGGTTGCTGATAAATCCCGCTGGCACGGTTCCCTCCTTAAGCTAAATGTTGGGTGATGCAAACCGCAGGATCGGCCCTCGCAGGTGGTCGCCGCAGTTTGTAATCTTCTACTGAGCGCTCTTCTCGGCGGACTGGGCAGCAAGCGAATAAAACTCTCGTACCCGTTTGTTGACGATTTCTCCGCCTCGCGTCACCAGGGTTTCACGCGTGATCTCGTCCTCCAGATTGAGTTCGGGCTTTCCTCCCTTGAACAAATGGACGAGAAACGCCGTAACGTTTTTGGCGTACATCTGGCTCGCGTGGTAAGGGACGGTGCTCGCCAGGTTGATCTGACCCACAATGCTGACCCCGTGTTCGACGACCACTTCGCTCGGGCGCGTAAGCTCGCAGTTTCCGCCGCGCTCGGCGGCCAGGTCCACGATCACCGAACCCGGAGCCATGCTCGCCACCATCTCCTTCGTCACCAGAACGGGAGGCTTCTTGCCGGGAATCACCGCCGTGGTGATCACCACATCGCTTTCCGCCACCACGCGCCCCAGCAATCCCCGCTGTCGTTGATAAAATGTATCGTCCTGCGCCTGAGCGTAACCACGGGAATCCTGCGCGTCCTTCGCCTCGATCGGCAATTCGACAAACCGGCCTCCCAGGCTCTGGATCTGCTCTTTCACTGCGGGACGAACATCGTAGGCTGAGGCGACCGCGCCCAGCCTGCGCGCTGTGGCGATTGCCTGGAGTCCGGCCACGCCCGCTCCGATAATGAAGACGCGGGCCGGGGTGATGGTTCCCGCCGCCGTGGTCAGCATCGGAAACATTCGGGGCAGGAGGTTGGCAGCCATCAGAACCGCCTTATAGCCGCAGATCGTCGACATCGAGGAAAGAGCGTCCATGCTTTGCGCCCGGGTTATTCTCGGCATCAATTCCACGCTGAACGCGGAAATCCCTCGGGCGGCGATTTCCTGAACGGTCTCGACGGATCCAAGCGGGCGCAGGAAACCTATCAAGACTTGCTCGCGCCGGAGGAGCGGGAGGTCGGCCTTGCCGGTCTGGTCGTTGGACCCGTAACAGAGAACTTGGACCACGATGTCCGCGGCCTTGAAGACCTCCGTCCGGTCCCCAAGGATCTTCGCGCCTTTCTCGGTGTAATGGGCATCCAGATAGCCGGCCTCGGTCCCAGCCCCGGTCTCCACAACCACCTCGAATCCTGCCTTCGCCAAGTTCGGAACGACGGCGGGCACCAGTCCCACTCGCCGCTCTCCTGGAAAGATTTCCTTCGGGACCCCTACCACCATAAACCGTCCTCCCTTTCCGGCCCTCCGCGCGGAACGCAATTCTCACCGCGGGTTCCGCATGGTCGCGAAGGCTTCCGTTACAGCAAGCTTCTCATCGCTTTGCAGATTGTTTGTCCTGATTAATCGCGGTCACCGAATCCTACCGTTTGTGAACCCTCCTTTATATACCCGAAACGCCTGGAGCGCCACACCCAAAAGCTCAAGCACTGCATGGTTTTTGCGGCAGGTCAGGGAAATCTTAAGTCCCATTATAGCAGGCTCGGCCCACACGCGGCCGGCAAGCGGAATCCAGAGGGTGGCCGAACACCAGTCCGTACGCTCCCGAGATCCCGCGAAAGGTCTCGCTCTTTACAGGCTGAGCGTTCCGCAAGATTTCTTGGCGCCTTCGGCCATCCAGAATTTCAGCGCCCGCGAGCCTTCGCATCAAGTGTATAATCTGGAGCTATAAAGGAGACAACATGGCAGCCACTATTCATAGCTTCCCGAATCGCCTGTGCCTTTCTCTTCTATCTTTGTTCGTGATCGCGTGCCCCCTTGTCGCGTTGGCGGCTGGACCGCGCGCCCAGCAGAAGCTTTCTCCGGCGGAGATCGACCGCCGCGTGGACGCGATGCTCGCCAAGCTGACCCTGGCCCAGAAAATCAGACTCATCGGCGGTTTGGACGGCATGTTTACCCACGCCATGCCGGAGATCGGCCTGCCCCGGCTCAAGATGTCTGACGGGCCCATCGGGGTTCGCAGTTGGGGGCCAAGCACGGCTTACGCAGCGGGCATTGGCCTGGCCGCTTCGTGGGACGCGGCCTTGGCAAGGCAGGTGGGCGTATCGCTCGGTCAGGACGCGCGGGCCCGCGGGGTGAATTTCCTTCTCGGCCCCGGCGTCAACATCTACCGGGCGCCGATGAGCGGCCGCAACTTCGAATATTTTGGCGAAGACCCTTATCTGGCCGGACAAATCGCCGCCCATTACATCCTGGGCGTGCAGAGCCAGGACGTGGTCGCCACGGTGAAGCACTACGACGCGAACAACTCGGAGTACGACCGCCATCGCTCAAACTCCATCGTCGATGAGCGCACGCTGCGCGAGATTTACCTGCCGGTGTTTGAAGCTGCGGTAAAAGAAGGGCATGTCGGCGCCGTGATGAATTCCTACAACCTGGTCAACGGCGAGCATTCAACCCAGAATAAGTTCCTGGATACGGAAGTTCTCAAAAAGGACTGGGGGTTCCGTGGCATTCTGATGTCCGACTGGGGCGCCACTCACGACGGCGTTGCCGCAGCCAACGCCGGGCTCGATCTGGAAATGCCTTCTCCGGATTTCATGAACGCGCAAACACTCTTGCCCGCCATCGAATCCGGCAAGGTTTCCGTGGCGACCATCGACGACAAGGTGCGGCGAATTCTGCGGGTGGCGCTCGAGTTCGGCTTCTTCAACCACCACCAGGCGGATTTGAGCATCCCGCTCTACAATCAGCAGTCGCGCCAAGTTGCGCTGGAGTCAGCCGAGGAAGGCATGGTGCTCCTCAAGAATGAAGGGAATTTGCTGCCACTCAAGATAGGCAAGATCCACACTGTTGCCCTCATTGGGCCGAACGCCTATCCGGCCGTAGCCTCTGCGGGCGGTAGCGCTCATGTCACGCCTTTCGCCCCCGTCAGCTTTCTTGCCGGATTGAGCAACGCGTGGGGCACAAACACAAAAGTCCTCTGGAGCCGCGGCGTGAAGGACGTGCAGGAGATTTTTGACAGCAGCAGTTTTGTGGCCAATCGGCAAGGTACCGAGCCCGGCCTCGATCAGGAGGAATTCTCAAACGCCAGCTTCAGCGGTGAGCCGCGCAGCATCTCCAAAGTGCCCCACCCGGACTCGCAGTCGCTTCCAAGCCTTCCTTCTGGGCAGATGGTCCGGGCGATTCGTTGGTCTGGCTACTACATCCCAAAGGCCTCCGGGCTTATGCGCTTCATCGCTGCCGTCGGCCCCTGGGATGCGTACCGTCTTTACGTCAATGACAAGCTCGTGCTTGACGTGACTCCGAATCGTGGCATCCCCCCCAGGGCGGCCGATATTGACCTGCCCGCGGGGCGGCCCGCCGCGGTGCGCTTGGACTACCTGCCGGTCTCGAACAGAATACAAGCCAGGTTTGGTGTGATTCCGGTCGAAGATATGCTCGAGCCGGACGCCAAGAAAATCGCCGCTTTGGCAGACGTTGTGGTGCTATCGGTTGGTTTCAACTCGGATACGGAAGGCGAGGGTTTCGACCGAAGTTACCGCCTGCCTCCGGGCCAGGACGAACTGATCAAGGCCGTGCTTGACTCGAACCCGCACACGATCCTGGTGCTGACGTCTGGAGGGAGTGTGGACACGAGCCAGTGGATCAACCGCGTGCCCGCGTTCATCCAGAGCTGGTATGGCGGATCGGAAGCAGGCCGCGCGCTGGCCGAGGTGCTGACGGGCCAAGTGGATCCCTCGGGCAAGCTGCCTATCACCTGGTGGCGGCGGGTCGAGGACAATCCCACCTACAAAAACTACTACGAGGAGCCGGGCACCCACGATGTGAAATACCGGGAAGGCATCTTCCTGGGCTATCGGGCCGACGGCCGGGAAGGGCAGCCCGCGCCGCTGTTTCCTTTTGGCTATGGGCTTTCCTACACTCGTTTTGCCTTCAGCCACCTGAGCGTTACGCCCCAGGAGGCCAGCGCTGCTGGTCCGATCACCGTCAGTTTTGACGTCCAGGACATCGGCCGGCGAGCCGGCGCCGAGGTTGCCCAAGTCTACGTCGGCGATCCTTCGGCGACAGTGCCGCGGCCGGAAAAGGAACTAAAGGGCTTCCAGCGCGTCATGCTCAAACCGGGGGAGACCCAGCGCGTTTCCGTCACATTGAACCGTCGCTCGCTGGCCTATTGGAGCGTCAAATCCGAAGGCTGGAAGGTGGACCCCGGCAAATTCGTCGTCTACGTGGGCGACTCTTCGGAGCATGTGCCTCTGCAGGCGGAGTTCACCGTCCAGTAGAATGTCGCGATATATTGAAAGTTGTACAATATAGTGGCAACGGCCGCTGGTGCGCGGGTCTATGGTCTTTCGCCGCTCAGGCAAGCAGTGCTTGCCGCCGAGCGGCGCTACAAAGAAGATGTCGCTATATTGTGCATCTCTCACTAAGTCCAGCCGGACCGCCCGCCTCCATCGCGACGGCATCTGTGACCCCGGTTGCCCGTGCGACGGACTTCTCAGGCGGTGAGTTGCACTTGTCCCTTGAGCCTGATGTCCGCCGAGGAAGCGCCGACCATCACATCCACCGGGCCGGGCTCCACGACAAAGTCGTAACGGCTTTCATCCCAGTACCGTAACGCCTGATCCTTATGGGCCAGCTCAAAGCTGACGGTTCGGGTTTCGCCCTTCTTGATGTGAACCCGGTCGAAATTCACTAGTTGCTTGATGGGCCGTTCCACTGTCCCCCCGCGCGGGGCCGCCCGGATGGGCAGCCCCGCGCACGAGTCCTCAGAAGGTCAATCGTAGAGCAAATTGGATCTGCCGTGCGTAGTTCGTGGTGCTAAAAACTCGTCCAAACCCCGGGTCGCCGAGTTGGGCATCCGGCGGCGCGTAGTTTTGGATGTTGAAGAGGTTGAAGAACTCCGCCCGGAACGAGAGATTCATCCTCTCGCTCACGGGGAAGTTCTTGAAAAGGGAATAGTCCGCGACAAACACCGGCGCGGAACGCATGGTGTTCCGCCCTAAGTTGCCGTAGCTGAACGAGGGCGCAGCGAAGGCGCTCGTGTTGAAATACTCCTCGCTGGTCGGATTCGATAAGTTTGGATTTCCGACCAGATTCGGACGCGCGTAGGGGAACCAGCCGACGGTGTTGCCGATATTGGCCACATCGCCTTGGACGGAAATGTTGTAGGGCTGCCCTGACCGTGCCGTCACGATCCCATTCATCTGCCAGTTGCCCAACAGCCAACTCGCTGCTCCGTGATGGCTGAAGTATTTCTTCCCGCGGCCGAAGGGAAGCTCATACACCCCGCTCAGTGCCAGAGAATGCGTGATGTCATACCCGGACACGGCGCGGCTTGCCATGGGATCGTAGTAGTTCTGATATTGCCCCCCGAAATTGACTCCGTTCTCAAAATCAACCCAGCCGCTGGATCCGTTATCCATGCTCTTCGACCAGGTATACGACAGCAGGCCGTAGAAGCCGTTGGCGAAGCGGTGGTCCAGTTTCACTTCCAACGCATTGAAAGTGGATATGCCGGTGGAAGTACCCATGAAGCTCGTGCCATTCCACCAGGGGAAGGGCCGCCGCGCATTCACCTGAGCCGGCGTCCCCGGCCCAGGCGTCGTCGCCGTGTTCCACAAGCCCGTCCGATCCTGCCGGTCCGAGCGGCTCCCCTCATAACCGATGGATAACGCCAAATCATCGGTCAACTGACGCTGAATTTCCGCGTTCCACTGCGCCGATCTGGAGTCCTTGTGATTGGGGTCGAACCACCAGTTCATTTGCGACCAGGGATCGGCCGTGGGGAGAGGCGTTCCTGACTTCCCGAAAGTCTGCTCGATGGAAGTCACAGGGTTGCCCAAATTGTTCCATGATAGTATCTGCCAGAGCCCCGAGGCTGCCGGCCATGACCCCTGAACGCCTTTCCAGTCCTGGTCAATGCCCGTGAGCGGGTCATACAAAAGCTCGAAACCACTGCGGACCACCATCTTATCGTTCACGCGCCAGGCCACCCCTAGGCGCGGTCCCCAGTCGTCCCACTCAACCTTCGGCCCCCAGGCGATCCCCTCCGGTGACAGTTGGATATGGTTGCCGTCTGGGATCTGCGACAGCGGGGCGGGTAGGCAAGGAGCTTGGCCTACCACGCTGCAGAGACCCGGCATCTGGCTCAGCCCGATCCAGTAATCGCCGTTCGGGACAGCCCCCCCGATGAAGCTCTGGGGAGAATACGAACCAACGGGACGCCGAAGGTCAAAGCGCAGACCATAATTCAGCGTGACGTTGTTGCTTACCTTCCACTCATCCTGCGCATATTCCGACCAGGTGGAATAGCGCATCTCGAAAGCGTTGGCCGGGGTTATGTTCGTTTGGGAAGGCAGGCCCAGCAGCGCCGAAGCGAGCGAAGCCCCTGTCGTGCCCGGTAGCTCCGGATTGGCGGTCTGGGCGTTGCTGAATGAGTAGCTGTTGGCTTCGGCGCCCAGGTTATCGTTGCCCTGTCTTAACCACTGCAAGCCGAACATGAAATTGTGCCGCCCATGCACCCAAGTCAGGCTGCTCGTGGCATTCCACGCCGGGCTACCGATCATGGAGTTCATGGTTGGATATCCCGCGCTGCCCCAGGGGGAGGAAAGGGCGATCGAGTTGCCGCCGGTGCTGGGGAAGCCCAAGGCTAGCGCGGGGCCTGCGCCCACCGTGCTAACCGAAGTGGGATAGAACGGCCGTTGGTTGAACCCGCCGAGGGCTTGCATGAGCAGCGAAGGGGAGAACGCATGGGTCCATCCCGCTCCAATCTGGCGTGCCGGCACGGTAGTTTCGCCGTAGGATTTGTAGCCCACGGTCTTTGTGGTGGCGTCGAACTCACTCCAGCGGAAGAACAGGTTGTCCTTGTTGCCGAGTTGTTCATCCATGCGGCCATTGTATTGGTTTTCCATGATGGTCAACGGGAACGGGTAGAGTATGTTGTGGGTCGGGTCGCCGGTCAGGTTGGGCGTGTCGAAATAGCTCTGGATGAAACTCTGGACCTTCGGATCGATCCGGTCGGGCGGAATCACATTCAAGACTCCATTGTACTGAAACTGATCGCGGATAAACTCGCCGGGATGGTTGGGGTCAGGCCGCGTGGTCGCCGGGTCATAGATGTTCGGGTGTCCAACGGTATTCGAGAAGTCACCCCGGAGTTCCTGGGCGGTGGGCACGTAAGCCCGGGACTCAGTAGCCTGCGTGTAGCGGTTGCCTTCGAAACCGAAAAAGAAAAACGTGCGGTTGCGCCCGTTGTACAGCTTCGGAATCAAGACGGGCCCGCCCACCGTACCTCCGAACTGGTTCTGGCGGAAAGTCGCCGGCGAACTGCGGAATTCATCCGTGAAAGGATTGCGGGCATCGAAAGCGTTGTTGCGCACGAACTCATAGGCGCTGCCGTGGAGGCTGTTGGTGCCGGACTTCGTGATCACATTCACCACCCCGCCGAGGACGCCGCCATATTCCGCCTTGTCGTTGTGGAACTGTACCTTAAACTCCTGAATGGTGTCCACGATGGGCGGGATAACCCAATTGCTATCGTTAAATTCGGTATTGTTGATGCCGTCCAGTAAATACTGGTTGGAACGGTTGTACTGGCCGGAGATCGACGGTACGGTAAAAGTGGACGTGGGCAAGCCTAGGGTGGTCGTGTCCCAATTGGCGCCGATGCTTTGGGTTTGCATGGTGCTGACCGTCGTTATGCCGGGAACCAGCGACAGGAGCTGGCTGAAGTTGCGGCCGTTGAGGGGCAAGTCGTGAGTAATTTTCTCCCCCACCACCGTGCCTAATTCCGAGGTGGCCGTCTGGATCATGTCAGACTGCGCCTTTACTTCGACACTTTGCGTTACGGTTCCAAGGGAGAGCGTGACGTCCTGCGCGAGGGTTTGGTTTACATTAAGCTTGAGGTTCGGGATCTCGACGGGCTTGAATCCCGTCTTCGTCACGGTAAGCCGGTATACGCTAGGCATCAACAGTGGAATCGTGTAGCGGCCTCCTGCGTCGGATTGCACGGTACGCTTGTCGTTGGTCGCGACGTTGATGGCCGCCACCTCCGCTTGCGGGACAGCGCCCCCGCTTGGGTCCATGATGCGTCCTTCAATCTGACCCGTGGCAGTTTGGCCGCAAGCTGTTGGCATCCATACGATGCACAGCGCAACTAATGTGAGGCAGAAAGAGATGCCGTATTTCCAGTATCTGTTTATCTGTGTCCCCATTTGCTGGATTCTCCTTTTGATGTTTTCGCAGAACCGACGCACAGTCATGCACATCATGCAGGTTGAGACTCTGTATGACCGAAGTATTTTGGCCCCTTTAATGTGTTTCACCGAAGCACTGCGCAGGATTAAACAATTTTGAGCGCGACATGTAAAGTAACTTGAGGTAAACTGCCGCTGAGTCTCCATCTGGTCATGCCCGGCTCCTAAACCTTTCTTGGCTGCTAACTTGGCTGGAATTGCGGGAATGCGAGATGTTAAAGTTACGTAACTGTTATGCCGTGTAGTCGCCGATGTCCATACTTGAACGTATAGAAAGTCGTAAAGTTATTTCGAATGAGGAGGTGCTTGCGTCGCTCGAAACGATCTTGCAAAGCAAGACATTTTCCCACGGCACCTCCCTTCGCCAGATTCTTGAGTTCATTGTACGAAACAGCCTTTCTTCATCTGTGAAGCACATTAAGGAATACACCATAGCGACGGAAGTGCTTGGCCGGACAGGTGACTTTGATCCCAAGGTGGATAACATAGTCCGCATCCAAATGGGTCGCCTCAGGGGAAAACTCGAAGAGTATTACTTGGCAGAAGGCCAGAGAGATCCGATTCAGATCGCGATGCCGCGAGGCCAGTACACCCCTGAGTACATCAGGGTCACCACAGATGTGCAACCCACAACCACAGACCATCCGCAACCGATCGTCGTCTCACAGGTGAAAAGAAGACGCGTTGATTGGCGCTGGGGGGTCGGGATCGCCCTTGTGATCTGCAACTTGGTTCTTGTGGCAAACCATCTGATGAGGCCCTGGACCAGGCTTTCTTCCCCCTTCAGATCTTTGTGGGAGCCTTTCTTCTTGTCAAGCAGTCCGCCGTTGATCGTTTTTGGGAATCCAGCCTTCTTGATGAGCAAACAGGGGGATCTCTACCGTTACGATTCGTCTACGATTCTTTTCATGCCGATGGGGAGCAGAGTTTCGACCCTGGATAATCGAGGGGTTTATCCGGCACGCGAGGAAGCATCTGGACCGTTTTATTATTTCGACGCTTACACAGGTACTGGAGAAGTTGTCGCAGCCGCGAAAATTGCTCGATTTCTTACCGCTCGTGGGAAACGTTTTCTTATCAAGCGAAGTGGACTTGCGTCCTATGACGATATAAAGAATAATAATGTCATCTTCCTGGGTAGTGACAAACAGGATCAGATCCTGAAGAAGTTACCCATCGCGCAGGAACTTGTATTTGAGCCACCACCTCCGGACCAATATACGATGGGATCTTGCATTCGGGATATGAATCCCCCGCCGGGTCATCCAGCGACTTACGGATTGCAACTAGACCCTTCCACAGGCGCCATCCAGGTTGATTATGGATTGATCAGCTTGCTTCCGGGGGTTTCCGCGGGTCAGCATGTGCTGGTTCTTGCCGGCCTTACCACTCTGGCTACCCAGGCGGCGGGCGATTTCGTAACTTCTGAGCGAGATATGGCGCTTTGGGAACGAATGCCGGCAGTCGTCACAGCGATGAAATCTCGTCCGGCTTTTTTTCAGGCGTTGCTTGAGGTCAAAGTCCGTGACGGAGTTCCGTTGGGTGTCAAGTGCCTCCTCGTTCGCGATTTGAATCGTGCTGCGCGTTGAAGGCTTCGTCATTGTCCACGCCGCCGCTGGCCCTGGCCAGAAAACCACGCCGGCTTAGCGGCTGATGGAAAACTCTGTTTCGCTATATTGTGCATCTCTCACTAAATCCAGCCGGACCGCCCGCCTCCATCGCGACGGCATCTGTGACCCCGGTTGCCCGTGCGACGGACTTCTCAGGCGGTGAGTTGCACTTGTCCCTTGAGCCTGATGTCCGCCGACGAAGCGCCGACCATCACATCCACCGGGCCGGGCTCCACGACAAAGTCGTAACGGTTTTCATCCCAGTATCGTAACGCCTGATCCTCATGGGCCAGCTCAAAGCTGACGGTTCGGGTTTCACCCTTCTTGATGTGAACCCGGTCGAAATTCACTAGTTGCTTGATGGGCCGTTCCACTGTCCCCCCGGCCACATGAATGTAGACCTGCACGACTTCATCGCCATCCCGTCCGCCGGAGTTGGTGATGTCGGCTGAAAGAGTAATCTTGCCGCCGGGCTCAAGCGTTTTGCCGCTGATCCGGAGATTTTTGTACTCGAAAGTCGTGTAGCTGAGGCCATGGCCAAAAGGATACATTGGGTTGACACGGAAGTACATATACGTCCGGCCGTGACGGAGGTTGTAATCGTCAAGCGGAGGTAGATCCGTAGCGTGCTGGTACCATGTGGTGCTCAACTTGCCGCCCGGGTTGTAGTCGCCGAACAACACGTCCGCGAGCGCCGAGCCTTGCTGCTCGCCCAGGAAGATCCCGCCCACGATCGCCGGCAGGTTCTCCTGCTCCCACCAATCGAGCGCCACTGGGCAATTCGAGGAAATCACCAGAATGGTCCGGGGGTTGGCCCCGTAAACAGCCTCCACTAGGTCATGCTGGGCGCCGGGCAGATGAAGGTAAGTGCGGTCGTGCCCTTCAGCATCCAATTGCTCATCAGCGCCGACAAATACCAGCGCGACATCCGCATCGTGCGCGGCTTTCACCGCGGCGGCGATCTGTTTGGGATCTTTTGGACCCATTACCGTGCAACCCAAAGCATACGTGACGGTGGGCTTCCCAGGCGCCGCGGCCGCGAAAAGCCTTGCCGGAGTGAGATAGAATGAATGGAACGTGAACTGATTCCCCGGCTGCCCTTTGAAACGGAGAAAAACCGTGTGCTGGCCGCTGACCGGCGGGATGGGCGCACTGACCGTGGTCCATCCGCCCATCCCGCCGGTATTGGCCACCGCAACCTTTGAAATCACTGGCCCCGTGAGGCTGTCGAGGTGAACTTCGATGGTTGGGCCGCCGGTGTTGCTGATGATGCGGGCATGAAATTCAGTGGCTCCGGTGAAAAGCACTTTGTCGAAAGCAGCCCAAGAACCGTCGCTGATATTGCGAAGTTCTTCGCCGCCTTGCCGGCTTGCTTGCAACCCCAGACCGCTTGAAAGCTGGGAAGCTTCGTTTGCGACTTTGAAGTAAGTGGGGCCGATGGGAACACCCAAATACTCGCAGATGCCATGAAGCGGCGAAACCAGGAATTGGGGCGCGCCGCTGTAATTGCCCAGGTTGCACACGCTCGCCATCGGGCCGAGAACCGCGATCTTTTTGAGCTTGCTCTTATCGAGCGGCAACGCGTTGTCCTTGTTCTTGAACAGAACAATCGACTGCCGGGCCGCCTCACGGGCAAGCTCCCGGTGGGCCGGGCTTTCCAGGCAGGAAATTGGAATGTTGTTATAAGGATTTTGCTCGGGCGGGTCATACGTTCCCAGCAAGATCCGGCCGGTAAAGGAGCGGATCAGGGAGTGGTCAAGCGTTGATTCGCCGATAAGCATTTTCTTCACCGCCTCTCCCAGATATTCCTGGAGAACGCTGCCGCAGTTGATGTCACAGCCGGCATTGACCGCCAGCGCCGCCGCCTCGGCGTCGGTCGGCACAAAATGATGCGTGTGGCAGATGTTGGAAATCGCGCCGCAATCGGAAACCACGTAGCCGCGGAATCCCCAGCGCTTCCGCAGCAATTCCGTCAGCAGGAAGCGGTTGGCGGTGGTGGGAATGCCGTTCATCTCGTTATAGGAGCTCATGACGGTGAACACATGGCCCTCTCTTACGCAGGCCTCAAAACCCCGGCTGTAATATTCCCAAAAGCTACGCGCATCAACCGCCGCGGACGTAATATGCCGGTCTGTATCGGTATCGTTAGCGATAAAATGCTTGGCGCAGGCGATGGTCTTGAGATAGCGCGGGTCATTGCCCTGCATGGCGTGGATTGTATAAATCGCCATCTGCTCGACCAGGTAGGGATCCTCGCTATAGTTCTCCCCGATGCGTCCCCAGCGCGGATCGCGCGTGCCCATGTTGACGGTCGGCGGAGAAAACATGGCCAGGCCTTGGCCGTTCTTTTTGTGCCACGCCCAGATTTCATCAGATACCGCCGTGAAAATCCGGTGAAGCAGAGAACGATTCCATGAGCACCCCAACGCCAGCGGCAGCGGGAACGAGGTAATCGGCCCGCCATGGATCAGCCCGTGCAACGCTTCGCTGGAGTAGTAGCTGAAAGCCGGCAGATTAAGGCGCGGCACCGCCGGGCACGAGGAACCAAACTGCGAGATCTTTTCATCCAGCGTCAGCTTGGCTACCATCGCGGCGGCCCGCTTACGCGCCTTTTCAAAATGCTCGATTGCAATCCCGCCCGTATCCAGCGCCTCAGTCTTCTCCTGCGGCATCGACGGCCGGACTTCCCCCGCCGTCCCCTCACTTTTCGGCCAGCCCGTCACCGCCAGCGCAGCACTGCCGGTGGCCCTGGCCAAAAAACCACGCCGGCTTAGAGAATCTCCGTTATCCTGTGCCATGGTCAAAACACCTCCTGAACCATAATTCCGTTTTAAGTTCGCGACCGACCCGTAACATACCTCCTAAGGGCTGCTCGGTGCAAGGCCCGGTTCAAGAGTTTTGCGACGGGATGATCGTACTGGAATTTCTGGGGCGTGTTGAGGCTCAGGACTTGCGGCACTGCGCCATCCGCTGCGCGGCAGGTTATTTTCCGCCCGTCGCCTCGTCTTGAGTCCGCCGCAGCTTCAGCCCGGCGGTGGTGTAGATATTGCGGGGATTCCACAACATCCAACCGTCGCTGCCGAAGCTTTCGGCGGCGCGAATCTGAACTCTGATTTGCTCCGCGCCGAATTGCCGGCGGTCGAACGCGTAGTCGCGGAAGGCTTGCAGCCACGGCCTGAACCGAACAGGGCTGAGGCCGGTGCGCTCCTGGGCCTTTTCCAGGGTGAGGTGGATAATTTCAAAAGGGTTGGCAACGGGATTTCTGTAGCCGGGAATGCCGAACTTGAACGTCGAAGGATAGAGCATGGGCGAGATGTAGTCGAGCTTCTGAGCGACGCGTTCGAGTTTCTGGCCGATCCCGGTGTCGTTCCGATTCCAGCAAACGTAGCCGAAAATATCCGCCGAGAGGAAGACGTTGTAGGGCGTTAACTTCTTCCGCGCCTCATCGAGGAACTCCGAGATGGTATTGACGCGGGCATCCTCGGTATCCGGCTGCGAGAAAACGACGCCCTTGTTGTCCGGAAAGCGAACGTAGTCAAACTGAATCTCGTCGAAGCCCGCCTGCGCCGCCTCCACCGCGATGCCGATGTTATAATCGCGGACTTCTTTTTTGAAAGGATCGGTCCAAGCCATGTTTTCGCTGTCGCGCCAGGTCTTCCCGCTCTCGGTCTTCACCGCCAGGTCGGGCCGGGCGGAAGCAAGCTGGTCGTCTTTGAAGGTCACGATGCGGGCGATCAGGTAGAGCCCTTGCTGGTGCAACTTCGCAACACGCGCCTGTAGATTTGGGACGGTGATGACGCGCTGCGCGCCAACTTTCGTGGCGAGAGGAATCGCGCTGTGGAAGGCCACCAGACCCCGGTCGCCCTTCATGTCGATCACCAGGGCATTCAGCTCCGTCTTGTGGATAAGTTGCAGGGCCTTTTTACGAAGCGCGGGGGTGCCGATGGAGTAAAACGAAAGATAGAGAGCTTTCGGCCGAAAGGGCGCCAGTTGCACCGCTGGCTCGCCGCTGGTACAGGCGCTTAAAGGGATTTCAGTGCGCCCATGGCCGTAGGCCCTCACGCCTACCCAGTCGCCCGGACCGGAGATTTGGAAATTGCCGTTGCCGTCGGTCTGGACAACCGTGTTTCCCATCGTGACGAGAGCTCCGGCAATGGGACGCTTAGCCACGGGGTCCATTACGCGGCCGCGGCACACCCCTGCGAAACCGAACCCGGGTGAGAGTGCGAAGGCCAGCCCCGCAGCCGCCAGGAATCGCCTAGGGCCGCGCCGGCGTGCCCGCAAGAATGTTTTCAAACAAGCGTCCGTTATCGCGGTCGGTGACCAGATAGCGTGAAATCGCCATGATGCCGTCGTGATCGCCCGCGTGCCTTCCGTCGAGGGTGAATGCCGCTTTGTAACCGGCTTCTGCAGCCTTTTGCATGAGTCCTTCATCATTAATTCCATAGGGCCAAGCCAGCATCGTTACGTTGAGTCCCAGCTTTTTGTCAAGCACTTGCTTGGAGCGCCGAAGCTGGAAATCCACAAACTTGTCGTATTGTGCCGGCGTCAAGCGCCTCTTTTCCACTTTGAAATTAGGGTGCCAGTAGGTGTGGGATTGAATGTCAAAAAGTCCGGTGGCTTTGAGCGCCCGCAATTGCTTCCAGGTCATCGCGTAAGAGGCGTTCGAAATGGCCGAAGGATAGATGAAGAGGGTAACCGGAATCCGGTATTTCTCGATCAGAGGCAGCGCTTGCGTATAAACCGATTCGTGGCCGTCGTCCATGGTGATCACCACGGAAGGCGACGGCGGCGCAGCCGCCTTTCCCAGCCTGTAATCCACATACCGGGCGAGAGGAATGAAATGATAACCGTGCTCTTCCATGGATCGGAGCTGGAACCTGAAGACGGAGAGCCGCACCGTCATACTATCGGCTCGAAACGTGTTGAACCTGTGGTAGTCAAGGATCAGAACTTCGTGGCTCGCATGTTTGCTTGCGCCTCCGGCCGAAGTCACAGGCCATCCGCTCGAGGCTGAACACGCGGCCAGCAAGACCGCGAAGAAGATGCCGATTCTGGAAGACCGGTCCATAAGAGATCCTTCTTCCATCATGCCGGAGAGTCGCCCGGATGGCAATATGCGAACACCCAGGCAATAAAAAAAATGCGCCAACCTCGGCCCTGCCGGCGTAACTTGAAACCGTTGCAGAATTCGCGATGATAGGCCAGCGTGAAAGAGAACCCAATGGCATGATGGAGTTTGCTGGGAGCGCCCAATGGCCTCGTGCTGACGATGATGCTGCCGGTTCCCCGAGGGGAAAATTCGGTATGTGTCCCGGCGCGCAAGTGCCGGTCTTTAGCCGCCGGCGATGGCTCCTACGATTAGAAAAGGCTCGGCGCCCGAAGCCACCGCGTCGGGCAGCGGGGCGTCGGGGGGTTCATGGGAGAGATCCTGCTCGCAAGCAAAGAACCGCAGGAAGGGACGGCGCTGCCCGGTGGCGTGGTCGCGGATCGTTCCCCGCAGCACCGGATACCGAGCTTCGAGCGCGTCGAGCACTGAGCGCTGCGTGACCTTGCCCTTGACCTCGATCTTCACTTCGTCATCGACTTGCGCCAGCGTGCGCAGGTGAAACGGGAGCACGACTCGGATCATGGCAGCGTCTGCACCTCGACGGACAGCACGGGAGGAAGATCGCGGGAAGCCAGTGGTCAGCGGTCGCCGCCGCCGGCCGGGGAGTGCCGCGTCTCCCGTCACGATGAACAGCCGAGCGCGAAGCCCAAGGCGCCGCACACTTCTCTTAGTCGCTCCGCGCTAAGCACCGCGACGCGGCGGCCCAGATGAGTCTTCGACACGGTGACAACGTTGTGCAAATTTACGGCGCAGGGACCTTTCATCCCATCGGCCTCGGTCAAGCGGACCTCGGAAGGCACTCCCCGGATCGTCGAGGTGATGGGAGCCACGGTGACGGCGGACAAGTACGCAATCGCGCTCTCCCGGGTAAGCACCAGCACGGGCCTTTGCTTATCCGGGCGAGCGAACCGGTAGAGCCGGACATCCCCGCGCGCTATCGCTCCGGCCACGCTGCCACCTGCTCCCAGCCGGCAACCTCCGTGGGGTTATCAGGGTGCTCCAGATATCCCCGGCGATCGCGGCCTTCCATGTTCTGCGTCTCAAGGCGCTTCAGGTGTTCGCGCAGCGCCCGGCGGACCAGCGCCGAACGGTTCACCCGCGCCCGCCTGGCGGCGCCGTCTGTGGCGCGGAGCAGTTCAGAATCCAGGACAACTTGAATCGTTTCCATACTGCGGAGTATATTCCACAGCCGACTCAACAGTCAATGACGCGCACGAACGACGCGTGCCACAACCGGCAAGCCGGTTTCGCTCACGCCAGCGTCTGCACCTCGACGGACAGCACGGGAGGAAGATGTTGCACAGCCGCAGACCAACTGTCTCCGGCATCGGCTGAGACGTACACCTGCCCGCCCGTGGTGCCGAAATAGATCCCGCAGGAATCGAGCGAATCGACAGCCATGGCGTCGCGCAGCACGTTGACGTAACAGTTGCGTTGCGGCAGGCCTTTCACGAGCGCCTCCCACTCGTTGCCGCCCGTCTTGCTGCGGTAGACGCGCAGCTTTCCCTTGAGCGGATAGTGCTCCGAGTCGCTCTTGATGGGGACCACGTAAATCGTCTCGGGCTCGTGCGCGTGAACGTCGATTGGGAACCCGAAATCGGTCGGCAGGTTTCCGCTGACCTCGTGCCAGGAATCGCCCGCGTCATCGCTGCGCATCACGTCCCAGTGTTTCTGCATGAAGAGTACGTTCGGACGCGACCGGTGCAGGGCAATGCGATGCACGCAGTGGCCGACCTCGGCGTTCGGGTCGGGGATGTATTGCGACTTGAGGCCGCGGTTGATCGGTTTCCACGTTGCGCCCCCGTCGTCGGTGCGGAAAGCGCCCGCCGCCGAGATGGCGATGTAAATTCGCTGAGGATTCGCCGGGTCGATCAAAATGGTGTGCAGGCACATCCCGCCCGCGCCCGGTTGCCACTTGGGCCCGGTGCCGTGGCCGCGCAACCCGGAGAGTTCCTGCCAAGTCTGCGCGCCGTCGGTTGAGCGGAACAAGGCGGCGTCTTCCACTCCGGCGTAAACGGTATCCGGATCGTTCGGCGACGGCTCCAGGTGCCAAACGCGCTTGAACTCCCAGGGGTGCTGCGTGCCGTCGTACCACTGATGCGTGGTGAGCGGTTTGCCGGTCTCTGAAGAAGTGTCGTAAACGAATTTGTTGCTCTCGCCTTGTGGCATGCCGCCGGGCGCGATCGTCATCCCGCCTCCCGGCGCCTCCCACGTTTTGCCGCCGTCGCTTGATCGCTGAATGATCTGCCCGAACCACCCGCTCGACTGCGAGGCGTACAGACGGTTCGGGTCGGCGGGCGAACCCTTTACATGGTAAATCTCCCATCCCGCAAAGTGCGGCCCGCTCACTTTCCACCGCTTGCGCAGGCCGTCCGAAGTCAAGATGAACGCACCCTTGCGCGTCCCCACCAGTACGCGTACATTGCTCATGCTTCACTCCTTCCTGAGTTTCGCGGAAATGTCTATCCCCTAACCTGGGTCATGCCCATAACTGGGTCAAGTGAGACCCCTGGCACATCTGGTTAAGGGCTTATGTGCTTATCCTTCATAAGCTGCGCGTATCGCTCGTCGTAAAGTTCCTTAATTTCGAACAACGGCATTAGGGCATTCCACATCTCATGTATGCGCTCGCCGATCCTCGCACCTTCAAAGTGAAAATATGCTTGCAGTTCAGTAACCATACAGAGCAAGATCGCCGCGGCCCGCGCAATGTGCATACTCATTATTCGGGGAAGTTTTTCGTCCAGATTGACCTGCTCCCCAAAAACTGTACCAAAGTCAGATATGATTTTGGGACAAAAGGGAGGCAAGGCGATGCCGAAGCGGAAGTTTTCGGAAGCAGAAATTATCGGAGCGATACACCAAGTGGACGCG